>Ga0209517_10000421_pt1 | contig 73122 bp, 66 predicted proteins | sample PeaSoiMetSII2010_FD_187695 | JGI IMG/M metagenome (GOLD analysis project Ga0209517, IMG submission 187695) | Peat soil microbial communities from Weissenstadt, Germany - SII-2010 (SPAdes) (version 2) | ecosystem: Environmental > Terrestrial > Soil > Wetlands > Peat | place: Germany... | reverse complement strand
GCGGCGACGGGATAGTGGCGTTCGCGATGCCACCGCAATATGAGCTTGGCTTGCTTTTTGAGGTTCTCTAGATTGGGCATGTAGGCCTCCACGATGAGATCGTAGGTGGGCATTGCCCTTCGGCGACGTGCCGTTGCATCCTACATGCGCAGTTTGCAGTATCTGCGACCGTGTCAGCAGTTGTCAATTGAGAACGACGCCGCGCTACACGTTGTTGGGCCGCACTTACGGATTTTGTCGTTCACGGGCAACCGGAAACTGACCCACTGGCCCGCCACCGCAACGCCAGCTTGCTAATTGTGCGCACTACGTGTAGCATCTTTATGTACGTTAGACCGAGTCGGTCGTGAGCAGCTCTCGCCTCAACAGCTAGTAACCTGCACAAGATTTCTTCCGAATCCCTCCAGCGTAACTAAAAAAAAGGAACAAACAGTACAAGCATATGGAACAAGGAACAGTAAAGTGGTTCAACGACGCCAAAGGCTACGGCTTTATCAGCCGCCAGAATGGCGAAGACGTTTTCGTGCATTTCTCAGCGATCCAGGCGGGCGGCTTCAAAAGCCTGCAGGAGGGTCAGACGGTCCAATTCGACGTCACCAAGGGTCCCAAGGGTTGGCAGGCTGAAAACGTGCAGGCGTTGTAAAACCCATAATCTTGGGGAAGGGCGATCTCTTCGGAGATCGCCTTTTTATCTGGTCTACAGCTCGACCCGGACGGGTGTTTCAGTTGTTTGCATTTGCAGAAGTCTGGAAGCAGAAATCAGAGCAGCACTTTACGCCGAGGCGGCCGCGGCTTTCGGCTCCGACGAGATGAGCCATTCCAGGGTCGAGAATGGAAGGTAAACGCTGGGCGCATCCATCTTGGCCATGGCTCCGCCGGTAAGCTCCCGCAAGGCCGCAGTCATGTCGTCACTCACGAAGCAGAAACCCGTCTCATCGGTGGCAATGATTGTCCCTGAAAAAGCCCGGCTAAAAAGTGAGGTCTTCACAATCACGGTTTTCCCGGCAAGCTTGGCTTTGTAGGACGCCGGGCCGGATGGCAACATAGTTTCTCTCGAGAGGCAGAGCTCTTCAGAATCGCTTGTCAGTAGCTTGCGGCGCAGACCCAGGTTTTACAACGTGATTCGGAGATTGCCTGGTTACGCGGGTAATGTACCAAGGCTCACCTTGCCGTCTCGTACCTGGACGTCAAATTACGGGTACAATGTCCCGTCTGGTCAAACCTACAATCCCAGAGGACATCCATGAACCAGTTACGCGCATTTGCTGCATTGCTAATAACAGCTGTCATTGTCGCCCTGCCGGCACACGCGCAGGAAAAGAACGCGGCACCCAAACCTGCAGTGGGCCAGTCGCAGGCGGTGCTAGAAGCGTGGAACGATATTGGGCGGAAACTCACCGCCATGGCAGAGGATTTCCCCGAGGACAAATACGACTTCAAGCCCACGCCAGCCCAGAAGACATTTGCCGAGCGCCTGATTCACGTGGCCGCGGTGAACTACTTTTTCACCAATCCAGCCACTGGCCAGAAAGCTCCGCCTGAGGAGGATCCCAAGCGGGAGCAATTCAAGACCAAGGCCGACGTGGCTGCGTTCGTCAAGAAGTCGTTTGGGGATGGTGCGGCAGCGATCAAGGCGAAGGGCGACAAGGGAATGTCTGATCTCGTGGTCGACGCGTTTGCCAACCAGCAGGTGCGGGTCTCCGATCTGGCCTATGGTTTGATCGAGCACTCCGGAGAAATCTACGGTCAATTGGTCGTCTACTACCGCGTGGCTGGGATGGTGCCCCCGGAGTCGCGTCCTAAGAAGTAATAGCAAGCTCGTCGAATTGGCCGAATCGTTCGCAAAAGAGCGATTCGGGCCGTGCTTGAAATCTCAAGATATCCCGCAAGTCACCCCTCACAAGTTTGGGTAGTGGTGCAGTTTGACAAGGATGCGAGCCAAACTCGCGATTACTCTGTCGCTAACAAGGCGCCAGGTCGCGCGGCTCGCCCAGATCCTTCGCTGCGCAAGAAACGCTTGCTCCAGGATGACAATCAAACTGTACCTCTCTGAAGTTGCCTCAGGTTTGTCAATTTTCTGTCTTTCCCTGTCACCAAAGTTTTACCCGCGTCAGACGCGGGCATGACACCCCTTCCCTGCCCAACCGGTAGTTTTTCTACTGTAAAGCGGATTGCAGTGTGGATGCACGGTCAACCAACGGCAGCAGCCGTTGACCAGTCTCTGGGGCCGGTCCCGAGTAATTCGCGAAAGGAGGAGGAGAACAACATGAAGAAATTTGCGTTTGTAATGTTACTGGGGCTGTTCTGGATGATGGGCAGCTCGGCGAATCTGCTGGGCCAGCAATCGGGTTACAAGCAGACCAACCTGGTGGCCAATGCGTCCGGTGTGGCCAGCCACACCGACTCGCAACTCTCGAATCCGTGGGGAATCTCGCTCTTGCCAGGAAATCCCTTCTGGATCGCCAACAACAATGGCGGCACCTCGACGCTTTACGATGCCGAGGGCAACAAGCAGTCTTTGGTGGTGGGCATACCCAGCGCATCGGTGAGTCCGTGCAGTCCCGGATGCCCGACGGGGACCGTCGCCAACAACACCACCGACTTCAACGGCGCCGCTTTTCTCTTCGACACCGAGGACGGAATCCTTGCCGACTGGACCGGCGCAAGCAGTGCCCTGGTCGCCTTTGACAACTCCGCTAACGGCGCCGTGTACAAGGGTCTGGCGATCGTGAGCAACGGCGGAGGAAACTTTCTTCTGCTGGCCAACTTTCGCAGCGGGAAAATCGACGTGCTCGACCGGAATTTTCAGGTCGCATCGCTGTCCGGTTCATTCACCGACCCGAACCTTCCGGCGGGATTTGCGCCGCACGGCGTGCACAACATTAACGGCCAGATCTACGTCACCTACGGAATGCAGGATTCGGCCAAGCATGACCCGACTCCCGGCGCAGGCAGCGGAGTTGTCGACATTTTTGACAGCAACGGAAACTTTGTGAAACGCTTTGCCTCCAATGGCACGTTGAACGCACCCTGGGGCGTGGTCGAAACACCGGCCAGCTTCGGGACTTTCTCGAACGACATTCTGGTCGGCAATTTCGGAGACGGCAAGATCAACGCTTTTGACTCCACCGGCAAGTTCCTCGGCCAGGTTACGGACTCGGCTAACAATGTGATCGTCAACGCAGGCCTGTGGGACATGGTTTTTGGACAAGGCGGCACGGGCGATCCCAACACGCTGTACTTCACCGCGGGAGGCGCAAACCAGACTTCAGGCTTGTTTGCCACGCCGGTTCCGGCGGCAGCCACCACTACGGCAGACTTCTCGCTGGCGCTTTCGACGCAGAGTGCGACCGTGTCGGTCGGTGAATCGACAACCATCTCCGTGAATTCGAGCGCGGTGGGAGGATTCAACAGCGCGATCAATCTCTCCTGCTCGGGCTTGCCAGCAGGAGTGAACTGCTCGTTCTCGCCCGTCTCAATCACGCCGGGATCAAGCACAGCCAAATCCACCTTGACCGTCGCGGCGTCCTCGACGTACACGGCTCCAGGATATGCCGTTCCCATGACCATGGGCTGGTTGCCGCTTTCCGGCTTGGGTCTGGCCGGAATGGTGTTCGCAGGCCGCCGAGAAAAGCGAGTTGCGGCACGCAAGGCTGCGTTGTGGATCGGCGGAGCAATCGTGCTTACGCTGGTCCTTCTGTTCTCCGTGGGCTGCGGAGGCGGATCCAGCTCGCAGATGAATGCTGCCAACCATCCGAATCACGTGACCATGATGGTGCCGGGAACCTCGGGTTCAATCGTTCATTCCACTCCGGTCACGCTGACCATCCAGTGATCGAAAACCAGGGCACACCGCGAGTGTGCCCTGGCCCACCTTGCCTAAGGGTTGAATCCTTTCGATTTGCAGAACATCGGAATGGGCACCGCGTTGTGTGAGCGAAGTCCGAAAGGAGAGCGACTTTGTACGAAGTGATCCTCAAGCGTTTTGAGCAGCCTGACGAAGTACGAACATTCGAGAAAGGAAAGTTTGAGCTGGTGCACATCGGCGGAATGACCATTGGCCGCGCCACCTACCAACCGGGATGGAAGTGGTCCGAGCATGTCGGGCGCGCGACGGGAGCAAAGAGTTGCTCGGTCGAACATGTCGGGCTGGTGGTTTCCGGCAAAGCGACGGCTGCCATGGACGATGGCCGAGTCATTGAAATGAAGGCGGGCGACGTTTTCTACATCGCTCCGGGACACGATAGTTGGGTGGTTGGAAACGAGCCGTACGTGTCGTTGCATCCGATGGGCGCCGGAGATTACGCCAAGAAGAAGTAGCGCCGCCGGTTGCACGTGCGCGACAGACCGCTCAAGCTAGCCAGAAGGAATGCCTGCGCTACGAAGGTCATCCGTGAATGGCGAGGAGTTCTTCTTCCTCTTCTTCTTCTGCCTGCCATTCTGCCGGCTCATAACTCTCCATTGGGATCTCCGGCGGCGCTGGAGCGGGCACGGCGGGTTTTGAATACTTCAGCAGCATCAGGAACGGCAGCATCGCCAGGAAGAGCATTCCCATGATCCAGAAGGCCTCAACAAACGACAACACGCCCGCTTGTCGCTGCACCATTCCGTAGACCGCGCCCAACGCCTTGCGCGAGGCCATGTAAGAATCAGCGCCTTTCAGATGGAAGAATGCCGCCAGACCTTGCAGCCAGCTTCTGGTTTGCACATTGCCGAGACTGATCTTTTCGATCAGGCGGTTCTGGTGAAATTGGTTGCGGCGGGCCAGAAACGTGGTCATGAGGGCGATGCCGACGCTGCCACCGATGTTGCGCATGAGGTTGAAGATACTGGTCGCGTTGCCCATCTTTTCTTTTGCGATCCCAGACATGGCGAGCGCCATGAGGGGAATGAAAAGAAAGCTGAGAGCCACACCCTGCCAAACCTGCGGCCAGAAAATGTCCCAATAGCCGGCATTCAAATTCAGCCCGGAGAGTTGGAACATCGTGATCGAACCGAGCACCAGGCCGACGGCGAGCAGGCGTCGCGGATCGGTCTTGCCCGTCAGATAGCCGGCGATCGGAGTAAATATGAGTGCGCCGATCCCGCGCGGAGAGAGCGCCAGGCCCGAGTTATACGCTGGGTATCCCAGAAGAGTTTGCAGATAGATCGGCAATAGCACGAGGCTGGAATAAAGAATGAATCCCAGGAGGCTGATGAGAAACACGCCGGCACTGAACGAACGATTGGCGAGCGCGCGCAGGTCGACCACTGGATGTTCGGCGCGAAGTTCGCGGATGACCAGTCCCACGATCCCAATCACCGCCGCGGCCGCAAAGAACCGAATGTAGTTAGACGAAAACCAATCCTTGCGCTGGCCGTTGTCCAGAAAAACCTGCAGCGTGCTGAGACCGAGGGCCAGCGCACCCAGGCCCCACAGATCGATGCGACCCGCACCGCGCTTGATGTAAGGCGGGTCGAAGACGAACCGGCTCATCATCACCAGCGATAGAATGCCGACCGGTAGATTGAGGTAGAAGATCCAGCGCCAACTGTAATTGTCGGTGATCCAGCCGCCGAGCGTCGGCCCCAGAATCGGCGCCAGCAAAATGCCAATTCCGTAAGCCGCCATGGCCTGCCCGTGCTTTTCTCGCGGGAAGGTTTCGAGGAGAATGGCCTGCGCCAGCGGTTGCAGCCCGCCGCCGGTGAGACCCTGGAGCACGCGAAAGAAGATCAGCCAAGGAAGCGTGGTAGCCAGTCCGCAACACAAAGAAGTCAGAGTGAATCCGGCGACGCAGGTCAGCAACAGCCGTTTGCGACCCATGTAGTTCGCCAACCATCCGGAGATGGGCAGGATGATGGCGTTGGAAACCAGGTAAGAGGTCACGACCCATGTGCCCTCCTCGACCGTGGAGGCCATGTTGCCGGCGATGTGAGGAATGGAAACGTTGACGACCGTGGTATCGAGGATTTCCATGAAGGTCGCCGACATGACCGCCATGGTGACGATCCAGGGGTTGACGTGACGATGGGAAGTGCCGTCCATTGCTTAACTTGTTTATAGGGCGGAGTGGCCGTTCGGCGCGGTGATGGGGATCACGAGGAAGGATACGGAAGTTCATACCCTCGGGGTGGGGGGCGATCAGATCTGATAGTCGATGTCCTCGATAATTTGCTGCAACGAAGCGGCAGGGCTGCCATTTTCAGTGGTGGTCTCACCTTCCAGCTTGTGGACCCTTTCGCGAAGCCTATTTACTTCTGTGGCAACAGCGGCCAGCGCCTCCGACAGCGGATCGTTGATCTGCTTGGGGTCGGTGATGACCACGCGCTTGCCGTTGCGAAAGATGATGTGGCCGGGCACTCCGACGACGGTGGAATCATCCGGGACGTTGCGCAGAACGACCGAGCCTGCCCCAACGCGGCAGTTCTTGCCGATAGCGATGTTGCCGAGGATTTTGGCGCCGCCGCCAATCACGACGTTATCGTGAATGGTGGGGTGCCGCTTGCCGTGTTCCTTGCCCGTGCCGCCGAGGGTAACGCCCTGGTAGAGGGTTACGTCATCACCGATGATGCTGGTCTCGCCGATCACGACGCCCATGCCGTGGTCGATGAAGAGACGCCGGCCGATCCGGGCGCCGGGGTGAATCTCAATGCCAGTGATGAACCGCGCGGCCTGAGAAAACCCCCGGGCCAGAAAAAAGAAACCATGGTTCCACAGCCAGTGATTGATGCGATAGGCCCACAGCGCATGAAGTCCGGAGTAGAAGAGGAAGACTTCGAGCCGCGATCGGGCGGCCGGATCGCGGTCCAGCACGGTGCTGATATCTTCGCGAATTAGCGACGCAAGATGGGGCATATCACACCGCCGCAGCCGTCATCTGTAGCGATTCGTTACGGAGCTCGTCAAAGAGCACGCTGGTCAGATAACGCTCGCCGAAGTCAGGCAAGACTACCACGACGAGCTGGCCTGCGTTTTCTGGCCGTCGCGCGACTTGCAGAGCGGCCACCACGGCTGCGCCTGATGAAATGCCGACCAGCAGACCTTCTTCCTTCGCCAGGCGCCGCGCCATGACGATGGCGTCATCGTTGGTGACGGTGATGACCTCGTCGATGTAATCGATGCGCAGGATCGACGGCACGAAGCCCGCGCCGATGCCCTGGATTTTGTGAGGCGAAGGCTGGCCACCGGACAGAACCGGGCTGTCGGCCGGCTCGACGGCGATCGCTTTGAACGAAGGCTTTTTCGGCTTGATGTACTGGCAAATGCCAGTGATGGTCCCGCCGGTTCCGACGCCCGAAATCAGAATGTCGGCGGCGCCGTCGGTGTCGTTCCAGATCTCCGGGCCGGTGGTTTCGAAGTGAATCTTGGGATTGGCCGGATTGTCGAATTGTTGCAACATGTAGCCTTCGGGATTGACGGATAGAAGTTCTTCGGCTTTCGCGATGGCTCCTTTCATTCCCTTGGGACCCGGGGTGAGGACGATTTCTGCGCCGAAAGCGCGCAGCAACACGCGGCGCTCCAGACTCATGGTGTCCGGCATGGTGAGGATGAGCTTGTAGCCTTTGACCGCGGCGACGAAGGCCAGCCCGATGCCGGTGTTGCCGCTGGTTGGCTCGATGAGCACGGTCCGGCCAGGCTGAATTCTTCCCTCACGCTCAGCGTCCACGATCATGCTGACGCCGATGCGGTCCTTCACGCTGGCACAGGGATTGAAGCTCTCGAGTTTCGCGGCGACCGTGGCGGCACAGCCCTCGGTGACTTTGTTGAGATATACCAGTGGGGTGTGCCCGATCAGCTCTGTGATGTTGTTGGCAATTTTCATAGGTGGCTCCGTTTCTCCGGAATCAGGTTGTAGTGTAATCGCGCGGGGACGTACAGCTAGCGGGAACAACAACAGCGAAGATACGTGGCGGGAATGAGCAACATGAAATCTGTTCCAGGCGCGGGCTTCATTGCTTAGATTCGCGGCCGTTTGCGAAGAACCAACACAATTAAATATCGCGGATCAATTAATGACACGCTGTGACCTGGACCACCGATTACAATGTCGGCGGTTCTCGCCTCATCGAGCGATCCACTTCCACGCGACAACCGCAACAAATAGAACGATGCCCACGGCGTAGCCGATGATGCGCGCCTTGCCAACATTTTGCTGTTCCTGCATGAAAACACCTCAGTAGAATTATTATCCCAGATTCCTAACTGGGAGAACATTTCTTGGAACAACGCGAGGCAGTTGTTCGTTTCCGGACAGCGCATTCCGCAGACGCACAGGCGGTTCGTTCCAATGTGTGTTTAGTTAGGCCTTAGTTCCCTTTGGAATCAATAGCTTGCGTCCCACTGTCCCTCTGGCCCGCGGGGTGCACTTCCACCGAGCATGGAAACCCTAGCACTGCGTGGAGCGGGGCAGGTTGAGCATCGGGCGGCTCGCGTTCTGGTAGCCGACGATCAGCCGCCGGTCCTGGACGCGCTGAACCTGTTGCTCAAGAGTCATGGATATCAGACCGAGGGTGTCACGCAGCCCGAGCGTGTGCTGCAGGCCGTGCAGTCGGGTGAATTTGACGTCGTGCTGCTGGACATGAATTACACGCGTGACACAACCGCCGGGGGCGAAGGCCTGGAACTGGTGTCGCAGATTCGGTCGAAGGACGAGAACCTTCCGCTGCTGGTGATGACCGCCTGGGGCAGCGTGGACCTAGCGGTGGAAGCGATGCGCCGCGGTGCGTCCGATTTCGTTCAGAAGCCGTGGCACAACGGGCAACTGCTGCAAAAGCTGCAGGCCCAGATTGATCGGGCACGCGACTTGCGGCGTGTGCAACGGGGACGCGATGAGGAACTGCAGGAAGCGCGGGAGATCCAGGAGAACCTGCTGCCCAAGCGCCTGCCCGAGGTTGCGGATTACGAGATTGCCGGGCTGACTCAGTCGGTGCGCTACGTGGGCGGCGATTATTACAATGTGGTCCGCATCAGTGAGACCCAGACGGTGTTTTGCATCGCCGACGTGGCTGGGAAGGGTCTGCCGGCTGCACTGCTGATGTCCAGCATGCAGGCAGCCTTGAAGCCGCTGATGTGGCAAAAGTTGCCGCCGCGCGAGCTGTGCCGCCGCTTGAACCGCATCTTGTGCGAGATGACGCCGGTGGGCAAGTTCATTTCGTTTTTCCATGGCGTGCTCGACAGCAAAGAGCACCGGCTGACTTACTGCAACGCCGGACACAATCCTCCGCTGCTGGTGGGGGCGAATGGAACGGCGAGCGAGTTGAATGCGGCCGGCGCGGTGCTCGGACAATTCCCCGACTGGGTGTACGAGCAGAGCGACCTGCAGCTGAAATGCGGTGACCAGTTGATCCTGTTCACCGATGGTTTGGTTGAAGCGTGCGATCAGGACGAAGAATCGTTCGGAGAACAACGGCTGGTCGCGACGGCGCAGCACAACCTTGGCAAGAGCGCAGGCGAGTTGATGGATTGCCTGATGCGCGCTGCGTCGGCGCATTGCGGCGGACATTTTCAGGACGATGCCAGCATGGTTGTGTTGAAGGCAGTGTAGAGCCGCGTCTCCGGAGGGAACAACGATGGAAGCGCTTCTGCAGGACATTCGCTACGGATGTCGCATGTTGCGGAAAACCCCTGGGTTTACAGCCATTATTGTGCTGACAATCACAGTTTCGCGTCGATTGCAGGGTTTCGCGATGAGGATTTTAATCTTACCAGCGGCAGTGATTCGGAGCGTCTCCACGGGCACATGATCTCTGCGGGATTTTTCGCCACCTTGGGCGTGACTCCAAGACTGGGACGCGAATTTCGTCCAGAAGAAGACCAGGCGGGCGCGGGGCCGGTGGCGCTGATCAGCGAGGGATTGTGGAGGTCGAAGTTTGCCTCCTCACCCGATGTCATCGGCAAGAGTCTCACGCTTGACGCCAAGCCATACACGATTGTGGGTGTCGTTCCCGGTCATTTCCCGATGATGTCGGAATCGGATGTGTTCGTGCCCATCGGACAGTGGAACGATCCTACGTTTCGTGATCGAAGAGTCAGCATGGGCATGTATGCCATAGGACGGCTGAAGACGGGAGTGCGGCTGGAACAGGCGCGGGCGGACATGGATGGCATCGCAAAGAACCTGGCGGCTTCGTATCCGGAAGCCGATGCTGGCAGCGGGATGGTGCTCTTCCCCCTAAAGAAGGACATCGTGGGTGACGTTGAGCCGTTCCTGTTCACACTGCTGGGTGCTGTCGGTTTTGTGCTGCTGATTGCCTGTGCCAATGTCGCGAATCTGATTCTGGCGCGCTCCACCGGGCGCACCCGCGAATTTGCAATTCGGTTGGCCTTAGGGGCGGGTCGAACGCGCATCCTGCGTCAACTGCTGACGGAGGCGGTCCTGCTGGGCGTTGCCGGAGGCGGCGCGCCGGACTTTTGCTGGCAAAGTTCGGGACGCGAGCTGTAGTGGCCGTATTGCCTGCTGCCTTGCCACGGGCGGAAGAGATTGGGCTGGATACGCGGGTTCTGCTGTTTACCCTGGGAATTTCTCTTCTTGCGGCAGTGATTTTCGGGCTGGCCCCGGCGTGGAAAACCGCGCAACCCGATTTGCAGGAAACCCTCAAGAAGGGCGGCCGTGGACTGAGCAGCGCGCGGCATCGCGCGCAGAGCGTCTTCGTCGTGGTGGAAATGGCCCTGGCGCTCGTGCTGCTGATCGGAGCAGGCTTGATGATTCGAACTCTGGCGGCTCTCTGGCGGAGCAATCCGGGATTCGATCCCCACCGTGTTTTGACCTTCAACATATCCCTGTCACCCGAGAAAACGTCGAATGCAGCTGGAATCCGCGCCAGCTATCGCGAACTAGTGCGGCGATTCGGCGCCTTGCCCGGCGTCGAAGCCGTGTCGCTGGATGCCGGCGCGTTGCCCATGCAAGGTGATTCCGAGCTGCCGTTTTGGCGGGAGGGCCAACCAAAACCAGCGAATGACAGCGACATGAACTGGGCCCTTTACTACGGGGTGACATCCGATTACGCCAAGGTGATGCGAATTCCCCTGCTGCGTGGCCGGTTCCTGACTCCGCAGGACAATGAAAGCTCTGCGCCCGTGGTGCTCATCGACGAAGCCTTCGCACGCAAGTATTTTCCCAACGAAGATCCGGTAGGCAAGCGAATCAATCTTGGCCTGCTCGAGACGCAGCCGGAAATAATCGGCGTGATGGCCCACGTGAACCAGTGGGGTCTGGGCTCAACCCAGCAGAACCTGCAAGCACAACTCTACTTTCCGCTGATGCAGACTCCGGACAAATTTATGCCTCTGGCGGCCCGCGGTTTGCCTGTCGTCGTGCGAACTGCGTTAACCCCGGAATCGTTGACGGCCGCGCTGCGCGCAGTTTCGCAGCAATTCGATCCGAGTGAGGTCGTATACGGCTTCGTGCCCATGGAAAGGATTGTGACGGATTCGATTGCGGCGCAACGGTTCTCCATGATTCTGCTGGGAACATTTGCGGCGCTGGCACTCCTGCTGGCGGCGGTGGGGATCTATGGTGTGATCTCTTATCTGGTTGGCCAGCGGACCCAAGAGGTCGGCATCCGGATTGCCCTTGGCGCACAAAGCAAAGATGTGCTGCGCCTGGTTTTGGCAGAGGGTGTGAAAATGGCGTTGATTGGAGTCGGCCTGGGACTGCTGGTTGCGCTTTTGCTTACGAGGTTGATGGCGAGCATGCTATTTGGCGTCAGCGCGAGGGATCCGTTGACGTTCCTGGCTCTGCCGTTCGTGTTGACCGGAATTGCTATCGCTGCCTGCTACATTCCTGCGCGGCGGGCGGCTAAAGTAGATCCCATGGTGGCGCTGCGATACGAGTAGTGGTCTGCCGCTATCTTTTCATCCGCCGCGGCTCCTCTCCCGTCGAGACGAACCGATCCAGGGCGCGCCTGCCGCGTTCCCGGTCGCCCGTGAACTGTGTTCCTCACCATTGCGGAAATTATTACGGTGCGCGCCTCCAGGGGAACGCGTTAAATTAGTTCCCGACTGTTTCACTACGCACTCACCCCCAGGAGGAATCGAATGGCACGTCGAGCATTTCTGTCGAGAATGGCCCAGCTGGCAGGCCTCCCGTTTCTGATGGCCGCGGGCAGTTTGCAGGCGCAAACCGGGCGCAAGCAACTCAAGATTCTCATGAAGAGCGCGTGGGGCTCCGACGACCCCACCAAGGCCGCGTTTCCCTTCTCCCATGGACTGGCGCTCACCGAAGCCGGACACGAAGTGCAGATCTATCTGCTCGGAGAAGCGGTGGTGCTGATGCGAAAGGTTGTCGCGGATGCGGTGACCCCGGTAGGCTGGCCGCCCATCGGCGACGTCCTGAACAAACTCACGGCCAAGCACGTGCAGATCTACGCCTGCGGCGCCTGCTCGCGCGCCCGAGGCGTCACCGAGATCGACCTTGCCAACTATGGAGCGAAATTCGGGAGCCCGCCGATTTTTGTGTCGCTGATCGAGTGGGCGGACCACGTAATCACGGAGTAGTTGCCTGACGAGTGTGGGAGTGGGATCGACGAGGCCTGCAGGTCAGTTGCTGCCGCGCAGATCAATGTCTCCGGTCATCACGTGGGCGTGCAGGCGGTACTTCCCCGGTCCTTCCTGGTGGAAGGAGCGAAAGAACCCGCCCTTGTCGACCTCGAAAGCCGACGACTCGAGGCCACCGATGGTGACGGAGGCATCGCGATGGCCGTATTGCTCCGGATGAGGAATTTCCACCTGAATTTCGCCGGCCAGCAATTCGAGGTTTTTGTCGCCCTCAACGGCTTCCACGTCCAGCTCCCCGGCGGACAGGCGCGCCCAGAGATTGGAGTGCCGCGGCACCTCGATTGTGGCCTGGAAATTATTGTGCGGAGTGTCGTTGACGTAAACGTCGGCGGTTGAGGATCCCGGCTTAATCTCCACTTTGACCTGCTTGAGCTGTTCTTCGTAGTGGGTGTGCCAGGTCACGACGATGTTGTCGGAATCGCTGGGGCTGATGGTGTAACCGCCCGCTTCCAGGTGCAGGCGGACGGTGCCGCCGGAAATGAACTTCTGCTGGGCCGTAGCTTCAGGGCCATGAAATTGGGCCAGAACCAGTCCAGGTGAAAGGAGCCAGAAAAGCCAAGCAGCACGGCGCATACAGGCCTCCTGCTGTTCTATACGGGGTTTAGCGGGATAAGTTCCGTGCAAATTCCTCCGGAAGCCGTCTGGTAAGGAAGCGAGCCAGACGCGCGATTATTCGGTCGCACAAGACGCGACCGTTCGCGCGGCTCGCCAAGATCCTTCGCTTCGCAAAAGCGCTCGCTCCAGGATGACAATCGAACTTTGAAAACAGAAACGGCCGCAGGCCGCGGCCGTTCTCCTCACAGCTGAAAATCGCTTCAGTACAGGCGGAAACTCACTTCTACGTTGATCTGCACGGCGACGGGTTTGCCGTCTTTCATGGCCGGCTCAAACTTCCAGGTCTTCACGGCTTCGATGGCTTTCTCGTCAAGGCCCAGACCCAGGGTGCGGGCGACTTTAATGTCGCGTGGGTGGCCATCGGGTCCGACAACAAGCCAGAGCACGCAGGTTCCCTGATACTTGGCTTTACGAGCTTCTTCGGAGTATTCCGGATCAGGCGCATAAACCGCCTTGGGCGCGGAAACTCCTCCGCCAACGCGGAATACGCCGCCGCCAATACCGCCTCCGCGGCCGGGGCCGACGCCCGGTCCTTCACCCGAACCCACGCCACCGCCGTTACCCGAGCCGATGCCACCGCCCGAGCCGGTGCCATTTGACGGCGGGCCGGAAGGCAAATGCGACATGGGATCACCCAGGTTGGGAAGGTTATTCATGGCCAGTTGCACTTGCGGCGGCACCACGACCGTGGGTTCCGCGGTCAACTTAGGATGGTCGTTCCGCACCACTACCATCGGCGGAACAATCTGCTGCATGGAGAGTTTCGGCAATTTTCCCTTGGTCGCCTGCAGAATGTCACGGTCACCACCACCGCCACCGCCGCCAACTTGGGTCTTGGAGGGCTTCATGGGTGGGATGTCATCGGGCGCAACCAGGGTGATTTCCTGTGTAGGTTTCTTGACTTCCTGCACCACCCGGCGGCCGAGCAAGGTTAGCCCGACAATGGCGGCCACTGCCAGAACGTGCACAACCGTTGAACCCAGGGCGCCATTCCGCTTGTAGTCGTAGAATCCCCAAATGTCTTTGACCGGGATCGGCTTCGAAGTCAGGACCAGCGGCGGCTGTTTCTTGGGGAAAAAGTAGTCGTCCAGGTTCTGGAACAAGGACTGCCATAGCGACTGCTCCAGAGCGGACTTGGGCATCAGCAGATTGAGCTCAGGCTCGGTTCTCAAATCCGGTTTTATTTCCACTGTCGCCATACTAACTTGCGACCTGCATTTACCAGGTCAACTTCTTCAAACTCTTTCCCTTAGACTTGATGAGCAGCTGTTGTGCCAAGTTGCTTGCGTTTGAGCGAAACTGCGCTTAATTCTATCGAGTCCGCCATTCCGATTGCCAGAAGAGTTGAAATCTTCTCCCAGACCCCAACTTAGATGCTCAGTTTAGGGAAACGTCACTTGTAGAAAATTGTACTCTCTTTAAGTGGCTTTTCCACAGTGCTTTTCTGGTTGCCGGTGCAGAATCCGACGGCTCGAATGGTCATTGGACGTTGGTTTCTCACTTCCCTATATAATCAAAAAATCAACCATTTGGGGGAAGCAAGCCGCGTGCCGCTTGATTTGAAATCGACCATCAACCTGCCCAGGACCGACTTTCCCATGAAGGCCAACCTGCCACAGAATGAGCCTAAGATGCTGGCTCGCTGGGAGCAAATGGGCATCTACGAGAGCATCCGGCAGGCGCGCTCGGGAGCACCGATCTACGCTCTGCACGACGGGCCGCCCTACACCAGCGGGCCTATCCATTTGGGCACCGCCCTCAACAAGTGTCTGAAAGATTTCATCGTTAAGTCAAAGAATATGTCGGGATTTGACGCGCCCTACGTCCCAGGATGGGACTGTCACGGTCTGCCCATCGAGATCAAGGTGGACCAGCAACTGGGCGGCAAGAAATTGCAGTTGCAGCCCATGGAGGTGCGGCGGGAGTGCCGCAAGTACGCGCAAAAATTTCTCGACCTGCAGCGGCAGCAGTTCAAGCGAGTCGGCGTTTTCGGGCGCTGGGCCCAGCCCTACGCAACCATGACTCCGCAGTACGAGTCGGTGGTGGTGGCCACGCTGCACACCTTCCTGGAAAACGGCTTCGTGTACAAGGGGCTACGGTCGGTGTACTGGTGCATTTACGACAAAACTGCGCTGGCGGAAGCTGAGGTTGAATACGAAAATCACACCAGCCCTGCAATCTGGGTGAAATACCGGCTCAAGGACGATCCCGCGACGCTCGATCCGGCGTTAAAGGGCAAGAATGTTTTCACCGTGATCTGGACGACGACGCCGTGGACGCTTCCTGCTTCGATGGCGGTGGCGTTTCATCCGCATGAAGATTACGTGGCGCTGGAATCAGGAACCGAAGTCTATATTGTCGCCGCCAAACTTGCGGAAGAATTCGGCAAGCAGGTTGGTCTGGCGGATGTCATCGAGATTGCACGCTTCCCGGGAGAGAAGCTGGAGTACAAGAACTTCGCGCATCCGTTTTTGGATCGCAATATCCTCGGCGTGCTGGCCCACTACGTCACCATGGACACCGGGACCGGCGTGGTGCACACCGCACCCTCGCACGGCGCCGACGACTTCAATACCGGCGTCCACTACAAACTCGACCTCACCACTAATGTGGATGAGAGCGGCATTCTGCACAACGGCTTGCCGGAATATGACGGCCTGCAGGTCTTCAAAGCCAATGCGCCCATCATCGAACTGCTGAAAAAACGCGGCGTGCTGATGCATGAGGAGAAGATCGAGCACTCCTATCCGCATTGCTGGCGCTGCCATAATCCAATTATTTTCCGGGCCACCGAGCAGTGGTTCATCTCGATGGAGACACCGATGCAGGGCGGCACGCTACGCACACGCGCGCTGGAAGAAATCAAGAAAGTGAAATGGGACCCGGCGTGGGGCGAAGAGCGCATCTCCAACATGATCGCCACGCGGCCGGACTGGTGCATTTCGCGGCAACGGGTCTGGGGAGTGCCGATTGCGGTGTTTCTGTGCGCGGGCTGCGGCAAGCCGCTGCTCGACCCTGCGGTCAATCGTAAAGTTGTGGAGCTGTTTGCCCGATCCGGTGCGGACGCATGGTATACGACCGAGTCCGATGCTCTGGCTCCCTCCGGTACGAAATGCCGGAAGTGCGGTGGCACGAAGTTTGAGAAGGAAATGGACATCCTGGATGTGTGGTTCGAGTCGGGCTGCAGCTATCTGGCGCTGCGGGCCGCGGAGCCAGGATATCCGCCGTCGGCGGATTTATACCTCGAAGGCGGGGATCAGCATCGCGGATGGTTTCACTCCTCCCTGCTCTGCAGCCTGGGCGCCAAGGGGGTCGCACCGTACAGAACAGTTGCCACGGCAGGCTGGACGCTGGATGAGAAGGGCCAGGCGCTCTCCAAGTCACGCGGGAATGATGTGGATCCAGTCGATATTGCCGGCCGGCTGGGCGCAGAGGTCGTGCGGCTGTGGGTGGCATCGGTTGATTTCCGCGAGGACGTGGTCGGCTCCGAAAGATTGATGCAAACCATCGCGGAGAATTACCGGACGATTCGCAACAACCTTTTCAAGAACGTGCTCGGCAACCTGTATGACTTCGACCCTCACATCCATGCGGTGCCGTTTGGCAAGTTGGAAGCGCTCGATCAGTACATGTTGCGACAGACGGCCGCTTTGGCCGCTGACGTCGCGCGCTGGTATGGGGAGTTCGCGTTCCACAGGATCTATCAGCGGGTGATTAATTTCTGTACCGTGGATTTGAGCGCGTTTTATTTCGATGTCATCAAAGATCGCCTGTACACCTATGCGCCCAACTCGCCGGGACGGCGGGCGGCTCAAACCGCCATGTGGCGGATTGGCGAGGCCCTGGTCAGACTGCTGGCGCCGGTCATGAGCTTCACCTGCGATGAGGTATGGGGCTATTTGCCGACTTTGGCCGAGCGTCCGTCAAGCGTGCACGTTGCACAGTTTCCGACTCGGGCAGATATTCTCGGCAGCGCAGACGTTCCGGATGATGGAGAGCAGCTTGCAGAATGGACGTCTCTGCTCGCTGTGCGGGAGCAGGTTCTGAAGGCTCTGGAAGCAGCGCGCAACCAGAAGCTGATCGGCAAGAGCCTGGAAGCGCAGGTGACCATTTCGGCTGCTGATCCGGTCTATTCCGTATTGGCGCGGCACCGGGACGAGCTTCGCTATCTGTTTATCGTTTCAGGCGTCACTCTGGAGCTAGCTGGCTCGGGAAACGGGACCGGGACCGGCGGAGTGACAGTGCAGGTGGCGAAGGCCGCCGGGCAAAAGTGCGATCGCTGCTGGAATTACTCGACCCACGTTGGCGAAGACGCGGTTTATCCGACCGTGTGCGAACGTTGCAGCGCGGTGCTGAAAGGGATCGAAGCTGCGGCCGCAGCCAAGTAATCTAAGAATTGGTAGGCAAAGTTATTTGTCATCCCGAGCGGAGTCGAGAGCCTGCCCTGAGCGCAGCGCAGCGAGTCGAATGGGGACCTGCTGTTAGCCGGAAAAGCAGGTCCCTCCACGCGCCGCTTGATTTGCCTGGCAAATCAAGCAGCTTGGCCGGGATGACAGAGTTGATGAGGATTTCAGAGAGACGATGAGTGAGCCCCACATCATGCGTAGATTTCATTTCGTGATCGCTTTCCTGGTCGTCTTGCTCGACCGGGCGACGAAGTGGGCGGTGGCGAAACAGATCTCGCTGCACGACGGCATTCAGATCATTCCGGGGTTTTTCCGCATCACGCACGTGGAAAACCGCGGCGCCGCGTTCGGATTATTTGCCGACTCTCCGGCGCAGTGGAAGATTGCCATGCTGGTGCTGTTCTCGATTGTTGCGTTGGTCGTGGTGACGGCGCTTTTGTGGCGGAACAGTCATGCCATGACGACTACTGGGATCGGCCTGGCGCTGATCCTGGGCGGTGCGGTGGGGAATTTGTGGGATCGGTTGCTCAATGGCCGGGTGGTGGATTTTCTACTGTTTTACGTCGGACAGTACCAGTGGCCCGCCTTCAACGTGGCGGACAGCGCGATTGTTTGTGGGGCGGGCTTGCTGGTGATCGAGATTCTGTTCGCAGAAGCGCCCGCGCATCAGAAGTCAGCGTAAAAGCATAACCACAGAGGACACAGGGGAACACAGAGCAAAATGCCCCGTGTCCTCTGCGGTTGAAAACTACGCCGATTTTTTCTGTGCCATCGCAGCCATCTGCGCGTAGAACTTCTTCTCTCCTTCTCTTGTTTCCTCTTCAGTCATGTCTTGGGTGTGAGTGGCCAAGGTCCAGGCGTGCCCATATGGATCTACAAAGCTTCCCATGCGATCGCCCCAGAACATGTCGGCCACAGGCATTTTCGATTGCCCGCCCGCATCAACGGCACGTTGGAAAGACTTGTCCACATCTTCCACATAAAGATAAAGGGCGCTGGGAGTTCCACCCAGGGTCAGAGGAGAACTGCAGCCCCAAGATGGGTTCTCGTCGTTGAGGAAAATGGTGGAATCACCGATCTTAAGCTCGGCATGGCCGATCTTGCCGTCAGGCCCAGCCATTCGCATAAGTTCCTCGGCGCCCAGCGCCTTCTTGTAGAAATCAATCGCTTGGGCAGCATTGCGAACGGTGAGTGATGGAGTAATGGTGTGAAATCCGGGTGGAACTGGCTGGTTGGACTTTTTCATGACGTCTCTCCTTGATTGTGATTGCGGGCCAGAAGCATTCTGCAGCAGAATTTTACGCCGGCCGCGGGTCGGGGATTATGAAAAGTTGTAAAAAGAGAGCCCTACCTCTATTCTTCCGGGGCCTACCGAGCAATAGGGATCTTTCGACTGCGGTTGATCGCTTACGGCGGAGATCGATCCTCGCTCAAGATGACAGCTTGTTGCCTTGGGTTATGGTGCACCGTACAACTGCCGGTACACGCCGGCATTGCGCAGGATGTTTTGCACGTACTCGCGGGTCTCGGTAAAAGGGATGGATTCGACAAATTCCTGCGGATCGCGATACTTGCCCTGACCCAGCCAGTCCTGCACCCGGTCGGCGCCGGCGTTGTAGGCGGCCAGGGCGTATTCGAATGCGCCGAACTTATCGACCATGCTGCGAAAATAGCGCGTCCCGAGCTGCATATTGACGTTCGGCAGAAACAGTTGTTGAGTATTGAAGCGCTTCAACTTTTCCTGCTTGGCCACGCCCCGGCCCACTTTCGGCAGCAATTGCATCAGCCCCACGGCGTTAGCGCGTGACACCGCGTTCGGATTAAAGGCCGACTCCTGGCGGATCAGCGAGGCGATTAAATAAGGGTCGAGGGCGTTTTCTGAAGAGAATTTCTTTAGGTCGACCCAATACGGTTTGGGAAACAGGCCTTCCCAGTAGGATCGCGGCAGGCTCGGCAAATCGACGGCGAAATAGTTAGGTGCAGCGTGCTTGAGAGTTTCGATGGCTGCGTCGTAGCGGCCGGCGTCCTGGTAGAGGCGAGCAATTTCTGCCGCCAGCCAGTTCCCTTTTTCCTCGTCGGCAGCGGCATGAAGCTCGCGGACGGCTAAATCGAGCAATGCTCCGTTGGCCAGCAGTTCGGCTTTCTGCACCCGCAGGTTGTCGGTGGGAAGCGGATCGGCCGTGATCTTATCGTCGGCGTTGATCGGCGGCACACGATCGAGCAAGGCATAATGCGGAGAATCGCTGACGGGCGTAAGCTTCGCTACTTGCTGGGCCAGTTGCTGGCGCGCGAGCTCGCCGTAGTAGTAGTTGCGATAGCGTTGCGAAAGTTTCTGAAAATAAGCGCGCGCCATCGCCGGATCGTTGTCCTCTTGCGCCAGCCGGGCCCGCCAGTAAAGCGCCGCGGGAACTTCGGACGAAGTGGGATAGAGCGCGATCTGATCTTCGAATCCCTTCCTGGCTTCGACATTCCTGCCCAACCGCAAACTCAGCCAGGCTGCCTTCCAGTGGGCATAAGAAGCGCGGCCCGCGCCGGGAAAGCGCTGTTGCAGTTCGCGAAAGGCATCGATGGCCCGGTCGTAGTCGCGGCGCAACAGAAAAATGTTGCCCGCCGAAAACAGCGCCTGCTCCAGCCACGAGCTGGTGGGATAGGCCTCTCGGAGTTGCTCAACCATGCGGAGAAAAGCATCATCGTCGTTGGTGCTGCGGGCGATTTCCGCCAGGTTGAACAGCCGTTCGGCAGCGATATCAGCTGGCGTGGTGGGAACGGATTCCAGGATTTTCTTCGCCTCCCGGTTCTGTCCCGAGCGCCGCAACGATTCGGCCAGAGCGATTTCGACCCGCGGACGTTCACCGGGACACACTTCGCCGGCCAGACCGCGATACTCACTCGCCGCCTCGCTGAACAGCTTGCCTCGGAGCAGCAGATCGGCCCGGGTGCGGCGTGCCTCAATACCCACGGGCTGGGCTTGGGCTGCGGGCGCTAATTTCCAGAGGTCGCCTTGCACCTGGCCTGCTTCCCAACTGAGCGGCATGGTGTAGTAGAGGTTGCGAAAAATCGCCAAGGCTTTCACCGGCTGGTTGGCCGCCGCATAAGCGCGGCCGAGAGCCAACTCGAGATCGGCCCTAACCGGCTGGCGATCGCCCTCCAATGACTCGATGGCTTCCGCTGCCCGCCCGTCTTGCGTCAGGGTGTTGGCATAAACGACATGCGCATCGCGAAGCAGTAGCGACTCAGGATAAGTCTTGTCAAAAGCGCTGAAGATGGCGATAGCCTCGGCCAGGCGCTCGGTTTGCTGATAGGCGCTGCCCAGGTAAAAGTTGACGTAGTCTCCGAGATCGCCCGCCTGCGGTCTGGCTCGATTGAGAGGCTCGATGGCTTGCGCGTAGCTCCGGTCAAGGATGCGTGCGTAGCCGATCACCAGCCAGGCCAGAGCACCGGCATCTTCCTTGCTATGGCGAACTGCGAAGCCCTGCACGCCGGCGTAGGCGGCTGGAGTGCGGTCCTGAATGAGTTGCCGCGCCATGGGCTTCAAGGTCGCTGAAGCCACAAAAGCCTGGCGCATGCGGCGAAGGCGTGGCGACGGATGCTTGCGCTTGGTGCTGGCCGCTGTCGGCTTGGCAGATTTCTTTTTCGATGTGACTTGGGTCTGAGGGGCTGAAGACTGCGCCGCGACCGGAGACAAAATCAGCGGGTCGCCACAGAAAAATAGCAGAACCAGAATGAGAATTTGCCGACGATGAACAGCCACTGAACTAATTATCTTCTTTTTCGAGGGAAACGAACTTCAAAATTGGAAGTGTCCCTTGGGTGTTAACGGTGGAAGTTCGAGCCCAGGAGTGAAACGTCATCTTCGGCCAGGCTGCGAATGAGTTCATTGTTAAAGTGATCGCCGCTGGCCGCCACCGTGCTGCCGTAACGCTTGTTGTAAGTCGACCGGCTTTTTTCGATGTCTTCCTTCAGCCGATCATACAAATCCTTGTTCTTGCGGCCCTCCGCGACTTTGGCCTGGTTGTAGAGCTTGACTTCGTCCATGAGCAGACGCGCGAAACGTTGGGCCTTGCGATGCACGTCGGCGTCTTCCACCGACATCTGCGCAAAGGCATCCGCAGCGGGCGCCGCAGCCGCGGCCGCCATCCCGAGAGCCACGGGCTCAGCCTCCATCACGGGCTGCGCCGCCGGGGCGGGAGGAGCGATGGCGTGAGTTGGCACATGCGAGGCGAATGGATCAGAGAACGAGGAAACGCTCTGCACCGGAACCGATTCAAGTTTGTCTTCTCCAGCCGCGTCCGAAGCGCCATCTTTTGCGGCTTGCTTGCGCAGCGAGACAACTTCCAGCCATGCGCTGGTGGCTGCAACCAATAATTCGAGAGCAGAAGTTTCCAGGCTGCGGCCAGAGTCGGTCCCGCTGTCGGCATAAACCAGAGCCGCAAGTTTGTCCTTCAAACGGAGAGGAAGCAGGGAGACGCGGTCTTCTACCGGCGCCCCGAATTGCGATATGAATTTAGGATCCATCTCCGCGGTAGGCACTGTTACTGCTTCGCGGTTTTGCATTACCTGTGCCGGCGCTGCGCTGCTGACGTCGAGGGAGAAATCCTTGAGGTCATCGTTGTTGTCGAACCCGCGTCCCTGCCAACCTTTAGCTGTGCCGGCTTTGATCACGAACAAAGCAGTGCGTCCGCAGTAAGGCTCGGTTCCTTCCAGCAATGCGCGCAGGATTTCCTTTTGGTTAGTGCCGGCCTGAATGAGCGAAATTGACTTCAGCAGCTCGCCGGCCCCGCTCCCGCCCGCACCCGAACCCAGGAATGGCCGCGCTTCCTCCAGGACCTGCTGCACCAACTCTTCCCGCATTTGCGGAAGATGACTGTCCAGCACCTGACTGACTACCCGCTCGATGATTTGCTCAATTCGGCCTTTTTCTGCCATCGTTTACCTGATCAACTATGGTTGCGGGGCGGTGATTCCGGGGATTTTCAGTTACAAGCTTCTGATTATAGGGCTTTTTTGCCAGGCCGGACGGTGACCGAAGTACCTGTTCCACCGTGGCAATCCGAGACCGCTGCGAATCGGGAGCAAACCCGCCCACAGAAATCACGTCCAAACAGCTACACGGACAGGCTGGTAGCAAGTACAATACAAGTCTTGCTTCCCGCTGGGCCCGCAAAATTGTGCATCGGATGAAGAATGGCTACCATCCAACCCAAAGTAAGTGAGCCGGTCAGCGACGAAATGTCGCTGGTGCAGGCGGCTAAGGCCGGAGATGTTGGGGCCTTCGAGGAACTGGTCCGGCGTTACGACCGGAACGTTTTTCGGATCGCACAGCACATCACGCAGAACCGCGAAGACGCGGAAGACGTGGTGCAGGATGCGTTCCTGAAGGCATACAGCAACCTGGGTCAGTTCCAGGGCCAGTCGAAGTTTTATACCTGGCTGGTACGCATCGCGGTCAACGAGGCGCTGATGAAGTTGCGCCGCCGTCGGCCCGAGCGCACGGTTTCGCTGGATGAAGACGTTAAGACAGAAGAAGATTCGCTGCCGCGCGAAGTCGCGGATTGGAGCCCTAACCCCGAGCAACAATACAATCAGGCGCAGCTGCGGGACATTTTGAGCCGCACCATTCAGGGCTTGCCAGCGAGTTTTCGTACGGTTTTTGTTTTGCGCGACGTAGAAGGTCTTTCGACCGAGGAGACGGCGGAAGCGCTGGATCTGAGTATTCCAGCCGTCAAATCGAGGTTGCTGCGCGCGCGGTTGCAGTTACGAGAGCGGCTTAGCCGCTACTTTCGACGGCGCGAAGGCGCAGACGGAGGACCGAAACATGAGAGCAGAGATGGGGCCCAGTGAAGTGCGCTGAATTTTTGCAGGAGTTGACAGATTATCTTGACGGCCTGATCGATGATCGAACCAAGGCCGAATTGGAAGATCATCTGGCCTGGTGCCACAACTGCTACGTGGTTTGCGATACCACCAAGAAGACCATCGAAATTTATCGCGACTCCCAGCTCTACGAATTGCCCGAAGATCTCCGCACCCGATTGCGTTCTGCCATCGTCTCCAAGTGCCACGCCAAGAAAAAGGCCGGGCCGGAGAGAGTTTAGCGGCCCTAATTCCTTGCACTTCAAGCCCTTCCAAACCAGCGAAACTGCGGGTCCCGTTTAGGGTTTATCACCTTGAACGGTCAAGAACCTTTTCATACAGAAGCTCATCTAAGTAAGTGAGAGTAGACGTACTGTGAGCGGAGTACCACAGGGTCTGTGGAGGGTAGGCAAATGATTGCCAAGTTGTTCGACACTTTTTTTGGCTGCTGGCATAACCATTATAGTTTTCCGATTACCGTCCGTTCCGGCTCCCGTCGCAGCCAGGCGGCCTCCCTCACCGGAACCTACGTAGTGTGCCTGGACTGCGGAAGAGAGCTGCCGTACGACTGGAGAGAGATGCGGGTCATCAGTACAGCCTCCGAGCAGCGCCAATATCTGCGCTCGCTGGCGACCAAGGAAGCAGCGTAATTAGTCGGGAACAGCGAAAAAGCCGCGACGCGTGTCGCGGCTTTTTTGTGCTTGTGTGGCGCGGGCGCCCTCGCCCGCGAAACCAAAACCTCAAAGGCCGCGATCACTCGCGGCCTGAGTTCTGTGACGGGCGAGGACGCCCGTCGTCCATTTTGTTTATTATTTTAGTTGCTGCCGCCGTCGTCCCTGCGCTTCAGGGTCGGACGGTCATCGCCGGTGTTGGTCTGGTCCTGGCCGTCTTTGCTAGCCGACGACGCGCGCCGCAGGCTCGGCTTGTTGCCGTCTTTTACATCAATCATCTTGCGGCGATTTTCCAGGTGCGCCAGCCGCGCCCTCACCGAGTCGAATTCCGATGTGGTCACGGTGTACTCCGCTCGCGCCGGCAGAATGGTAGCGATCTCCTTCTGCGAATCTTCGATCCGGTCGGGCGTCTGCGGATGGCTGGCAAACGTCTTGTCCATGAATCCCGGCTTCTTCTTTTCCTGCGCCTGGATCTTCTCAAAGAAGCTGATGAAGGCCTGCGGGTCGTAGCCGGTCTTGTACATGTATTGCAGGCCGAGGTAATCGGCTTCCGCTTCGAACCCGCGCTGGAACTTCATAAACGTTATCGGCAATCCAATGCCGGCCGCCTCGTAAGCAGCGTATCCAATTCCGCCGCCGACGAAGATCAGCGGGATGGTGGCAAAGTTTGCGTACTGTGCGCGAGTGAGTTGCCGGGTGGCGTGCCGGGCGCAGACGTGGGCGATCTCGTGCGCCATCACGCCGGCGAGCTCTGCTTCTTCATCCGCGGCGAGAATTGTGCCGGTGTTGATGTATACGAAACCGCCTGGCAGGGAGAAGGCGTTGACCACATCGGAGTCGATGATCTTGAAAGTGAACGGAACCTGGGCATCGGAATTGCGCACCAGGTTTTGTCCCAGGCGGTTCACGTATTCGCTGATGACGGCGTCGTTGACCAGCTTGGAAGTCTGATCGACCATCTGGGCATATTGCTTGCCCATCTTGATGTCGCTCTCAATCGAATACCAGTTGCCTAGGCCGCGGCCGCCGATCTTGCGATTGCCAACGGCGTCCACGTCGTCCTTGCCGCCTCCGTGCTTGACCTTGTCCGGGTCGGGTTCTTGTGCCGTCGGCGGGTTAGTCGGCTGCTGGGCGCTGGAATCGGGCGTGCTGGGAGCACCAGTCTGCGGCCCGGTCGAAACACCAGGATCACTGGTTGGAGCGGGTTGGGCACTCGGTGATGGGTTGCCGGGCGTCGGGTTGCTGGGGGTTTGCGCCACGGCTACGCCATAGGTGAACGCAAGCAAAGCCGCTGTCAATAGCACGTTTCGAAGCTTCATACGGAACTCCATTTACCGCCCTGTGGGCCTACTCGGATTATACCGCCCGACGAAGACACTTTTGTCAGAAGAATCCCGTCTAGTAGGACGCTCAGCCAGGAAATAAGGTTACCTGATTGGATGGTAACCCTGCCGATTGTGATTCGCCAGGCTTTAAGTGCAAGTCCTTGCCTTACTTCAACCATGGGTCGTAAGATGGCCCGCGTTCTCAAATGAGGGGTTCCCATGCTCAATCGTCGCGGTTTTCTGACTGCCTCTACCACGGGCCTCGCGGCCACGCTGGCCCTGCGTCCGAGTCTGTTTGCGCTGGCGCAGAACGCGCCTTCCCTGCCCGATCCCACCCGGTACAGCGGCAACGAGGACGCTTATTGGGCCGAATTGCGCAAGCAGTTTCTTATCCCTGAAGACGAGGTCTATCTCAACAACGGCACCGTCGGCTCCAGCCCGGCGCCGGTGTTGCGCGCCATCTTCGACGGCTATAACACAACGGAAAAGATGGACCAGCAGGATCCGGAAGATTACCCGATCTGGGGCTATGCGGCGTGGAACGAATTTCGCGATCCGCTGGCCGAGTTTGTGAATTGCAAGCGTGACGAGATCGCCCTGCTGCGCAATGCGACCGAAGCCAACAGCTACATCGCCAACGGAGTTGACATGAAAGCCGGCGACGAAGTGCTGATGACGGACCAGGAGCATCCCGGCGGCGAGCATCCTTGGGATCTGCGAGCGAAGCGCTACGGGGTCGTGGTCAAGAAGGTTACTCTGCCCAGGCCGGTCAAAGATGCGAATCAGGTCCTGAACCTGTTCGGCGATGCCATTACGCCGAAGACTCGCGTGATTTTCTTCAGCCATATCACGACCTTCTCCGGCGTGGTTCTTCCCGCGAAAGAACTCTGCGCGCTGGCTCGGTCGAAAGGAATCTTGTCGGCGGTTGACGGCGCTCACGTTCCCGGCATGATGAGCCTGAATCTGCATGAATTGGGCTGTGACCTTTATTCATCCAGCCCGCACAAGTGGCTGCAGGCGCCCAAAGGCTCAGGCTTTCTGTATGTGCGCGACGAGGTGATTGACCGCGTGTGGAACACGATCGCCACCGAGGGTTGGGATGATGTGAAAATCCGCGCGGAACGATTCCAGAGGATTGGCTCGTCGAACGTGCCGGCCTTGTGGGGACTGCGCGCCGCCATCAAGCTGGCGTATGACATCGGCATGGATCGCATTGAGAAGCGGCACCGGCAACTCGGCGACTACATTCTGGCGGAGATGGTGAAGCGCGGCGCAGAATCGTGGACTTCGCCGGATGCTGCGCTGCGCTGCGCGATCGCGACCGTCAACGTGCCGCCGATCAATCGCATGGATCTGGAAAATTCGCTGTGGAAGCAGCACAAGATTCGCATCCGCGGCGGGGATCCATGGAAACTGCGGTTGTCCACACCGTATTACCTGTCGAGGAAAGACATTGACCGGTTTCTGGAGAAGTTCGATGAATACAAGAGCGAGAAGAAGCTGGCGTAAGTTGGCTTTACTCTGTGTACCTCCGTGCCCTCTGTGGTAAAAAAGCAAACTACAGAGGACACAGAGATCACAGAGGAACCGACCAGAACCGCGCAATCCCGACGAGTCGCCACTAGCTCCCCACGCTTCCCAGACTAAGTCCTTGACTCTCTCCGGGTGGGTTGTGTCATCATTGCGTGCGGAAGGTGACGTATCTCGCAAGAAACGCAGCGCGTTGGCCCAGTCAGCCTTTCGGAGCGCATCCTTTTTATCGATGTTCTGCGGGGCATGGCGCTGTTCGGAATTCTCGCCGCGAACATGCGCGCTTTCTTCGCGCCCCTCGATTGCTACGACAACATTGGGGTCCTCTTTCACAGCCGTGCCGACGTCGCGGCCCAGTTCTTCATCGATGCATTGATCCAGGGAAAATTTATCTCTATTTTTTCATTCCTGTTCGGGATGGGCTTTGCCATGCAGATGAGCCGGGCAGAAGCGCGAGGTGTGCGCTTCCTGGGCTTCTATCCGCGACGGCTTCTGGCGCTGGCACTGTTCGGAGTGATCCACGGGCTGCTGATCTGGGGCGGAGACATCCTGCTGACCTACGCGTTGTCGGGGGCAATTTTATTGCTCTTCCGCAAACGCCAACAGAAGACACTGCTGTGGTGGGCGGGAGGTTTGTTCTCGCTGCCCATTGTAGTCAGCGCAGTTTTCTTGCGCATCTATTTCAGCCGCTTCCGCCGACCCTGGATGGTGCCCAAGCCGCCGGACATGAAGAAGCTTTACGGGATCGTCAATATCTACGCGCACGGAACGGTGCGGCAGATCCTGGCGCAGAACTGGGTGGAATGGAAGAGTATGTTGCCCACCCAGCTCTTCGCGATCTATGCGGTGGGACTCTTTCTGCTGGGCATGTGGGTGTGGCGGGCCGGCATCGTACAACGGTTCGATGAATACAGACCGGTGTTCAAGCGGGTGTGCGCGTGGTGCATCCCGGTGGGGCTGATCCTCAGTCTCTACGTGGCGATCGTGAAAATCGTGCTCCCTCCCGCCACCGTTTCGCTGTGGGGTTGGTTTGCTGCAATTCTCTTTCTGCCTGGAGCGCATATTTTGAGCGCAGGTTATATTACGGGGCTGGCGCTTCTCTTCATGGACGAGAAGCGGCGGCGCCTCCTGCTCCCATTCGCCGCGGTGGGGCGGATGGCATTGACGGACTACTTGATGCAATCCGTCGTGTGCACCTTGTTCTTCTATCACTACACCACCGGTCTCTTTGGACGCGTCGGGCCAGCGATCGGGCTGGTGCTCACGGTCATTCTTTATAGCGCACAGGTGTGGTTCAGCAATTGGTGGTTGCAACGATATCGCTTTGGTCCCATGGAGTGGTTGTGGCGCGGCATGACCTACGGCAAGTTCCCGCCGATGCGCAAAGAGGAACCTGCGCCATTGATCGAAGCGCCCTCGCTCCCGTAATCGCACTCTATGCGGTTGAGGGAGGGCCAAGCGCGACCGCCGGGCTTGGCGATTGCTGAATGAGTGCGAATCCAACCGCAGATAATCCCGCGAATTATCGACCGAGGAAGAATCCAGGGTGGGTTTCCCTTGTGTGCCTCTGTGTCCTCTCTGGTAAGAAAACCAAACCACAGAGGCACAGAGATCACGGAGGAACTTTAGTCGTAGTATTCCAGCCCCAAGTGGGTGATCAGTTCTTCTCCGCGCAGATGCCGCAGCGTGTTTTTCAGCTTCATCAACTGAATGAACAAATCGTGCTCGGGATAAAGGCCGGGCGCGGTCATCGGCGACTTGAAGTAGAAGCTGAGCCACTCCTGGATGCCGAGGCCACGCAGCTCGGTGCTGCGTTGCGCCAGGTCATTAAACAGGACGAGATCGAGGACGATAGGCGCGGCGAGGATCGAGTCGCGGCACAGGAAATCGACTTTGATCTGCATCGGATAGCCGAGCCAGCCGAAGATATCGATGTTGTCCCAACCTTCTTTGTTATCACCGCGAGGCGGGTAATAGTTAATGCGAACCTTGTGGGTGAAATTACCGTAAAGTTCGGGATAAAGTTCGGGCTGCAGAATGTGCTCCAGCACGGAAAGTTTGGATTCTTCCTTGGTTTTGAAAGACCCGGGATCGTCGAGCACTTCGCCGTCGCGATTGCCCAGAATATTGGTTGAGAACCATCCGCTCAGTCCCAGCAGTCGCGCCTTGAAGCCGGGCGCAAGAATCGTCTTCATGAGCGTCTGTCCGGTCTTGAAATCCTTGCCGCAGATCGGCGCCTCGTTCTGTCGAGCCAGTTCGTGCATGACCGGAATATCCACGGTCAGGTTCGGTGCGCCGTTGGCGAACGGGACGCACTCCATCAGCGAGGCATAGGCGTAGATCATCGAGGGCGCAATGTTCTCGTCGTTCTGCGTCAGCGCCTTCTCGAATGCTTTCAGGGATTGGTGGGCAGCGGTCGCTTCGATGTAAGTCTCGGTCGATCCACACCAGATGGTGACCAGACGCGCGGCCCCGGAAGTCTTCTTGAACTGGCGAATGTCGGCGCGCACCTGTTCGGCCAGCTCCATTTTGTTCTTGCCCTTCTTCACATTCGGGCCGTCAATATTCTTCACGTAGTTGTGGTCGAAGACGGCTTTGCGTGGCTTGATCGAGGTGAGCAGCGGCTTCACTTTGTCGAGCAGATCCCGCTCGAGGACGCCGGCTTTGACGCCCGCCGCGTACATGTCGTCTTCGAAGATGTCCCAGCCGGTGAAGACGAGATCGTCGAGCGCAGCCAGCGGAACGAATTCCTTGATCTTGGGAGAGCGGCCGTCGGTACGCTTGCCCAGGCGAACCGTGCCCATCTGGGTGAGAGAGCCAACGGGCTTGGCGATGCCTTTGCGGACGGCCTCGACACCGGCTACGAACGTTGTGGCGACGGCACCCATGCCGGGGATCAGAACGCCGAGCTTTCCTTTGGGCGCTTGAATTTCACTGCCGCCTTGTTTTCTGGCTTCGATTTTTGCGGACTTATGCTGAGTGGCCATGGAGTGCAGGCTTCCTTGATGAGAATTCTGGGATTATGGCAAACAGGTATGTTCTCGTATTTACGAGGAGAATTGCAACCAATTGGAGCAAGAGGCTGGAGTTCATACCCAAACGGCGCGCAGCGGAATTAGGTGGTGGCCGAGAGCCAGCGCGCTGTACTGCGCCAGGCTGCTGGCCTTGACTCCTTTTTTACAAACCTTTTACGCGGAGCCTGCCACTGATTGGGTAGAGTGGTGGGATGCATCAGCTTTTGGTCTTCCTGCTGCTCGCTGCCCTTTCCGATCCCCCGGTGTCGGGGCAAGACGCGGTGCTGCGTGTGTAGGCAGACCAACCAGGTACATGTTGTGTATAAGAATGAGCACACGACGGTTGTACCTGGCGAGCACGGCCAGGTCGGTATTGATTCGGCGCAGATCGCCAAAGATGGGCAAACTGCGGGTTGGCTGGCTCTGTATGCAGACCCGGACGGGAACTCTCCGTTTGCAGGGACGCTTGTCGTATGGCGAAGTGGCAAAATTGTGCGGCGCTTCCAATCCGAACAAACCTTCTGGAACTGGGCTTTTTATGCGAACGCCGAACAAGTTGCATATCACGTCGGCCCGACGCATGGAGAAGCCGCCTCTCATTGCGAGCTGCATGCGATTGAGAGCGGACGGTTGTTGGCGCCATGGGATGGTGACTTAGACGAGCCGAATCGTCCACCTTGGACCGCAGGCTTGGAGCATTAGCCAGTCGCGCGAGAAGGTCACGCCGAGGTTTTCGGTGATCTCCGCGGGCTAGAGCTCCTATTTCCCTTCCAAATCCACGGTCTTGACCGGCAAGTCCCAATGCGCATCTAGGATCTCGAAGCGCCGTTGCTCCTCGCGAGCGTAGGTCTCCTGATCGGGAAACAGTTGCTTCTTCAATCCATCCTCGTCGAAAGGCTCGTTGGCGACGGTCGCGTTCTTGAAGACGATGGTCACGCGATAGTCCCAGCGGCCGTCTTCGGTCGTGTGGTAGCGTGGCTGATCCATCCAGACTTTGAGCATCCGACCCATCTCGACTTCCTTCTTCAGCACCGGGTAGTGATTCTTCTTGAAGAGTTTCAGGAACTCATCGGCGTGGCCCCATTTGGTTTTGTAGTAGTACTCGACGACAAAAGGCTGGCCGGAAGGAGCAGGTTGAGCAGAACTGAAAGTCACGCTGAGCAAGAGAAACGCCATCATGGGAAGAAGATGTTTCACTACAACCTCCTTGTTTGCCAAGCTGCGCTTGGCCGGACAGGCGCCTGTCCCTACGTGTGTTGTGCGAACGACCAACGACGTACGACGGACGACGCTCCTACTGCGTACTCCCGATTCGATTCTGCCAGTGCGACCATGCGAACCAGAGGATGCCCGCAGCTAGAACTACGCCAATGACCGTATCAAACTGGTGAAAATATTTTCCCAACTCACGCCAGTTCTCGCCCAGCTTCATGCCCAGCCAAGCCAGGGCAAAGCACCACGGCCACGATCCGAGAAAAGTATAGATGTGAAACCGGGCGCGCGGCATGCGGGCAACCCCCGCCGGCAGCGCAATGAAGGTGCGAATCACCGGCAGCAGACGGGCGATGAATACGGCAAGATATCCCCAGCGCGCGAAGAAGCGGTCGGCCGTATCCAGCTCACGGTGAGTCAGCAGAATCCAGCGGCCATATTTTTCTACCAGCGGCCGGCCGCCGTAAAAGCCGATCTCGTACGCCAGCAGCGATCCGACGTTGCAGCCGATAGCCCCGGCCGTAGCCACCCAGAACAGCCGCATCGTGCCCTCGAAAACCAGGTAGCCGGCGAAGGGCATGATCAGCTCGGACGGCAGAGGGATGCAGGCCGATTCTATCGCCATGAGAGCAACGACGCCGCCGTAGCCGGCCACGGCCATCACCGACTTGATGAACACAAATAAGACCGCGAGGATTTTTTCTGTCATGCGGAATCTGCGTCTGCGGGACGGCCGACGGGCGAGGACGCCCGTCCGCCATGGTTAGAGATCGCTAGTTAAAATGATCCTTCCTGGGTAAAGGCAAATCCGGGCAGCGTGGCGCCGTCTGCGCTCTTGGCTACTTTGACCCGCACCGTAGGAGCGTCAGGCGCCGTGACTTCGGCAGGACGCAGCACGGCGTACTGACTGAAAACTTCGCTGTAAACTTTGGTGACGAGGTAGTCCTTGCCATCGTCGTCTTTGCGCCAGACCTGCCCCAATTTGATGGACTTAACCGCCACGCGAAATTCCTTTACTGGTTGGGATCACCTCCAGACTACCTACGGTGTCGATAATCGTCAATTGCGCCGGCAGGGATTCGCTTCTGCTAACATTTAGCTTCGTTTTTCAGGAGAGCCGATGCCACGCGGTGTTGTGCCCCGCCAGCCAGCGAAAACCGGACGGCAGGAGAGAGCACGGGTCGTGCGGGCGGCGACGGTTTCGTCGAACGCGGGGCGGTCTTCGCCGGGCCACGCACGGGCGAGGACGCCCGCGCCTGCACGAGCGAAATTCAATCCCCTCGCTCCCGAGCGCGTTGCCGAAATCCTCAAGCGGCTGGACCAGCTTTATCCCGACGTCACCTGCGCCCTGACTCACAGGACCGCCTGGGAATTGCTGGTAGCGACGATTCTCTCAGCTCAATCCACTGACGTGAACGTGAACCGTGTGACGCCTGAGTTATTCAAGAAATACCCAACGGTGCAGGACTTTGCTGCTCTGCAGCCGGAGCAGCTTGAACCCGACGTCCGCTCGACCGGGTTCTTCCGCAACAAGTCGAAGTCGGTGGTGGGAGCGGCAAAGAAAATCGTCAGCGACTTCGGCGGTGAAGTTCCCTCTGAAATGGATCAACTGCTGACACTGCCGGGTGTGGCGCGGAAGACGGCTAATGTCGTGCTTGGAACCTGGTTCAAGAAAGCTGTCGGAGTAGTGGTTGATACGCATGTGACCCGCATTTCGCGCCGACTCGAGCTGACCAAGAACACCGACGCTCCGAAGATCGAGCAGGACTTGATGCGGGTCATTCCACAGGAGAAGTGGATCTTGTTCGCGCACCAGATCATCTGGCAAGGGCGCAAGCTGTGCTACGCGCGGAAGCCGCGATGCGCGGAATGCCCGCTGGAGAACATCTGCCACGCTGCGGACAAGACCTGGAGCACGGTGGAGGTTCATAAGAACGCCAAGGCGTGAAGCTAACTCCTACCCTGTCATCTTGAGCGCAGCCTGTCGATTCGCGAGCGAATCGACAGGCGAAGTCGAAAGACCCCTGCGCACGTGTGTGACTCCGCAGACGTGCCAATGCATTCTCCTGAACCCCACCTTCGTAGTGATAACTCCTCGTAGCGGCGGTTCAGACGGTTAAGCAACAAGGGATCTGTCGACTGCGCCGCTCCGTCGCATCCGCGACGCAGCGGCTTCGCTCAAGATGACAACGCAGTGGGGCGTCCTGACTCTGCTAGACTTTTCCTTCTGCTCTCGTCAACAAGACTTATGCGCACTTTCTTCCTCTTTGCTGTCGTCGTGTTCATGACCACCCTTGCCCCGGCCCAGACGTTGCCCGTGCCGCAAGCCATTACCGATCCCAAGCAGATCACCAGCAAGCCCAACGCGAACGTCGAGCAGAGCCAGCAGAATCTCTCCATCGAACGGCTCTACATGACACGCCAGGTCGGAGCGGCCGCCTGGTCGCCCGATGGCAAGAGCATCGTGTTCGTGACCAATATCAGCGGGCGCAATAACTTGTGGCTGGTGCCCGCGGCGGGTGGTTGGCCCACGCAGCTTACGGTCAGCGATCAGCGGCAGACCGAGCCCACCTGGTCGCCGGACGGTAAGTGGATCGCCTACATGTCCGATTATGACGGGGACGAGCAGTGGGACATCTTCATCGTGTCGCCCAAGACTGGACAAGTCGTGAACCTGACCCACACCCGGGAAATTTCGGAGGAATCGCCGCGCTGGTCGAACGACGGTCGCTATCTGGCCTACACCGTCAAACCGAAGGATTCGTCAGTGTATGAGATCGATGTTTTCGACATGCTGATGCGGACGGTCAAGCACGTTACGACCGGCACGCCGGCTGACCAGTTCAATGGCGATCCGATCTGGTCGCACGACGGAAAATCGATTGTGTACACGCAATCGCAAGCCAAAGGAACCGACTCGAATATTTTTGTCGCAGAAGTTGCAACGGAACACAGCGCGCTGCTCACGCCACACCCCGGAGAACAGAACTACAGTGCGGAAGATATATCACCCGACGGCAAGAAGCTGCTGATCACTTCCAATGCCTTCAACGGTTACGACAACGTCGGGTTGCTCGAAATTGCCAGCAAGAAAATTTCCTGGCTCACTAAAGATAAATGGGAGGTGCAGGGCGCGAACTTTTCGCCCGACGGCAAGTCTGTTCTCTGGACCGCGAATGTAGACGGCAACACCGATATCTACCGGCACGATCTCGCGACTGGCAGAACCACGACTTTATCTTTTCCAAAAGGGTTGAATGATCCGGTCGGCCAGCCATCCGCTTTTAGTCCCGATGGTTCGCGCCTGCTGTGCAATCACAACGGACCGAACGCGCCGGGTGACCTGTGGGTCTATCCGCTGGCGACGGGCAAGCCGCTCCAGATCACGCATTCGCTGGTGGCCGGAGTGAAATCGGAAGACATGGTTGAGCCGTACCTGGTCCACTATCCCAGCCGCGACGGCAAGTGGACGATTTCTGCGTTCGTTTACGTGCCCTACAATATGGTGCGCAACGGGCAGAACGCGGCCATCGTGTACGTGCACGGCGGGCCCACGTCGCAAACCGTGAACCAGTTCATCCGGTTCATTCAACACATGGTGAATCAGGGATACATGGTCATCGCGCCCAATTATCGCGGCTCGACCGGCTACGGAAAAGAGTTCCAGCAGGCGAACCTGTTTGACATGGGCGGCGGAGATTTGCAGGATGTGGTGGCCGCGGCTGATTTCATCAAGCAAACCGGCTTCGTCGATCCCAAGAAGATCGTTCTCATGGGTGGCAGCTACGGCGGCTACATGACCATGATGGGCGTGACCAAGGCGCCGGATGTCTGGGCCGCGGGCGTTCCGATTGTTCCCTTCGTCAATTGGTTCACTGAGATTCAGAATGAGGATCCGGTGCTGCAGCAGTCCGATATGGGGACCATGGGCGATCCAGAGAAGAATAAGGAACTGTACCACGATCGTTCGCCAATTTTCTTTGTGGACCAGATCAAGGCACCGCTGTTGCTGTTGGCCGGCGGACATGATCCACGGTGTCCCAGCGAGGAGTCACAGCAGGTAGTCGATGCGATCAAGAAACTCGGTGGGACGGTCGAACTGAAAATTTACGAGAATGAAGGCCACGGCTTTGCGAAGGTCGAAAACCTGATCGATGCCTACCAGCGCGCCTCGGACTTCATCAAGGCCCACGTCCCGCCGGCGGATTGCGGGTGCAAGGTGCCGGAGTAGTTTTTTTGTCATTCCGAGAAGCGCAGCGACGCGAATCCGCAGTTCTGTTCGCGCTGAAGCAGATTCCTCGGGACTAAAGTCCGCTCGGAATGACAACATGGTTGGAGTTATGTTGTGGTCGGCCGCAATTTGATGATTGCTTTGATCAGCCCCGGAATCGTGTACTCTTTTGCTTCGATACCCACCCGCAAGCCGAGTTCCCGTAAGGTTGACGACGTCACCGGGCCGATGGAAGCGAAGCGAATGCCATCGAGCACACTCGTGTGGCGCGGGCGCCCTCGCCCGCGTTCCGTCAGCAGCGCACAAAAGTTTCTCACGGTGGAAGAACTGGTAAACGTAATCACGTGCGGACGAAGTTTGGGGTCTTTGAGCACCGCGCGCAAGCGAGTGCGCGAGGATTGCGGAACGACGGTTTCGTAGGCTTCGACCACATCCACCTGCGCTCCCAACTTCCGTAATTCGCGCGGGATCACATCGCGGGCAACTTTGGCTCGGGCCAGCAGAACCCGCTTCCCTGCTATGTTCCCGCGCAGGCTGTCAACCACGGACTCCGCCACGTATTCCTCAGGGACTACATCGACTCGGACACCGCGCTTCTCCATGGCTTTCTGAGTCGCGGGACCAATCGCTGCGACTTTCAGGTGCGCCAGTTGCTTCTTACTCAGGCGCAGTTTCTTCGTCCGCTCCCAAACTGCCTCCACTCCGTTCACGCTGGTGAGAATGAGCCATTCGTAGTTGGCTAGATTCTTCAACGCACTGTCGAGCGGCTTGTACGAGCGCGGCTTGCGAATCTCGATGAATGGGATCTCCAAAACTTCCGCTCCGAGTTTGCGCAGCCCGGAAGACAATGCGCCCGCCTGGTGGCGTGCTCGTCCGACCAGCACGCGAACTCCGCGCAACGGCAATTTCGCATTCCCCGAGCTCGTTTTCGTACGATCCCTCACAAATAAATCCCGCGGCAAATTCACTTTGGCGGATGGTATCCCAGCCGCCCATTCAGTTCACTCGCCTGCAAGTCTCTCATGCAAAGCCGGGTCAAGTCCTTGTCGTCGCACTGGTAGATCTCGGTCACCGGCAAATCAGCTGGCTGCACCACGTACTCTCCCGACTCCATTTGCTCACTCGTGTCCGCATCGTCGGTGGCCACAGGGCTTCCTGGGCGGACGCGAATCCGGAACTGCCCGGACGATGGCTCGTAATTGGCAACCGTGAAGCAGCGTCCGATGCAAGCGCGATCCACGATGTGATTAATAAAGTAAATGTTCGATTGCGGCGGCGCCCAGATCGTTTCCAGCACCCGCCGACCGTAAGGCAGCGTGCGGGTCATATCTTCCGCCTGCTGCTCCATTTTGTTTAACACGCCGGTGTCCTGGTAAATCCACGCAAAGAAGAACAGAGCACAGATGCCGAAGCCTACGAGGTGCCAGAGTCTTGGCTGAACACAGCCCAAGACGCACAGCCCCAACACGGCCGTGACTGTGGTGAATCGAACCACGATCATGCCGACGGGCGCGGCGTACTGCGGCAGCCAAACCACCTCCGGAATCAGGGCCGCGCTTAGCACGAGTACGGCCCACAATTCGAGCGCGGTGCGAAACTTCCAGCGTGATGCCGTGGCTCTCCATTCGCGGATGGTCCCATATACAAAGCAGAAGCTGCCAAGCACGAAAACCGCCCCGGCCAGGATCGAATAGCGATTGCTGAACAGCGCCAACTGGTTCGCCCCATTGAGCAAATAGAAAAAAGGCGTATCCCAGTACTCAGTCCTGAAGCGAAGCACGTAATAGTGAAGAGCAATGAGCGGCAGCAATGCCAAGCCGAACAGAGTCCAGCGCTGCCAGCCGCGGAACACGTCGGCTAGCTTGACATACACCGTACCAGCCACCAGCCACACCAACCCCAGCGGATGCGCGAGGAAAGTGAGAGCGGCCAACACGGCGCCAAGTATCCAGTCCGCTCGACTTCCTCGCCAAAAAAGTGCGATCGCGACAAATGCCAGGCCGAGCGAAAGATAAAAGTTCAGGAATCCCATGTGGAAGGTCCAGCCGTAAGCGACCATCGCTATCGCTGGGTCGAGCGTCCAGGGTGCGAGTCCGGTTGCGGCGGTAATGAAAGCAAACGATCCCCAGAAAAAGATCAGCACGCACGCAGACACCACAATCTTTTCCGCCGCAGCCAGCCCGACAAGATTCCCGAGCTTCGCCAAAGCGAGGTCCACGAGCACGTTATTCCACTGCCGAACGACATACAGCCCGGGCGCTTGCCCTCGCTCGATGAGCTGCGCCAGCCAGGCATTGTAGGTGTGGCTGGCCAGATCGCCGGCTTCGATTCGCTTATGCCAGAAGCAAGGCAGCAGGAGCAAAGCGGAGATGATCAGAACCCGGGCAGCATGGTTGCGGACAAATTGAAAACTGGCGGCTGAAGCCGAGTTCTGCGGCATGATTTGGGTGTGGTTTATGGCTGCTGGGGAACGGCAAGGGCCTTCCCGTACACGGCTTCGAGAATCGCCTCGCCGCCACGGCGCAGCAGAGTTTCGCCGACTGTTTCTCCAAGCTGTCGGGGATCGTGGCCGTCACGCGATTCCCGCAAAACGGTGGAACCGTCCGGATCGGCAACAACTGCCTCCAGGTGCAACTGCCCATTGCGAACTTCGGCAAATGCGCCGATCGGAACCTGGCAACCGCCGCCCAGCTTGTTCAGCAGCGCGCGCTCGCAGGTTGTCGTGGCCCGCGTCGCGGCATCATCCAAGAACGCGAGATGCTGCCGCGTGGACGCATCGCCGGCACGAATCTCGATACCCAGCGCGCCCTGGCCAGCGGCCGGGCACATCACCTCTGCCGGTATAACTTGGCGGATCAACTCGGTTTTGCCCAGCCGGTTCAAACCAGCGGCCGCCAGAATAATCGCATCGTACTCGCCGGCTTCAAGCTTGCGCAGACGGGTGTCGACGTTCCCACGCAGCGGGTGAATCTCGAGATCAGGTCGCAGTGCGTTCAACTGCGCCTGCCGGCGCAGGCTGCTTGTGCCCACTCGCGCTCCGCGCGGAAGCTCGTCAATGCTCGCGTGCTTCCGCGAGCAAAACACATCGCGCGGATTTTCGCGTTTGGTAATGGCAGCGATCTCGAATCCGGCAGAAAGTTCCGTGGGCAGGTCTTTCAGGCTGTGCACCGCCAGGTCCACGCGCCCTTCGGCCAGGGCTTCTTCGATCTCCTTGGTGAACATCCCCTTGGTGCCAACTTTGGCGAGAGCGACGTCGGTAATCTTGTCGCCGGTGGTCTTGATGATTTCAATCTCGACGTCGTGGCCGCGTTCGCGCAGCAGCGCACTGATGTGGTTGGCTTGCCAGAGAGCAAGTTGCGAACCTCTGGACCCAATGCGCAGGCGGGCCATCAGGCGCGCCCTCCGGGCTCGCCGCCGGACTTGGCCGCTTTCTTTTCCTGCAGATTAAACAGGCGGCGCACAAGGTCGATCACCGTGGTGGCTTCGGCCTCGCGGGCCGCCGTCTTCAGGGTGCTGATGGGAGTGTGCATGATTTTGTTCACGATGCCGTGAGTGAGCGTCTCGATGGCCAACTGCTGCTCGGGAGACAGCGTCCCCAATCGTCCCCGCACGCGGTCAAGCTCGGCCTGGCGGATAGTTTCCAGGTGGTCCTGCAGCGAAACGATGGTGGGCACAACATCCAGCGTCTGCAAACGTGCCTGGAAACGCTCGACCTCGAGGTTGATGATGCCGTCCGCTTTTTCGGCTTCCTTCTCGCGATCCGCAACGTGGGATGTCACCGCCTGCTGCAAGTCGTCGATGTCGTAAACGAAGATGCCGTCCAGCCTGTTCATCTCCGCATCGACATCGCGCGGAACAGCAATGTCGATGAAGAACATGGGACGGTTCTTGCGGCGGCTCAGGAAAAGTTCGCCATGCTCGCGGCGAAAAATTGCGTGAGGCGCGCCGGTCGAAGTAATCACGATGTCGGCGCGATCGCAGGTCTCGTAGAGCCGGTTGAATTCGATGGCCTGACCGTTGAACTCCTGCGCCAGGCGGATGGCTTTGTCATAGGTGCGGTTGGCTACAAAGATCGAACCAGCGCCGTGCGCCAACAAATGTCGGGCGGCAAGTTCAGTCATTTTCCCGGCGCCAACCAGGTACACACTGCGGCCATTCAGCGATCCGAAGATTTTCTTCGCCAGTTCTACCGCGACGGAAGCGACCGATACCGCCGATGATCCCACCGCCGTTTCGGTGCGTACCCGCTTAGCCACCGCAAAGGCGCGGGTCAACAACTGGTCCAATTGCGACTGCACCGCCCCTACGGCTCGCGCCGTGGCATAGGCTTCTTTCACCTGCCCCAGAATTTGGGCTTCACCCACCACCATCGAATCCAGGCTCGAGGTCACGCGGAACAGATGCCGCACCGCGTCCTTTTCTCGATATTCATACAAGTGGGGATCGATCACCGCCCGGTCCATCTGGAAGTATTCTCCCAGAAATGCCCGCAGATCGGCGCCGCCATTGGTGGTGCGAGCGAGCAACTCCACGCGATTGCAGGTGCTCAGGATCAGCGCTTCGTCGACTCCGGGATGCTGGGTGAACTTTTTCAAAGCTTCCGGCAGCCGCGACTCCGGGATGGCGAGGCGCTCGCGCACCTCGACCGGCGCCGTCTTGTGATTCACGCCGATGAGCTGAAAGGTCATGACTTTGTGAACCGGTGAATCGAGCTGAAATAATTCGCCGCCCAAGCAATCAAAGCAAACACAAATGCGCTGGCCGCAAGGTAAGCAGCCCGCCGTCCGCGCCATCCTGCCGTCCAGCGCGTATAGAGCAGGATCAGGTACACCACCCACATCAGAATCGAAAGCAAAATTTTCGGATCGAGCAGGTCCACGCGGCCAAATGTCGATTGCGCGACCACCGTCCCGGCAATCAGGCCGAGGGTCATGAACGGAAAACCGAGCGCCAGCGAACGGAAACCGATTTCATCGATGACCTCAAGCGCCGGCAGGCGCGAGAGAATCCCGCCCCCTCGTTTGGATTTCAGCGAGCGCTCCTGTAGCAGATAGAGCAGGCTGGCTCCAAAACTGAGAATCAGCGCCGCATAGCCGGTGAAGATCAGAGCAATGTGCGCGAACAGCCAGCCTGTGCGCACGACGGGCGAGGTCAGGAGAAACGGCGCCTGGCCGGTGGCGGCGATGAAAGTCAGCACAAATACCAGCGGGAAAACGATGATGCCGGGCGAAGTCGTTTTGTACACCAGATACACGAGCAGGAAAACGACCATGATGAGGAAGCCGAGCACCGACTCCGCATTGCGCGCGCTAGTGACAGCCATTTGCCCCGAGGCAAGGAAGGCATCGGTCAGCGAAACAAAGTGGAAAACCATGCCGAGGTATGCCGCGTGCAGGGCGACTTTGTTCATCCATTCGCCGGCGCGGGTCAGCGCCACCAGCGCGTAGAGCAGGCCGACGGCGTAACATCCCAGCGCAACTCGCAGCCACAGTACCGGCATATTCGGATCGTCCTAAGTGGGAGATTCCATCCCCACGAACGCTGATTATAGTCTGCCGGGCACGGGGGTTGGTACGCAGAGAGGCTTGTCACAGACCGTTGTGACGGAGATCACAATAGTGACAATCCTCACTCCACGCCTAGCGTAGCCAGCGTTTGCTCCAGAGTTTCCGCGTCGACCGACAGTTGCCGCCCGTCGGCCAACATGTTTTCGACCTCGTCGAATGCCTGCAGCAGGCGCATCTTGACGGCCGCGTACTGCTCCGCTTCGGTCAGCGGGCGCTGGTGAGCCGCCGACCATTGTTCGACGGTTTTGTTAGGAAGAATCACGCTCACGGAAAAGGTCGCTTTGCGGTCGGAGGTGACGTCGAAGATGTACTCCGTGGCCGTCGGATCGTTCGGCGCGGCCCGCTTGCCCACGAAATAATACTGGTAGGCGTAACCTTGTCCACCGGCGTACGTCTTCATTCGACGGAGGGTCATGGAGGTAGTAGCTAGTCGATAGTAGCGAGTAGCTAGGAGCTAGTAGTTCGCATGAGGCCTGTGGGCTATCCTAGCCACTAACTACCAGCTACTCGCTACTCAATCTTCGCTTCCCTTAACCGTTTGATCGCAGTCTCCGAGCTCATCGGCGAATAGTAGACCTCTTTGAAGGTGTACGACTTTGCCTTCGCGACAATAATGGGCATGATCTCGATGTGCCAGTGATAATCCTCGTCGATGGTCTTCCAATAACCCAGACTGCCGGACTGGTGCAAACTGTTGGGTGAAGTGTGCAGCACCAGGTGAAAGTCCTCAGTGACGGTGCGGATGCGTTGCAAGGTGCGGCGCAGCAGGGCGCCAAGGTCACTCAGCATTCCCGGACGATTCAGGCCCACCCGCTCGAAGGCGGCTTCGTGGGTGCGCGGCAGAAGCCAGGTTTCATAAGGCACGCGCGGCGCGTAGGGACAGAGGGCGATGAAGTCGCCGCGGATTTCAAGCACTCTTAGTTCCTGCCTGGTCTCCTGGGAAACAATGTCGCAGAAGACGCAGCGTTCCTTTTGGCCAAAGTATTCGCGGCTGGCGCGCAATTCGTAAAGCACGCGGCGGGGAACGAAAGTAGTCGCGGTCAACTGCGAGGTGGGATGCTCGAATTCCTGGCCCGCGCTGTGGCCGTAATCTTTGAAGATGCTGACATACTTGAAGCGTCCATCGCGCTTGAGGTCCTGAATGCGCTGCGCCGCCAGCAGGAGAAACTGCTCGATCTCCGCGTCGCTGGCCTTCCACAGATGGCGGTCATGCCAGGGATTTTCCACCAGCACTTCGTGGGCGCCGACCGGAAGCATGCGATCGTAAATGCCATCGCCGCGGCGGGAGGGTTCGCCCTCCACGTGATAAAGCGCTGTGGGATGCACGACTGCCCGGGCGGACCACGGAACTCCCTGGACTCCGGAGGTGCTGGCGATCAGGTGGGCCGGCTGCGGCGAATCCGGGCAAAACTTGCAAAAAGGTTCCGCACGCGGCCCGCTCTCAATTTCATCGCCGGTGATGACCCACGATCGCGTGATCGGATCTTTGCGCAGCTCCATGCTTAAGGAAAACACCGGCACGGGAAAGAGTCAACTCGGGCCCGGGCCGTGGTGGAGTTTGGCAAAAATGTGAGCCAGGCGCGATTATTCTGTCGCCTCCCACCCTTTCGCAAAGAACGCGAAAGGATGGGGCACCCAGACTGTGATTTCCACCGCATCCAGCCTGGATTCTGTTTGTTATAATCCGCGCACGAAGCCGTCCGACATGACCGAGCCGTCCACTCCGTTGATGCGGCAGTATGCCGCCATCAAGAAGGAACATCCCAGCGCGCTGCTTTTCTTTCGCCTGGGCGATTTCTACGAGCTGTTCTTCGACGACGCCATTCTGGCCTCCCGCGAACTGCAGATCACACTCACTTCCCGCAACAAAGAAAAAGGCGTGGCCGTGCCCATGTGCGGAGTTCCCTTCCACGCTGCCGAAGGTTACATAGCCAAACTCATTCGCAAGGGGTTCAAAGTCGCCATCTGCGACCAGATGGAAGACCCGCGTCTGGCGAAGAAACTCGTGCGGCGGGAAGTCACCCGCGTGGTCACGCCCGGAACGGCAGCCGATTCGTCGCTGAGTTCGGAAGAAAACAATTTTCTGGCAGCGCTGGCGCAAAGTGGAGATCGGGTAGGATTCGCGGCCCTCGATCTTTCCACCGGCGAGTTTCGCGCGACCGAATTCCGCGGAGAAGGCGCAGCCGGCCGAATACAGGAGGAACTGCAGCACATTCGCCCGAAGGAGCTGCTGTACGCATGTTCGGCACCGCTGTTTGAGATGGAAGCCTCCAGTCGAACCGGCGCACGAGGACAACCCTCTGGCTCGACGACCTGCTCGGAGACCCCGCTCGACGACTGGATCTTCGCTCCTGACCATGCGATTCCGCTGCTCGAGAATCATTTCGGCGTGTTGTCTCTGGAGGGCTTTGGACTAGCGGGCAAGCCTGCTGCCGCAGCAGCTGCAGGCGCTATCCTTCACTACGTTCGCTCCACCCAGCGCGGGAACCTAGATCACGTAGACCGTATCGGTTTCTACGAGCGGCAGAATTGCCTGGTGCTGGATGCAGTGACCGTCCGCAATTTGGAGTTGATTGAGCCCCTCTTCGCCGGGATGGACGAAGGCATGACGCTGTTTCGTTCCATCGACGCGACCGTGACCCCGATGGGCAAACGGCTGCTGCGTTCGTGGATGCTGCGGCCGGCGATCGAAGCCGCAGAAATCAACGCCCGCCTGGATGCCGTCGAAGCGCAAGTCAACAACCTGGTGGCGCGTGAAGAATTGCGGCGTGCGCTGGACGGAATTCTGGACCTGGAACGTCTGCTCAGCCGGGTAACGCTGGAAACGGCCAATCCGCGCGATGTGCTGGCGCTGGCGGCGTCGCTGGCGAAGATTCCGGGCTTGCGCAGCGCTCTGGCAAAGTTCGCGACGGAACGATTGCAATCACTCCACACCGGAGTCGATGAACTTCGCGATCTCCGCGAGCGGATCGACAAGACCATCGTGCACGAGCCTCCGCTTTCACTTAGCGACGGCGGCGTCATTCAAAGCGCCGTGGACCGGGAACTCGACGAACTCCGCGACCTGAGCCGCAACAGCAAGCAATACCTGGCGCAGATTGAGCAGCGGGAACGAGTGCGAACCGGCATTGGCTCCCTGAAGGTGAAATTCAATTCGATTTTTGGCTATTACTTGGAAGTCTCCAAGCCGAACCTGCACCTGGTTCCGCAAGACTATGAGCGTAAGCAGACCCTGGTCAACGCCGAGCGCTTCACCACCCCGGAACTGAAGGAGTACGAATCGAAGATTCTGGATGCTCAGGAAAAGATCGTGGAAATCGAGCGGCGGCTTTTTGCCGAGCTGCGTTCGGCGATCGCCGCCGAAGCCAGGCGCATCCGGCAAACCGCGTTGGCATTGGCTGAGGTGGATGTGCTGGCGGCGCTGGCGCATATCGCAGCACTGCGCAACTACAGCCGGCCGAAATTTGACGAGTCTTCTGACCTTGAAATCATTGGCGGGCGCCATCCGGTGATTGAAACCCAGGAGATGGGTGGCGACCGGTTCGTGCCTAACGATCTTTATCTGAACTCGACCACCCATACCGTGCTGGTTCTCACCGGGCCGAACATGGGAGGCAAGTCGACTTACCTGCGGCAGGCCGCGTTGATCGTCATCCTGGCGCAGATGGGATCGTTTGTGCCGGCAGCGTCGGCGCGGCTGGGCGTCGTGGACCGAGTTTTCACGCGAATTGGCGCCAGCGACAATCTGGCCCGCGGACGTTCGACCTTCATGGTGGAGATGACCGAGACGGCGGCCATTCTACACACCGCGACTGCGCGGTCTTTAATTCTGTTGGACGAGGTTGGCCGCGGCACGGCGACCTATGATGGGCTGGCCATCGCGTGGGCCGCGGTCGAGTACATTCACGCGCACACGCGGGCCAAAACGCTTTTCGCCACGCACTATTTCGAGCTGACCGAACTGGCGGAGCGGCTCTCGGGAGTAAAGAACTATCACGTCTCGGTGAAAGAAACGGGAAACGGGATTGTGTTTTTGCGCAAAGTGCAGCCGGGCGCGGCCGACCGCAGTTATGGGATTGAAGTGGCCAAGCTGGCCGGATTGCCGAACGAGGTAATTGACCGTGCGCGAGAAGTGCTGGCAGAGCACGAAAGCGCGGAACAGCGCGTGACCGATCAGTTGGCGAGCGACGAACTGCGGCCGCGTCCGGCGGCGCAGTTAACGATCTTTACACCGCTCTCGCAGCCGGTCCTGGAAAAATTGCGGGAAGTGGACCTGAATCGGCTGACGCCGCTGGAGGCGCTGAATTTGCTGGCGGAGCTGAAGAAACAGATTGAATGATCCTGATTGTTCAGGGAATCCTGAAGGAAATGCCCAAAGCAACGTCTGCAACTGACATCGGCCAGCTTCTGATCGTCGGCTTCGACGGCACGAAGATGTCGTCTTCGCTTCGATCATTTCTTTCGCGGATTCAACCGGCCGGTGTCATTCTGTTTGCTCGCAATATCGCCAGCGCCGAGCAAACTCATCGTCTGCTCACCGACTGCCAGGATGGCGTTTCTACTCCGCTCTTCACTTGCGTGGACATGGAAGGCGGCACGGTGGATCGCTTTCGCAATGTGATCGGGCCATCGCCGGCCGCAGCTGACGTATTCGCAACCCGCGATCGCAGGCTCTTTCGCAAGCATGGAAAGATCATCGGTGAGTCGTGCCGGGCGCTCGGTTTCAACACGGATTTCGCTCCGGTTGTGGACCTGGCGTTCGAAGCCTCGCGCAGCGTGATGACTTCGCGCTCGGTCTCTGCCGATCCTCGGCAAGTCACGGCGTATGCCCGCAAATTTCTGGCGGGCTTGCGGTCCTCGGCTGTACTGGGAGCACTGAAACATTTTCCCGGGCTCGGCCAGGCCAATCTCGATACGCACCACGAACTGCCCAGCGTAGAGAAATTTTGGCAGAGTTTGTGGAAGGAAGACCTGGCGCCCTACCGAGCGCTGCGCGGGGAGTCGCCGATGGTTATCGTCGGCCACGCGGCCTATCCTGCGGTCACGCGGGATCGCACGCCAGCATCGCTGTCTCGAAAATGGATCACGGAAATCTTGCGAAAGAAGATCGGCTATCGTGGACTGGTCGTTTCCGACGATCTCGAGATGGGTGGCGTGCTGAAGGCCGGGCCGATTGAGCAAGCCGCGGTCGAACACATTCGCGCCGGCGGAGATCTGTGCTTGATCTGTCATATCGAAGGCCACGTGATGCGTGCGCACGAAGCGCTGATCCAAGCAGCGGAAGGCGATGCGAAATTCGCGCGACGATGTCAGGAGTCAATTGCTCGAGTGCTGGCATTCAAGAAAAAGTCGAAAGCGCTGAAGCGGCGATCACCAAGCCCGACTGCTGAGCGCATTCAAAGGCTGTCGCGACAGTTGTGGGAGTTCAGCGAGCAGGTGCGGCTGGAAGCGATCAAGCGCCAACCCACGATTTGGCAGGGCGAAGCATGATCGTCGCCGGGGTCATGAGCGGAACATCGGCCGATGGAATCAATGTAGCTTTGGTGAACATCGGCCGCCGGGCGGGGAAGCCTGGCCTCCATTTAAATCTGATTGGTCATGCGGAGTTCCCTTTTCCAACAGACGTGCGCACCTTCATTTTGTCCACCATGAGTTCCACGCGGGCCAGCGTGGCGGATCTGGCACGGTTGAATTTCCTGCTCGGAGAGCTCTACGCCGAGGCTGTGCTTGCCACACAGCGCCGTTTCCGGAGAAAAGCGGAACTGGTCGGCTGCCATGGGCAAACGATCTATCATCAGGGCGAGCGTGAGTCTTTTCTCGGGCGCAAACTCGCAGTGACTTGGCAGACGGGGGAAGGCGCCGTGCTTGCCGCACGTCTTGGTGTGCCGGTCGTTTCCGATTTCCGACCGGCCGACATGGCTGCAGGCGGTAAAGGAGCGCCGCTGGTTCCTTTCCTGGATTTTCTGCTCTATCGCGACAAACGTATCGGCCGGATTGCGCAGAACATTGGCGGCATCGCCAATCTCACTGCGATCCCTGCCGGAGCATCTGCGACGCAGATCATTGCCTTCGACACCGGTCCGGGAAACATGCTGATTGACGCCGTAACCGAGCGTCTCTTCGGTCAGCCGTACGATCGCGATGGCCAGATTGCCGCTTCCGGTACGGTGTTCCCAAGTGTGCTCAGAGATGCGCTGCGTCAGTCTTTCTTTAGACGCAAACCGCCGAAGACCGCCGGGCGAGAACAATTCGGCCGCGAGTTTGCACGTGATTTCATCAGGCGCTGCGGTCGCACGGACCGGCGAGACGTGGTCGCTACCGCGACCGCACTCACGGCCAGCTCGATCGCCGATGCGATCCGCTGTCACGTCCGCGGCAACTATCGTGAGCTGATTGTTTCCGGCGGCGGCGCCCGCAACCCGACTTTGATGGCCATGCTCGCCAATGAGCTACAGCCTCTGGGGCTGCAATTGCGTTCCTCGGATGAATTCGGTGTGCCGTCCTCAGCAAAAGAAGCCGTCGCATTCGCGTTGCTGGCATACCAAACCTGGAACCGTCGGCCCTGCAATGTGCCGTCGGCCACTGGCGCCAGGAAACCCGCGATCCTGGGGAAGATTTCGTATGCGTGAGGCTCTTCGCCGCGCCGCGGTGAACGCGTCCCGCAGGCGATTCGCATATCTCCTGGCGGCCATGGCCTTGCTTTTCCCCCTGCTCTCCTGCGCCACAAAGCCCGATCCCGACACGCTGGTCATGATCATCGAGAGCAGCCCGGCCAATCTCGATCCACGCGTTGGAGTCGATGCCCAATCGGAGCGCATTGACAACCTGCTGTTCGACGATCTCCTTACACGCGACGATCACCTCAACGTTCAGCCACAACTGGCCGAGCGTTGGGAGATCCCCGATCCGCTTACTTACATCTTTCATCTTCACCAGGGTGCGAGATTTCACGATGGCCGGCCGCTGACGGCTCGCGATGTGAAATGGACCTTCGATTCCCTGCTCCAGGGGAAAATTCGCAGCACCAAGGCCGCCGAATACAGCCCGGTGGTGCGCATCGACGCGCCCGATGACTACACGGTTCTGTTTCACCTCAAGGAACCGTTCGCGACGCTGTTGTGGAATCTCTCCGACGGGGCGATCGGGATTGTGCCCTACGGCAGTGGCGACGAAGCCAGCGTTCACCCGGTCGGCTCGGGGCCATTCCGCTTTGTCAGCGCCGGGCAGGACGAGGAAGTCATCATCGAACGGAACGACGATTACTGGGGCCCCAAACCTAAGCTGAAGCGCGTGCGGTTTGCGGTTGTGCCGGACACGACGACACGGGCCCTGGAACTGCGCAAGGGCAGCGCCGACGTGGCCATCAGCGCACTCACTGGCGACCTGGTACTGGCACTGGAGCGCGAACCTACTTTGCAGGTTCTGCGCAGCCCCGGCACCGTGCTGTCCTACCTCGCCTTCAACCTGCGCGATCCCATTCTCAAGAATGTGAGAGTGCGCCAGGCAATCGCCTACGCGATTGATCGTGGCCCGATGATTCACTACCTGTGGCGGGACTTCGCCCGTCCGGCATACAGCTTGCTTCCTCCCGAAAGTTGGGCGTACGACGGCGATGTGCCGCACTACGGGCACAATCCCGAACGTGCGCGGCAGTTACTGGAGCAGGCCGGCTACCCGGCCATCAATGGTGTGCGCTTTCATCTCACCATGAAAACCGGGACTGACGAGAGCACTCGATTGCTTGCGGCGGTGTTGCAGCAGCAGTTGCGTGAAGTCGGTATCGCGCTCGACATCCGGACTTTTGAATTCGCGACCTTCTTTTCGGACGTGACTCGCGGCGCCTACCAAGTGCACTCGCTGCGCTGGATCGGCGGCAATGAAGACCCGGATATGTTCGAACATGTATTTCATTCGGACAAAATCATTCCACGTGGAGCGAACCGGACCTATTACAGCAATCTGCGTGTGGACGTGCTCATTGACCAGGCACGCCGCGAAACCGACCAGAGTGCGCGCAAGGCGATTTATGCGGAAATACAGCAGATTTTGGCCAATGACCTGCCCTATATCGAATTGTGGTATCAGGACAACGTGATGGTGCATTCGCGTCGGGTGCAGAACATCACGCTGAATCCGGCGGGCAATTACGACTTCTTGAAGACGGCAGAGCTGACGCGCTGATTGCTGACGGCTGGCGACGGGCGAGGACGCCCGCCCTCTATCGAAATCCTGCGTGGTACCATCAAAGTTCCGGGCGCGAAACCAGAAGTCGGCTGCGGAAACTGATTCCATGCACATTCTCTTCATCGGTGACATTTTCGGCAGGCCGGGACGAACCATCGTCAAAGAGCGCCTGCCGGGCCTGGTGAAAGAGCACGCCATCGGTCTGGTGATCGCTAACGGAGAGAACGCCGCCGCCGGATTCGGCATCACTCCGCCTTTGGCCGAAGAACTTTTCGAGCTGGGAATCGACGTACTCACCACCGGCAATCACATCTGGGACAAGCGCGAGATCATCGGCTACTTCGAAGCGGCGGATGGCAATCCTTACAGCCCGGCGCGGCGACTGCTGCGTCCGGCAAATTATCCGCCGGGAATGCCGGGTTGGGGCGTGTTCGAGGGCAAAAAGGGCGATGTCGCATACGCGGTGATGAACCTGCAGGGACGCGTCTTCATGGGATCAAACGATGATCCGTTCCGCGCCGCCGATCAGTTGCTGAAGGAAATCAATGCGAAGGTTGTTCTCGTGGATATGCACGCCGAGGCGACATCAGAAAAAATGTCTATGGGGTGGTACCTCGACGGCCGAGTAACCGTGGTTGTAGGAACTCACACTCACGTCCCCACTGCCGACGAGCGTCTTTTGCCAGGCGGCACGGCCTATATCACCGATGTCGGCATGACCGGGCCTTATGACAGCGTGATTGGAGTGAGAAAAGAATTGATCGTGAGCAAGTTTCTGAACAATATGCCCGCTCGATTTGAGGCAGCGACGGGTGACGTCCGCCTGTGCGCGATCGTGGTCGATTGTGACGAGGCCACGGGACGGGCGAGAGAGATCAAGCGATTGACGGTGAGCTGAGGAAAGTTTCAGGTTTCAAGTTTCAGGTTGGACCTCGTGTTCTACGAGCTTAATATCCGCTTCGTTTGCGCGCGGTTTCCGACTGGCAAATATCGCAACGCCATACGTGCCAAGGCGAGGTAAACCTGTCTGGCCTCTGGAACCCTTCGCAGCACGCGAAGGTGTTTGCGCACGATCGCGGCGTCGCCGCGTATCAGCGGACCACTGAACGCCCCTGCCGACCCGAGCGCGGCATAATTGGCGATCGTCTGGCGGACAATCGGCAGCATCTTCTTTCGGGCTTCGGCAGCGGACAATCCCGCGGCCTGCGCCACCTGCTCCGCGGCGACCAATGCCGCCACCAGTAGCGGTGACGAAAAAAATCCCCAGGCGTGATAGGCCACCTTGTTCTGCCTCGCGATGTTGAAGGGTTGCGCTCCCAATCTGCGTATGATTTTTCGGGCCAGGTGCAGCGCAGAGGCATCGCCTTCCAGGGCAAACGGCACGCCTTTCAGCGACGGTGCGGAGCCAGCCACGAACGTCATCAACGGATGAACCGAAGCCACAGCAGCACCCCGTCGCCGCAAGGGGTTCAGCTCATCACTGGCGAGAGCACCGCTGGAGTGGAACGCAATTTTGCCCTTCCATTCAGTTCGCTGAGCCAGTTCGCGCGCAGCGGCGGCGATCTCCTGGTCGGGGACGCAGAACCAGATCAAATTGGCGTTTAAAACAGCATTATGACGAGTGGAAATATGCGCGCCAATGCTCTTCACCAACCTGCGAATCCGCGGCGTCGGCTTGCCGCGCGTGACAATTTCGGCCACGTTGTAACCGGCCCGTGCCAGCTCCCGCGCCAGCGTGCTTCCCAGCCTTCCCGGGCCAACGATGGCAATGGACGGTTTGGTCGCCATGGCGGGCAGCATATCAGGGCAGTTCACTTAGGGGCAAAAAACCTAGGCCACAGGGTTGTCGGCCCATCCCTTATAGTGGTCTTATGCCAAGAATGTCTCCAGAGGATAAGGCGCGCGTGCTCTCCTCGCGCGAAGTGTACCGAGGCCCCGCGTTCTGGGTCACGACCGACCAGGTGCTTGAGCCAAGTGGTGTGCAGGTTCGCCGCGACATCGTCCACCACACCGGGTCGGTCGTGACCCTTGCCGTCGACCAAGCCAGACGCGAGCCACGAATCCTGCTGGTTCGCCAGTACCGCCATGCAGCCCAGCAATACTTGTGGGAGCTGTGCGCGGGCCGCATCGATGAAGGCGAGAACCCTGTGGTCGCCGCTAAACGCGAGTTGCGGGAAGAAACCGGCTATACCGCCAAACGCTGGAGGCGCATCCTGCGCTTTTATGCCAGCCCTGGCTTTGTGGCCGAGACTATGGCGATCTACCTGGCACAGGACCTGCGCCCAGGCTCGGCCCAGCCGGAAGAAGACGAAGTGATCGAAACTAAGTTCTTCCCTCTCCGCGCCGCTGTGCAGATGGTGCTGCAGGGAGAGATTCGCGATGCCAAGACCATGGTGGGCATCCTCTGGCTGAAGCAGCGGGGCGTCCTCGGGACATGACCGAGGGGCGCACAATTCTGTGACACTCTCCCTTGACAGCCCCCAAAAACAGGCCGCAGAATGGCAGCAACGGGTAGGCACGTTAGCAGCGGAAAGACGTGCCTCAGGGGGCGTACGTGGAACGTTTGAAAGGTACGGTTAAGTGGTTCAATAATGCCAAGGGCTACGGTTTTATCGGACGCGAGAATGGAGCGGACGTTTTTGTCCACTACAGCGCAATAACGTCCGAGGGGTACAAGAGTCTCCAGGAAGGCGACCAGGTCGAGTTTGAGATAACTCAGGGACCAAAAGGCCCACAGGCAGCCAACGTTACGAAAGCTTCTCCTTAAGCACAAGATTCAAGTGTCGCCCAGTGCGCCTCTTGCGCATCGCGTGGCCGACTCCCATCGGCCGCGGACTCCCGTCGTGTTCGCGCGGGAAAGTGTGTGCCTCCTTTCTCTCTCGCCCAATCTTGTTTAATCTGGTTAGCACATGGACAACAAAGCCATCGCCGGCATCCTGTATGAGACCGCCGCTCTGCTCGAGATTGACGGCCAGGATTCGTTTCGCATTCGTTCCTATCGCAATGCCGCCGAGTCGATCGAGGCCCTGCCGCAGCAGATTGCCGAACTGATCAGCGAACCCAAGAAAGTGCTGGAAATCCCCGGCATCGGCAAAGGAATGCTGCTCAACCTGCAGGAAATCTTCAAAGAGGGTCGGCTCTCGGTCCACGCCGAGTTGTTGAAGAAATATCGTCCGTCCATGCTCGACCTGCTCAAGATCCAAGGCCTCGGCCCAAAGACCATCGCGCTCATCTGGAGCGCCTATCAGGTGAGCGACCTGGAAGGCGTGGAGAAACTGGCGCGCGAAGGCAAGATTCGCATCCTGCCGCGCATGGGCGAGAAGCAGGAAACCAAACTGCTCAAGGCAATTGAGGATTATCGCCGCATCGCCGGCCGTTTCCTGCTGGATGCGGCGGAAACACAGGCAGAAAAGATCATCGAGCATCTACGCGACTATCCGGGAGTGGAAAAAGTAACTCCGGCTGGCTCCCTGCGCCGCGGCCGTGAGACGGTGGGCGATCTCGACATTCTTGTGACAGGCAAAGCGTGCTGCGACGACACCGAGCGGGAGAAGCTGATCGATCACATCATCAAGCTGCCCGGGCTGATGGAAATCATCGCGCGAGGCGAGAACAAAGTCAGCTTCCGGCTGCGCGGCGGCATGCAGGTGGATGTTCGCTTTCTGGCGCCGGAGTCTTTCGGCGCTGCCATGCAGTATTTCACTGGCAGCAAAGCCCACAATGTCGCGCTGCGGCAGCGGGCATTGAAGATGGGCTACACCTTGAGCGAATACAGCCTGGCCCGCCTCAACAACGAGAAGCCCGTCGCCGGCCGTACAGAAGAAGAAATCTACGCCAAGCTGAAACTCGATTACATTCCACCGGAAATTCGGGAAAATCTGGGCGAGATCGATGCGGCTGAAAGCCACGCGTTACCGGCGCTGATCGAAGCGAGTGACCTGCAGGGCGACGTCCACATGCACACGGTCGAAACCGATGGGCGGAACACCATCGAAGAGATGGCCGAGGCCGCGCGTGAGCACGGCTATAAATACATGGCGATCACCGACCACTCGAAGAATCTGGCCTTCGCTAACGGCCTCGATGACAAGCGGGCGGTTGAGCACATCCAGCGCATTCACGCGGTTGACAGCAAGAGGAACGGCATCAAGATTTTTGCCGGAGTGGAAGTGGATATTCTGGCCGACGGCTCACTGGACTTGTCGGATTCGGTGCTCGAGCAAATGGATATCGTGATTGCCAGCGTGCATTCACATTTCAATCAAAGTCCGGCGGAGATGACAAGCCGCCTGCTGAGGGCGGTCGAAAATCCCAACACCTCGTTGATCGGACATCCTACCGGTCGTTTACTTCTCCGGCGCGATGCGTATCAGTTCGACGTGGATGCGGTACTGAAGGCCGCCGCGCAGCGCAAAGTGGCGATGGAGTTGAACGCCTATCCCGATCGGCTGGATCTGTGCGATCGCCATCTTCGCCTGGCGAAGCAGTACGGAGTCAAGATCGTCATCAACACCGACTCGCATCACACGTCGCATCTCGAGAAGATCCGCTACGGCGTGCTGCAGGCCCGCCGCGCCTGGCTCACGAAAGAGGACGTCCTGAACACGCTCCCGATGCAGACGTTTGCCAAAGCAATGAAGCATGGGTGGGCGTAGCGCCGCCATCCGGCGGCGGTCATGCGGGCGCCTTCGCCCCCGTACCGAGGGCAAGATGCCGGTGCCACCTGATTCTGACAAAGGTTGAGCAAGCGCCTAGAATTCGGAGTAAGCCATGACTGACTCAACTTCGTCCCCGGAACCGCCTTCCGCGGGCCCACAGACTGATTTCAACATCGCCGAGGAATTCGGCACCGCGAAAAAGAACCTGCCGCCGGTCAAGATTGTTCTGATTGGAGCGGGGATCATTCTTCTCGGCTGGGCGATCGCTGCCCTGGTGCAACGTCCGCATTCAGCCGCCACCGGCTCACTCGACGAATTGGCTTCCGTCGAGGTTCCCAATCAGAACCTGGTCATGGTTGCCATCAACGTTTCCGTTCACAATGGCGGAACCAAGCCCTACTGGATTCACACCATCCAGGCGGAGTTGCAAACGGCCAGCGGCAACTTCACCGCCGATGCGGTTTCGCTCGCTGACTTCGACCGCTATTACCTGGCCTTCCCCGCGCTGAAGCAATATGCAATTGATCCCCTACGCCTGGAGACAAAAATCGCGCCCGGGGGCCAGATCAAGGGAACAATCATCGTCGGTTTTCCTGTGACGGCTGATGCTTTCGCGAACCGCAAGCTGCTCAAGGTCAGCATTCAACCTTACGATCAGCCCGTGCCGCTGGTTGTTTCGAAATAGGAGTGCACAGCTTTGGTGTGGCCCAGAGCGTCGCAATAGAACCGCTCACTGTTTTTTCTGCAGGAATTTTCGGCGAACCAAATGGGTGTTCGCGTCCGGCTTGATTTCGTCGTACTTCAGAAAACTGATCGAGCCGTCCACTTCCAGCACTGCCAGCGCCACGTCATGAAGACTGCCAATTCCGTGCTCACGCATCGCGCGCTGCAGTTCATCCATGCTGACGTGCTCCTTCGCCATGTGAGAAGTGATCGCCTCCCCGTCGTGCACCATTAAACTGGGCTGCCCCTGAACAAATTTGCGAAACCGGCGATTTCCGCCGGAAACCTCAGCCACGAAGTAGTTCATCACCAGAAGAGTGCTCGCGGCCACCACTCCGCCGAGCAGCGAGGTATCCGGGCCGGTCATGGCATTCTGCACGGCGTTGCTGATCAATAGCAGCAGCGTCAGGTCGAAGGGCGTCATCTGCCCGACCTCGCGCTTGCCGCTCAGGCGCACACCGGCCAAGACGACGATGTAAATCACCGCCGTCCGCAAGGCAACTTCCAGCAGAACGTGTGAGCCGGGAAACATTCTGGATTATTCGCCGGGCGTCACCGGCACGGGCGCATTTTTGGGAGTGCTCAGGTAACCGGTGGCCTGCTTCTTGTCCACCGACCACACCACCAGTTCATACAGCATGTGATCGCGGCCGGTGTAAAACTGAATCGGCTCGGCGATGTTGCGGTCTTTCTTTTCAATGGTCTTGTCATCGGAGGTGACATTGAGGGTGAACTTGCCACGCTTGGGATCGGTTTTCTTCAATTGCAGAGACACAGTCGAAATGGGCTGCGGCTTGGCTCCCTTTACCAGCGTGAACTCGTAGTAGTTGCGGTCGCCCTTATGCTTGAGGACCTCCAGGTCGTCGCGAGTGTGGGCGATCAGCCCGCTTTGCACACCCAGATCTCCGATCGTGCTCTGCAGTTTCGCCTGCGTCGCCGCCAGGTCGGCCCGGGTGGACGCGATATCGGTCTTGGCTCCTCCGAGGTCGGTCTTCACGCTGGCAACGTCGCCGCTCACCTGACTGATCTTGCTGCTCTCCTGCTGCTGCTCCTGTGCCAGGCGTTGCTCCGCCGCCTTCTGCTGGCGCTGCAGGTCAGCGGAACGCTCGGCCAGTTCCTTCTTGGTCATACCCAGCTGCTTGGCCAGAGCTTCGGAATCGGCTTCAGATGACTGCATGCGCTTGGAAAGCTCGGCAATCTGGGCATTGCTGGCCGTCTGGGCTTTGTTCAAGTCGTCGATCCGCCCGCGCAGGCTAAACAGGAAAAAGAGCGAGCCGGCCACGTAGATCACTCCCAGCAGGAGCAGAATCCATTTGCCGGCACTGCTTCCGGTCTCCGTGTGGACTTCAACTACTTGTTGTTCGACCTCGTCCGCCATAAGCGTCCCCCTGTTGTATTCCGATGCAAAGGTTGCTCATATTGTTGTGCAGAGGGGGCCGACTGTCAATTGCGCCGGATTGGAAGCAGCTGTGCGGTTAGCTGACGCTGGCTGGCGATGACGAGGCGGTGGTTTCCGTTTGCCATGAGAAATGGCACAGTTTATGGTATAATGCCATTATGATTGCCACGCTAACTTTGGACAAGGCAGGCCGGGTTGTGCTTCCTAAGCCTGTCCGCGATGAACTGCAAGTGGGCCCCGGGGACTCGCTGGAACTGGAGGTTTCGGAGGACCACGTGGTTTTACGTCCGGCGCGCGCCAGAGGACGTATGTACAAGGAACATGGGGTATGGATTTTTGATTCGGGAGAACCAATGGCCGCTGACGCAGTCGAGAAGACCATTCAGAAGGTGCGCGCAGAACGCGACCGCCGCAATCTCGGACGGTTCCGTTGATTCTCTTCGACACATCGGTTTTAGTGGCTGCGATTTTGAAGCAAAATGTCCACCACACGCGCAGTCTTCCAGCTTATCTCGCGGCCAACAAGAAACAGGCTTGCTGCGCGGCCCATACCCTGGCAGAAATCTATTCCACACTAACAAGGCTTCCCGGTAACCAACGAATGCAGTGCGATCAAGCCCTGCTCTTCCTCGACGATATCCGAGACAGGCTTGCGATCGTCGCGCTCAATGCAGAAGAATACTGTTCTGCGATTGCCGACGCCGCTGCCAATGAAGTTCTAGGCGGCACCATCTACGATGCCCTGATCGCGCATTGCGCGCTTAAAGCCGGAGCGAAGACGATATACACCTGGAACGTGGAACACTTCCGGCGCTGCGGTCCGGAGGTGGCCAGGCGCGTGCGAACTCCGTGAGCGCAGCAGTAAGTGGAGGACTACAGCTGCACCTTTCTGAGCCGCAACGAATTCGTAATGACCGAGACCGAACTGAAGCTCATGGCCGCGGCCGCCAGAATCGGGCTGAGCAGCAGACCGAAGAAGGGATACAGGACCCCCGCCGCCACCGGAACGCCGATCGAGTTGTAGATAAACGCGAAGAACAGGTTCTGGCGAATGTTGCGCATGGTCGCCTGGCTGAGCTTTCGCGCACGGACGATGCCGGCCAGATCGCCCTTCACCAAGGTTACTCCACCACTCTCCATGGCGACATCGGTGCCCGTGCCCATGGCGATGCCAACGTCGGCCTGGGCCAAAGCCGGAGCGTCGTTGATGCCGTCGCCCGCCATGGCGACGACCCTGCCCTGCTTCTGCAATCTCTGCACGACTTCGGATTTTTTCTGCGGTAAGACTTCCGCCTCAAATTCCTCAATGCCCAGCTTTCGCGCGACGATCTCAGCGGTGCTCCGGTTGTCTCCGGTGAGCATCACGATCCGCAGTCCGGTTGCTTTCAGATCGCGCAACGCTTGCGGAGTTGTTGACTTGATCGGATCCGCGATCCCGATCAGTCCGGCCGCCCGGCCATTCACCGCTATAAAGACCAGGCTTTGTCCGTTTCTCCGCAGTTCGTCGGCCTGCCGCGCCAGGGCGAAGGTTGCGATTCCCAGATCAGTCAGAAGTTTCTCGTTCCCGGCTACGACGGTTTTGCCGTCAACTTTGCCGCTGACGCCAAGTCCGGTGCGAGATTGAAACTCAGAGACAGTCGTCAGAACGATGCTGTTGGCCTTGGCCGCGGCCACGATTGCCGCACCCAGAGGGTGTTCGCTTCCCTGCTCCAGACTCGCGACCAGGCGGACCAGTTCCACATCGCTGACGCCCGCAACCGGCACAACCGATTCCACACTCGGCTTGCCCTCGGTCAGCGTGCCGGTTTTGTCCACGACCAGAGTGTCCACTTTTTCCAGAATCTCCAGCGCCTCCGCATTGCGAATCAGCACGCCCGCGTGCGCGCCGCGCCCTGTGCCCACCATAATCGCCATCGGCGTCGCCAGGCCCAGCGCGCAAGGACAAGCAATAATGAGCACAGCCACAGCATTGACCAGCGCATGCGCCAGTCGTGGCGCAGGTCCCGCGAAACTCCAGACCATGAACGTAAGCGCCGCGATGCCGATAACTGCCGGCACAAACCAAGCCGCGACACGATCGGCCAATCGCTGAATAGGCGCGCGGCTGCGCTGCGCCTGGCTGACCATCTGCACGATCTGCGCCAGCAGCGTCTCGCTGCCTACATGCTCAGCTTTCATTACGAACGATCCGTTGCCGTTTACCGTGGCGCCAATCACGCGACAGCCAGGTGCCTTTTCCACTGGGATCGACTCGCCCGTGATCGTGGATTCATCGACCGCGCTGCTGCCTTCAAGCACGATTCCATCAACCGGAACTTTTTCTCCCGGACGCACGCGCAGCCGGTCGCCCGGGTTCACCTGCTCCAAGGGGATGTCTTTTTCCTCGCCATCGCGAAGAATGCGCGCCATCTTCGGGCTTAAGTCCAGCAACGCGCGGATGGCAGCGCCGGTGCGGCTGCGGGCGCGGAGTTCGAGCACCTGCCCCAGCAGCACCAGGGTCACAATCGCAGCGGCGGCCTCAAAATAGACCGCAGGCACGCCGCTCATGTCGCGGAACGATGATGGGAAAATTCCGGGCAACACCGTGGCGATCAGGCTATAGAGATAGGCCACGCCCGTTCCCATCGCGATCAACGTGAACATGTTGGTCGAACGATTCACGATTGACGCCCAGCCGCGCTGAAAGAAGAGCCAGCCGCCCCAGAGAACGACAGGAGTCGCGAGAATCAGCTCAATCCACGGCAGCCAGCTGCCGAGAGAACGTTGCACCGCCATGCCAGGCAGCATGTCCGCCATGGCAATTCCCAGCAGCGGCACGGTCAGGATCAGGCTGACCCAGAACCGCCGCGACATATCGCGAAGCTCGGGATTTTCTTCTTGGGTCGTGACCGTTCGTGGCTCCAAAGCCATGCCGCAGATCGGGCATGATCCCGGCCCCGGGCGCACGATCTGCGGATGCATCGGGCAGGTGTACTCGGTGCGAGTGGCTGCCAGCGGCATTTCCGGATCGAGTGCCATGCCGCAGCTCGGACACGGTCCCGGCTTGCTTTCGCGTACTTCGGGGCACATCGGACAAACGTAGGCTGCGGTAGGTGCTACGGCTTTTTTCGTCTGAGCCGGACCCTGCGTGGGCTGCGGTGAAACGCTCGGCTTAGAACCAAGCATAACCAGGCCCGAAGCCGATGGCCGCGCCGGAGGATTCAAATACTTGGCCGGATCGGCTTGAAATCTTTCTGCACAGCCGCCACAGCAGAAGTAGTAGGTCTGGCCAGCATGTTCCCGGCGATGCTTTGCGGTAGCCGGATTCACGCTCATGCCGCACACCGGGTCCTTCATCGCCACCTGCGGAACATGAACTTCATTGCTGGACATCAGCCCTCCGTTTGACCCGGCAAATTGTCATCCTGAGCGAAGACACTGCTTGGCGACGCGAAACAGTACCGTAGTCGAAGGATCTCTGCCCTGCTTGTGCTGTCCAGCGGCATCGAGGCATTCTTCCCGTGACCACTCGCGGCCGCGAGGATGCGCTCCGCAGCCATCAACAGCAAATTAAGAGTGCAGGGATCCTTCGACTTCGTATTCCGATTCGCTTCGGAATCGGAATGCTTCGCTCAGGACGACAACGTCACAATTACACCACACCGCCGTATTCCAGGCCCGATCCTGTAAGATTGTCCTTACCCTGGATTCGATTCAGCAGCCGAGATCAGCTCAACTTCAGAGGGGTCCGATGACACAAATGGAGGTAGCTTACCGGTACGTTACTCCTCCCGGCGAGGCCGAAACGCGCGCCCTTGACAGCGTGCGCGAAGTGTACGGCATCCGCAGAATCACCTTTGATGAGAAAGCACGGATGGTAAAGGTGGAGTTCGACGCTTCGCGGTTCAAGGAGCCGGTGGTGGCTGCACTGTTGCGAGGGGCTGGATTAGATGTTGGGGAAAGACTTGTGCCGGCTGGAAGTTAGGCCGACATGAGCTGGGGAGGGCCGCTGTCGGCCAGACCAAAATGCAAGGGGCGTCCAAGAAAACCTCTGGCCGAAGTTTATTCTCAAGAACGCCCCGTTGCGCGCCACTTCGTCTGCGCTTATGTTAGCACCCTGGATGCCAATCACAAACCACTGAAAACAGGCATCAGATGGCCGGTTCGCCTTGGTAGGAATTGCCAGCCAGCGGGCAAGATTTACGTTACGCGGCGCATGGCACGTGGGCTGCCGAACTGGGTTTTGAAATCCTCAAATCTACGCGAGAGGGCAGGGCCAGCGCTGAAGGACTTCTCTTGGGCCCTGAAAAGTGCTGCTCCCTTGAAAATTGTCATTCTGAGGAGCGCAGCGACGAGGAATCTGCAGTTCTTTCGGAGTGGCGGAAACCGCTGCGCAGTTTTTCCGCTCGGGGAAACTTCCGCTATAATCAAAATCGTCTCAGCAAACCAGCACCGCGCCCTTAGCTCAGTTGGATAGAGCGTCTGGCTACGAACCAGAAGGTCGGGAGTTCGAATCTCTCAGGGCGCGCCACTTTTCAGATCCCTCGCTCCGCGAATAGGACAGAACATCTCGCTCCCACGTCGCAAAGTATGCCAAACATTGGCCACCCGGCAGGAGATCGTCTCGACCGACCAAAAGAAAAAGGCCGCGAGTTTCCTGTTGCCAGTCAGTCACGCAGCCTGCCACAGATCCCAATGACCACGGTGCACCTCCCAGTATCTTTCGTGCCCCGTCTCACTGGATTTATGGGGTGAGAATACCTCCGCGAGGTTCAGCGAAGATACTGGGGAAACCCCTAGTTTTAAAGGGAAAATCAGCGCACAGTCGAGGTTCGATTCGTCGGACTCAACCGTGGAGTCCCAGCGAGCGTACACTTACGCTGAGAGGTTTCTAGAATGCGTACTGGGCCTTGGTTGTCTTTTCTCCTACTGGCGTTTGTGCTAATCGCATTTTGCGGGTTTTCCCGCGCTACCTGCACCATCAATACCGCAATCCTGCCGCTGAACGCGACCGCCGACCATAACGCCGCCGCGCCCGGAAACGAAGTGCAGTTTTCGCTTTCGTCCGCAGTCGAAGGCAACTGCCCGATGATCCCGGACATTTTGGGTCAATGGTCAACCTCTGATCCAGCCAATACCACAATCAGCAACCAAGGTCTTGCAACCTGCCTGGGCGCAACCGCCGAGCCTGTCACAATCAGTAACTCCGGCATGGTTCGCGCACATCGCTACCCAACCGCGGCCTTGATGTGCAAATGAAAGACGTGTAGATGAATCGCAGCACCAACCCTCAATCCTCTGGGGCTATTGCGATTGCGCGCCCTCCGCTGGGAACTAGAACTCAAAGCGGAGCATGAATTGAAGCTGCCGCGGCAGGCCCGTCCCCGTATTCGGAGAGGCGGCGTTGTCGTTGTTGTTGTTGAAATTGTTGGTCGTGTTGATGACGCCAAAGTTTCCAGGGACCGACAAGTTTGTCACCGGTACCGTGGTGTCGTAACTCAAAGTGAAAACGCTGGGGTCGCCGAGTTGAACGTGATTCAAGATGTTGAACGCCTGCACCCCAAACTCCATGGTGACCCGCTCTGTCAGTTTTGTTTCCTTCACCAGCGCAAGATCGATCTGCCAGCTGTCCAATGCGCGGAGGATACCGTTCGGAGCATCTCCGAAACGAGTGAAGAAGCCCTCCGCGTTTACCGGAGGCGCCGTGAACGCCGCGGCATTGATCAGCGGCACGCCGTTGTGTCCGCCGCCCGGAAGACTCAACGGTACACCCGGAATCAGGTCAGGCCGCTGATCGTCCTGGTCGTCGCCATCGGGAAGAAGATAGGTGCTGGCAAGGCCGGCGGGGAAGAAAGGATTGTTAGGATTCTGTACGTTGCCGCTGAGATCCATCTTGATGGTGAGCGGATGGCCGGTATGCCAGAGTCCGATGCTGCTCAACTGCCAGCCTCCGACGACCTTACCCAGGGCCCCCGAATTATTAAGAAAGGCCTTGCCCGGGCCAAAGGGGAGCTCATAAACCGCGTTTACGGTGACATTATTTCGAACGTCGAAAACGCTGGGCCCCTTGTCGCATGGAAGGCAATTAACATTCTCCGGCCCGGTGGACTCGCCGCCACCAATCGACCCGTCATTAATGGAATGGGACCAGGTATAACGACCCTGAAAGGACAAGCCGTTCTTGAGGCGGCGCTCCAGCGAGACGTTCAGGCCGTTGTACGTGCTTGACCCCACATCATGTTTGAAGTCAACCGAGCCGAAGGGATTTCCGGCAGGGTAATACTGGTCCAGCGGTCGGACGCAATCGCCGTCGAGCGGATTGAATGTAACCGGCTCGCTGCACAGGTTGACAGCGCCGCGCGAAAACAGCCGCACACCACGGCTTCCCAGGTATTGCGCGGAGATCAGGAAGTTAGCGGGTAATTCGTGTTCGACCGTCAGTCCCCATTCCTCTGCGTACAGATCCCTGCGGTCTTCGCGTTGCAAGGCTCGAGGATGTTGCGCTTGCTTTTGAGTAAGCAAGCCGGAGAGATCGGGCGCCGTCTGCTCGAGAGCGGGAGTTAGCGGGGTAGATGAGTTGACCAACACGCGGAAGGTATCGCTCTCAAGCCCGGCGTTGAGGTCGTCATTCTGAGCGGCGCCGTGATAAATGCCAAAACCCGCACGGAAGACGGTTTTCCCATGCAAAGCGCTCGGGGCCCAGGCCAGCGCAAGCCGAGGATCAATGTTTCGGTAATTTGGATTGTACAGGGAAGGGTCCTGCGGACAGGGCGGAGTATTGATGGGGCCAGGACTGGGGGCAAGGTTGAAGGAGCCTTGTCCCAGACAGACTCCGTGGAATTGATTCACGTCAAACACGGTCGTGCGGTTGGTCGCTTCGTGAGCTACTCCGTAGTACTCCCAGCGCACACCGGCAGTGAGAGTAAGAGTTGGTGTGGCTTTCCATTCGTCCGTAAAGTACGGCATATAGAACATGCGCCGCAGCCCGTGGCAGCACCAGGGAGCGACGTAGCTAATCGAGTCAACTGTAGCGGTCGTCATTTCAGTTTCGGTGGCGAAGGTAAGATTATTATCAGCGGTCTGTCCCTGGTTGAGCCGAACGCGGCGGATCTCCATCCCAGTCTTGAAATCATGTTTGCCGTGGGTCCAACTTAAGTTGTCAACGATTCCAAAGGTGGATCCAATCTCGATGTCGGCGGTGTTGTCGTTGAGCATGACGAAATTGCTGTTGGTGTTTACTGCGAAGGGAAGCGCGCTCGCCTGCGGATTGTGGAACGGCGACCGATTGATGTAGCCTTTGACCTCGTTAAAGAGAGTCGGGCTGAAGGTGTGCTCCAACGCCACCATGTAATTCGCAGGATGATTGATGGTCTGGAGTTTATCCCCGGGGAGACTGGCGCCATTGGGCGCGTCTACCAGGCTTATGTCACGCTGGGCGCGGCCGTACAACAATGTCTTCTCACTAAATTTGTGGTCAAGCCGAACCAGCCACGTATCCTCATGGACGATGGTTGGGGTTGGGGCCGTCAGCAGATCGGCGTTAGGATCGACGGACGTGGTTTGCTGAAACGCAGTGTCCGGATAGACAAAGTGAGGCGCGCAGCTCCCGATCGAGCCCACCGAGGCGCGCCACGGAAACGCCGCCATGATGGTACACATCTGCGGCGATTTATCCAATACATACTGCTGGAACGAGGTTGGTAGCGTAACCGAGCTGCCACCGGGCCCGATGGGAAGTACGCCGCAGCAAACTCCTGACGGCACCGTGAATTGTTGCGTGGTCGATTGCAACTGGCGCAGTCCCTCATAGCTGATGAAGAAGAAGGTCTTGTCTTTTTGGATCGGACCACCAACCGTCAGGCCATACTGCCCCATGCGAAACGGAGGAACGGCTGGCAAACCAGCCACGTTGAAGTCGTTGAAGTTCCGGGCATCGAAGACGGAGTTTCTCGGGTAGCCGAAAAGTGAGCCGTGGAACTGATTGGTGCCCGACTTGGTGACTATATCGACCTGGCCCCCTGCCTGGGTGCCGTACTCGGCATCGTAGAGAGCGCTATTGACCTTATATTCCTCGATTGCGTCTTGAGAAATTTGCAAACGCGTCTGTGATTTCTGCGCCTGCTCTTGAATGCCGCCCGCGTCAACGCCGTCAAACTGGAAGTTGTTGTCGTCCCGCGCCCGGCCGGCGAAACGAATGGTTCGCTGATCGCCGCCGCCATCGTCTTGAGCGAAGGGAGCAAGCAGAGTAAAGCTGGCCCAGTCGCGTCCGTTGTTCGGCAGATTCATGATCTGGGTGGTATCAATGACGGTGGAGGCTTCAGCCGAAGTGCGGTCCGCCGGCTCATTGGATGCCTGGACCTCAACTTTCTGGGCGACGGCGCCAACATCGAGCTTGATATTCAACGTGTGGATCTGGCCGATCCGCAGGATGACATCGTCAATGACCTTGGTGGCAAAGTTTGGATTGGTGGCAGTCACCTGGTAACGTCCAACTGCCAGGCCCGGGACGCGGTAATAGCCGGCTGAATTGGTTTGCTGTTCTTCGCTGATCCCGGTGTCGACCGCCAGGACTTTCACTTTGGCCCCGCGAATAACGGCCCCCGTCGGATCGGTCACCACACCTTCAAGTACCGCGCGGTCAATCTGCGCGAATGACGCCGACGTTGAAAGAAATAACCAGATCAGAAGTATCAGTGCATCATGCCTCGAACGCATGCGGCCTCCTGGGTGACTTTGAGAAAGAAGTCTCTAGTCGAATCAGGTTGTGGTTGGTAGCTTTGGACGGAGAAGCGTACAAGGAAAGTGTCACGATCAGGTGAACGCCCGGTTAAAGGACTGTTAATTTGACCCCGATTTGGGCACGGATTTCCGCTAAATTGTCTCCGGGTCAGAACCACGGTCGCCTGAGGGCCCGAGGAAGTATCGGCTGCGAGCCGCGTCCGTCCTGCCAGTTAGGGTGCCGACAATAGGATTGTCCGCGACAAGAACCGCCAGACGGTATAGACTCTTTCAGGCCGGATGCCGCGCTCCAGGCTGTCCGTTGACCGGTTTATCCCAAATCAAAAGGCAGGTCAAAATGAAGCGTCTGATGGAAATTTTCGCGATGGTGGCGTTTGTCTTGTCGTTCTTCGCGTATGTTACACCGTGCTCCGCTCAAGAATTTGTTGGACCAGCCATCAATGGACACAAACTCATTATTCCGGAATCCAGTATCCCCCGTCCCGGCCGCATGAATACGAACTACTTCATTGTTGATTCCGACGTCCGCACACTGCAGCCGCCTCCGGGTTCGGAGACGCCAGGATCGCTGGCCTGCGTGTACGAACTGGTTTCAGGACCTTCAGGATGCCCGATTGCCACCAGCACGGCCGTGCCGACTGGCGGGGTGGGAGCCATTGCCATCGTCGATGCCGGTTACTACCCGACTGCAGCGGAGGATCTGCAGGCGTTTTCCACCCAATTCAATCTGCCTCCCGCCGACTTTACGGTAGTTTATGCCAGCGGCACGAAACCTCCGATCTATCCCCAATGGATCACGGAAGAAGCGCTGGACATCGAGTGGGCCCATGCCATGGCGCCCCAGGCCAAGCTTTTCCTGGTCGAGTCGGACCAAGTCAACACCGACCCGACCTGGCAGGCAGTGCAGGTGGCGGGCACGTTGGTCTCGCAAAATGGCGGCGGCGTGGTCAGCATGAGCTGGGGTATCCCGGAGTGGCCCGGCGAGACCAAAGCTGACAAATATTTCACCGCACCCGGCGTGGTGTACTTTGCCGCCAGCGGCGATAGCGGCTTGGGCCACTCGTCATTTCCCACCGCATCTCCCAGGGTGGTATCGGTCGGAGGCACGGTTTTCAACCGCAATGGCCAGGGCGATTTCGTGAACGAGCAGTATGGCGGCGGCGGCGGCGATATCAGTCTGTTTGAGCCCATCCCGAGTTACCAGAGCATCATCTCCAGCATCGTCGGCACCAAGCGTGGATATCCGGATGTGGCTTCGGACTTTTGCTGCGCAGCCATCTACCAACAGGGCTGGACCTCGGTCGGAGGCACCAGTTGGGCCTCCCCGACCTTCGCCGGGATTGTGAACGCGGCCGGCTTGTTAAACAAGTCGAGCAATGCTGAACTCAACATGATTTACTCCGAGTACGCCAATCCGCAGGAGTACAAGGCCGACTTTTATGACATCACTCTTGGGTCTCCGCAATGTAAGGTTGGCTGGGACTTTTGCGCCGGAGTCGGCTCTCCGCGCACCTACGCGGGGAAATGATCCGCGCGGCGTGTGATGAAAAAGTACATTCATATCGCAAATCAAAGGCAGGTCGAAATGAAGCGTCTGATTAAGATTCTCGCGATGTTGGCGTTTGCCCTATCGCTCTGCGGGTACGTTCCGCGCTGTTCGGCCCAAGAACTTGAAGGACCAACGATCAATGGGCACAAACTCATCATTCCGGAATCCAGCATCCCCCGTCCCGGTCGCATGAATACGCAGTACTTCTTTGTCGATTCGAACGTCCGCACACCGCAGCCTCCTCCCGGATCTGAGACGCCAGGGTCAGTGGCCTGTGTGTACCAACTGGTCTCGGGACCTCCCGGATGCCCGATTGCCACCAGCACGACTGTGCCGACCGGCGGGGTGGGGGCGATCGCCATCGTCGATGCTGGCTACTATCCGACCGCGGCGGAGGATTTGCAGGCGTTTTCCACCCAATTCAATCTGCCTCCCGCCGACTTCCAGGTGGTTTATGCCAACGGCCAGCAGCCTCCGTTCTATTCCGATTGGATCATCGAACAAGCGCTGGACATCGAGTGGGCCCATGCCATGGCGCCCCAGGCCAAGCTTTTCCTGGTCGAGTCGGACCAGGTCAACACCGACCCGACTTGGCAAGCCGTGGCAGTGGCGGGTCAGCTGGTCTCGCAAAATGGCGGCGGGGTGGTCAGCATGAGCTGGGGCATTCCGGAGTGGCCCGGCGAGCTGGGCTCGGACAAATACTTCACGGCGCCGGGGGTGGTTTACTTTGCCGGGAGCGGCGATTTTGGCCTGGGCGTCTCCTTCCATCCGGCATCGTCTCCCAATGTGGTCGCGGTCGGGGGCACGTTGTTCAACCGCGATGGCAACGGCAATTTTGTCAGCGAGCAGTACGCCACAGGTGGCGGGGGCGGCGACATCAGTCCGTTTGAACCGATCCCGAGCTACCAGAGCATCATTTCCACCATCGTGGGCACGCATCGTGGGTTCCCGGATGTTGCTGCCGACTACTGCTGTGCCGCAATCTACCAACAGGGCTGGACCTCAGTCGCCGGCACCAGTTGGGCCACTCCGACTTTTGCGGGAATTGTGAATGCGGCTGGTCATCTGGCGAAGTCGAGCAATGCAGAGCTCACCGCGATTTATAAAGAGTACGCCAATCCTCAGGAGTACAAGGCGGCGTTTTACGACATAACCACGGGAGATCCGCACTGCGTGGTGGGCTGGGACTTTTGTGCCGGCGTCGGTTCCCCTCGCACCTACAAAGGGAAATGATCGGCAATCGTGTTCTGTCTTTGTCCCTCCGTCCCCTGGGGGGACAATCTCTGGAGTCAACGACGAAAACGAAGCACCTCCTTCAAGGCGGATCTCCGGGCGGCCGGGGGCGAGTTTCCTATCACAACGAAGCGTGACAAGGTCAATTGACTTTACCGAGTTGACGCTCCAGCATTGTTACTGAAAGTTTCCCTGGGAAAACTCAATGATCAGGAGAAGCCTATGGCTCCCGTTGCTATTGGGCTCTCATCATCTTTGCAGTTGCGGTGCTCACGCTCGCTGAGTACTCTCCTAACCCTACTTTGTGAAGCTGACGATATGCCGGGCCAGGCCGTGCATGCTCTGGGCTGTCGAAGTTAGAGGAAACCAGCGCTTGCGAGCGAAAGGAGTTCGATATGCCTCAAGTTTTCAGAAAACCGTTCTTGTACATCGTCTGCGTTTTCGTATTTCTGGTCTTCCAGTCCGTTTCGCCCGTCGTATACGCTCAAAACGACAAGCCGGACGCAAAGACTCAAGCAGCCAATGACGCGGTAAATAAAGCTGCGAAGCAGGGTATCCCGTTGACAACCAGCTCCACGGACGTGACCGGAAACGTCTCCGTCGAAGCCGTGCTGATCCCCGCGAAAATTGCCAAGACTGTTTTTGGCAAGGAGGTGTCCAACAACTACGGGGTGATTGCGCTGACCATTTCCAATCGCAGTTCGGACAATTCGCTCATCGTGGCACAGCATCTTCGTTGACTACAGTCTCTGGCTGCTGAGCGGCAGTTCGCCTTTCCCAAAGGGGAACCTTCTGTGCCTTGAAGGTTCCTCGCAGAAGGAGCAAGCCGGCCCAGCACCGGGGGATCAGGGCAACGCCACAACTTCCGAACAGCCCGCCACTGGCGGCAAGAGCAATAAAGAGCCGTGTCCGGGAAACCCCCTGCAGCGATGGCAGGCGCAAACGCGGCCGAACCAAATCGATAGTGTTGAGACCCGGATTGTGCGGGGTGAACTGCTCGACAAGCAGCCATGGACGACGCGCAATTGGGTTCTGCGGGCGTTGCAGTCCGTCGGCTCCATCGCCACGAGCTTTACCTTCGTCACCAGCAGCCAATCTTGGATCCGCGGTATCGGAGCTTATAACGGTCAGGGGATTCCCGCCGCGCAGACCTTCTGGCCAGACGCCACCGTCGGCCAGATGAACCGGATCAGCGACTTCGGTTTCCAGGTAAACAGGGTCGTCGCCAAGCAAAGCTCCGACATCGTTGTCGCCTTTTTCCCGATTGATCGCTTTATCTCGCCGGACCTGAAGTCGCTGTTCATTTCATCTCCATCTGTGTTCTTTGCGCCCTTTGTGATGGCGGCCGACCCAAAGCTCAAGGACAAGTTGAAGGAGTACATTTCCTTAATCGCTCCCGATCCCGACGTGAAGAACTTACTGGACCACCTGTACGGAGTTACGTCCGGCGGCTGTCAACAAGTCGAAATCCCCAAGACGACACCGGCCCCTGATAAAAGCTTCGAACGCGCCTGTCAAACCGCCAATCTCCTGGATCGCTTGAGCTTGAACACCGTGCGAGTCATCGTCAGTGGCACCATGACCGTCGACGTAGACAAGGTTCCGCCACAAATCACTTCCGTTCAGTTCGACACCCCGACTGATAAAGATCTGGCCGCGTGGAAGAAGCAGGGCACGTTTACCGGGACAATTAACGGCAGTTTTTTAGCGGGAGCGACGCCGACAGTTACCAATCTCGACTCGTCCGTTGTGGCCGTCAAGCGGGTTGACGAAGGGTCAAGCGATACCGCGCTGCATTTCACGCTGACCTTCAGCGGTACGCTGCCCGCGGGCACCAACAAGCTCACATTCCAAGTCTCAAAACCTTCTTCCGAAGGAGCAACCATCAAGAGCGCGACCACTGATTACCCGATCCAAACGGCGCAAGCGCCCTCGCAATGACGGGACCAACAGCACCGTTTGGTCCACCAGGACGATCTCGGGTGGAACAAGAAAGGAGGAACGATATGAACGGGCGTTTTCGAGCGGTGGCTACGTTTTTCGCTTACGCTTACCTTCTCCGGGTTCCTTTGCTAGTTGGTCTGATTCTCGTGTGCCTTCCGCCCTTCGCTTTGCGGTCTTCCGCCAGCTCTCTCTTGGAGAACATTTTCGTGTTGGATGCCGGAAATATCTTCTGGGTGATGATTGTGGCGTTGACGCTTGCCTGGAGCCTGCTGGTAGTTTGGCGGGTCGTGCTCTTGAATGGTAAGGAACGCTTCGGAATAGACCAATGGCTGAAACGAGATACTTTGCGGGGCCGCGACCTTTTCTGGACCGCGATACCGACGCTTTCTCTGTTCGTCTGTGCCTGTGTAGAAAAGCGTCAACTGGCCGATATTTCCTGGTGGAAATGGCTGGGTGACGCCTTCTTAGGGGCGGTGATCGCTTACGTTGCGGGCTTCTTCGGTCTGGTCATCTCCATTACTCTCGCACCTCAGTACCACAAGCCCGCCCAAGATCGTTTTCACATTCCATTTCCATACTGCAAGAAGATCCTGACCTGGGCCGACCAATTCAGGCTCATTCCCTCGATCAACCCCAACCGGATTGCGCAATGGAATCTGCAACACATTCCAGAGGATCTGAGGGCCGGGTACCTGGACCACGACGGGCATTTGTATCCCGGCCACTGGTTGATTCTGATGTTGCTCGTGATTTCGCTTCCCATTTACTTCGCTGTAGGTGCCTTCAAGGAAGCACGTTTAGGCATGCCTTCATCGGTACCCGCGCTGAGCTACATCTTGGTGGGAATGTTGGTGGCCAACTGGGTTTTGTCCATGCTGTCCTTCTTCCTCGACCGATATCGCGTGCCTTTAATCTTACCTATTCTCTTGTTCTGCACGCTGGGCGGGCAATTTCCTCAATCGGACCACTATTTTATGGTGCGCGATGGCATCCTGCTCCCGCCGGTGTCTCCGGCGGAGGCTCTGGCCGGGCGGCAGCGCGTTCATCCCCAATCTTTTTCGCAGAATCAAAATGGAGCGATCCTCGTGGTGGCCACCGCGGGCGGAGGAATTCAGGCTGCCGGCTGGACCGCCCGAGTCCTGACGGGACTGCAGGAACAGTGTTCCGCCTCAAAGGCAAACTTCGCGGATTCTGTCGCTGCTATCAGCGCAGTCTCGGGTGGGGCCGTGGGCACGCTCGCGTTTGTAAACCAGTACGATACGCGGAACACGTCGCCAGGGTTTCATGCTACACCGGACGAACTGACGAAGATCATCGATTTGGCCGAGGCACCGGCTCTCAGCGAGGTGGCGTGGGCCTTGGTGTACGTGGATCCGTTTCGCGCGCTGTTTCCCTACGTGAGACTTTCGGCGGAACAAAAGACTCTTGACCGCGGTTTTGCTCTGGAGGAAACCTGGAGAAATCGCGGCTCGATTAATGCCTATCTGTCGAACTGGAGGGATGGAGTAGCCGAGGGCAAACGGCCGGCTGTTATCTTTAATGCTACTGTCGCGGAAACCGGTCAACCGCTATTGCTGGCTACCACCGATTTCAACACAGGGTCGACTATCCCGGCACGCCAGACGTTCGCGCAAGCGTATCCGAATTGCGACATTCCAGTGGTTACGGCCACGCGTCTCGCCGCGAGTTTTCCTTTTGTTTCTCCGGCGAGCCGGCCTCTCTCCGATCGCCCCGAATACCACATCGTCGACGGTGGCTATTACGACAACTTCGGCGTGGACAGTCTGGCCGCATGGTTGGACCAAGCCCTGTCCGATAAGAACCTGACGCCGAAACCAGATGTGCTTTTTGTGCAAATTCGCTCTTTCCCTCAAGATGCCTTTTCCGGAGCATCGAATAAAGGATGGTTTTACCAGAGCTACGCTCCAGTTACTGCCCTGATGAGCGTCCGCACCACGGCGCAACTCGTTCGCGACCGCGAGAACCTGGAACTGCTCCAGGCAAAATGGGGGGAATCTGCATACCACGCCTCCATCAAGTTCGCGACCTTTGTATTCCAAGGCGCAAACGCTCCGCTTTCTTGGGAACTGACCAAGAATCAACGGGACGATATCGAAACGAAATGGAATGAAACATTGAATCCAAGAGAGGACGTTATTGGGAGTCAGGAGAATAACGAGGCGCTGCGAACCGTCCGCGCATTTTGTAGTTCAAAGCCGAGCGAGATGCCGGCCTCGGCAAACGCCCCGCGCTAGGGAGTCGGGGGCCGTTGTCGGTTGAGGTCTAGAGAAGCGTCGACTTTTCCAGGCCGGGTGAGCGGCCTGGCGTGACTGTCCACTTGACCATGGCACGAGGCGAGTGTAGTCTCGCGTGGGAATTTCTGCCTTTCCGCTCGTGCCCAAGGAGGCTGCGCCATGGTTCCTGTGACCGCTCTGTGGCTGCCGATTTTGCTGGCCGCCGTCATCGTTTTCGTCGCAAGTTCAATCATGCACACCGTGCTGAAGTACCACAACAGCGACTATCATCAACTGCCCGATGAGGACAAACTGCTCGGCGCACTGCGCGCCGCTGGCCTAAAGCGGGGCCTTTACGTTTTTCCTTTTTGTAGCCACAAAGACATGAAGTCGCCTGCCATGATCGAAAAGTACAAGCAGGGGCCGGTTGGGATGATGACCGTGCTGCCGAGCGGTCCGCCCGTGATGCCGAAATTCCTGGGTCAGTGGTTCGCCTATTGTCTCCTCGTCGGGTTCTTCGTCGCTTATCTGACCGGACGCACCCTCGCGCCCGGAGCGAATTATCTAGCCGTGTTTCGTGTGGCCGGAACGGCCGCATTTCTCGGCTATGGCCTGGGACACGTGAGCGACGGCATCTGGAAAGGTCAAACGTGGAGCCCGACCATTAAAGAAGTGCTGGATGGATTGGTCTACGGCTTGCTGACTGCGGGAACGTTCGGCTGGCTGTGGCCGCGCTAGAGATCTTGCTACTTATGCCGGTTGCAGGGTACGGCAGTAGGCCCGAATGTACTCTCGTTGTTCGGGAAGCGGGTTGATGAATTCAAAGCCGTGCAGGAAACCCATGCGATGCCGGACCACGGCGCGAATTACCTGGACCTCGGACACGTCCGGAAAGGAAAATTCCAGCGAAACCATTTCTCCCGGGCGGAATTCGCTGGTGATGACCGCGCCCAGCCCGTTCTCGGCAACCTCAAAGCAACGGCCGTGGACGCGCACGTAACCTTCCTGTCCCAGCACTTTCACAATCAGCGGTAATTCCGTGCGATAGCGGGCATAGCGCCGTGTGGAAGACTTGCGGTCGCTGGTGGGATTGGCGTTTTTGTCCGGCACTCTTGCCATCTTGACCCAACGCAGTTCAGGAGCTTTGTCTATGGTCACAAAACGCAACTCGATTCGCAAGTGCCAAATGTCACTCACCCCAGTATCGGAACGATTCGCTGCACCGAGGAGCGTGTGATTCAAGGCTGACCTTTTCCGTGGGACCCTGCTAAGCTTGACAGCAGCGCGGACCCGTAGCTCAACTGGATAGAGCAATGCGCTTCGAACGCAGAGGTTGGGAGTTCAAGTCTCTCCGGGTCCGCCAAGGTTTTGGCTGAGATCCTTCGCTTCGCTCAGGATTTCGGCTGGCGACTCCCGCTCGCCGCTGCGCGTCTCGCTCACGCCGCCAAATCGCCTCAAGTTCAAGTCTCTCCGGGTCCGCCAAGGTTTTGGCTGAGATCCTTCGCTTCGCTCAGGATTTCG
>Ga0209517_10000420_pt1 | contig 73245 bp, 44 predicted proteins | sample PeaSoiMetSII2010_FD_187695 | JGI IMG/M metagenome (GOLD analysis project Ga0209517, IMG submission 187695) | Peat soil microbial communities from Weissenstadt, Germany - SII-2010 (SPAdes) (version 2) | ecosystem: Environmental > Terrestrial > Soil > Wetlands > Peat | place: Germany... | reverse complement strand
GCCGTTGATTTGCAGTTTCATGGGCCTTGAGGTCAGAGGAGACTGAGATCCCTCGCTTCGCCTGAAGAACGGCTACGCTCGGGATGACGCCGCCATTACGATGTGTACACTCATGTCTCTGCCACCTCAACTGCCCTTACTCCGTTTTGCGCAGCACGAACTTCCGCGTCGCCGTGCGGCCTTCGAGGTTAATCTGCACCAACAGCGTCGAATCGGGCAACTCGGCTTCCGCGACTTCAATCTTAATCTCGGCTGCGCCCCCAGAATCAGCCACAGCCTGGGTGTAGAACGGCGCACCGCCGGGACGCGCGAAGCGGAAGGTCAAGCGTGCACCGGACGCTGCCGCGCCTCCCTCGGTGACGCGCAACTGCATGGTCAGGTTGCGATCGGCGTGCACCGAATCGGAGTTCAGCCACTGCACATCCAACTCTTTCACCGTGGCCAGGACCTCCGGCTCAGGGTGGTCTAGAACTTCGTCCAGCTTGCCTTCGCGGATCGCGTCCAGCACCAGCCGGTGCTGCTGGCGGAGGAGTTGTTCTTTCTGCGCGTCGGCGACCTGGGCCTCGCTGGTCTTGCTGCCGTACGACGTGGCCTTCTTGCCGATGCAGCGCCCGCGCACAAAGACCTGCGTCTGCAGGAGGAGTTCGCTTTCACGCGCTTCGCTCTGCACGTGGTAGATCGTGTCGCCGTGCTTCACGTCGGTGTTAAAGCCGAAAATCATAGGGATTCTTTCATTGGGAGATTGAGCGATTGGGTCATTGAGTGATTGAAGAACCGCCGCGCTCGTACCGGATTTTCAATCCCTCAATGACTCAATCGCACAATCACACGATCCGTCTTCGGGGCTCGCTTGACACTCTGAGTGTAAGCCCATAATCTAGAACGTTTAAGCAACGCTTGGCGCGAATTATATATACCTCGTCCTATGCCCGACAATTACTTCGCTCGCTACCTCCCGTTTTTGATCCATATTCTTATGGCGGGCGGGATTGCGGCTGCGATTGTCTCGCTTTCCTGGCTGATTGGACAGCGTAAACCGACCCGCGCCAAACTCTCCCCTTACGAATGCGGCATGACCCCGGTCGGGGACTCCCGCCAGCGCTTCTCGGTGAAGTTCTACCTGGTCGCCATGCTGTTCATTCTGTTCGATGTAGAGGCGGTTTTCATCTATCCCTGGGCGGTGATTCTCGGCAAGCTCAAGCACGACGGCCAGGGGCACTTTGGCCTCTGGGAGATGCTGCTGTACATCGGGATTTTCATGGTTGGCTTCTTCTACGTCTGGAAGAAGGGTGTGCTGGACTGGGGTGAAACTTCTCCCAAACGGGGGAATTTCTAATGCCGCTGGCCCCCGCCATTACTGATCTGGAGCAACTGAAGAACCATCCCGCCGTGGCGCGCCTCGTCGGCTGGAACGCTGATGCGGTGACGGGCGTGAAGTTCGATCGCGACGAGATGACGATTTATGTCGATCGGGCTTACATCCGCGAGGCCTGCGTCGTACTGAAAGACGACCCCGCCTGCCCTTTCGATTTCCTGTCGGACGTCACTTGTGTGGACTGGTATCCGGCTGAACCCAGGTTTGAGGTCGTCTACCACCTGCTTTCGATCCCAAAGAAAGAGCGCGTTCGGCTGAAGGTCCGTCTGAACAGCGCCAGTCCGGCGGTCGAGTCGCTGACCTCAGTTTGGCCAGGCGCTAATTACTTCGAGCGGGAAGTTTTCGATCTGTTCGGCGTTCGTTTCACCGGACATCCGTACTTGCGCCGCATCCTGATGCCCGAGGACTGGGAAGGTCACCCGCTGCGCAAGGATTATCCCGTAGAGGGCTATCGATAAAGACGGGGACCGCTCAAATGAAAGGCTACCGCTAGAGTTTAAAGATGGCCCACCTGAACCCCACGCCCGTGCTGGAGCCCGGCCAGGATCGCACCATGATCCTGAACATGGGACCACAACATCCGTCGACCCACGGCGTGCTGCGCGTTCTGCTCGAGATCGATGGCGAGACAGTCGTGCGCATGATGCCCGACATCGGCTACCTGCACACCGGAATCGAAAAGACCTGCGAAGCCAAGTTCTACCAGCAGGTGGTGCCGCTGACTGACCGCATCGACTACTTGTGCCCCATGACCAACAACCTCTGCTACGTGCTGGCCGTGGAGAAATTGCTGGGGCTGGAGATTCCTCCGAAAGCGCAGTGGCTGCGGGTTCTGCTGAACGAGTTAACCCGCATTAACTCGCACTTGGTGTGGCTGGGCACGCATGCCATGGACATTGGCGCGCTCACAGTCTTCTTATATTGCTTCCGCGAGCGCGAGGAAATCCTGCGCATGTTCGAGATGGTCAGCGGGCAGCGCATGATGACCTCGTACTTCCGCGTAGGTGGGATTGCGCTGGAACCGCCGCTCGGATTCTTCGACCGCGTGCGCGATTTCGCGGGATATTTTCCGGAGCGGATTGACCAGTACGAAAATCTGCTGACCGGCAATCCCATATGGATGATGCGCACCAAGGGCGTGGCTCGGATGACCGCCGAGGACGCGATCGCGTTGGGAGCAACGGGACCGACGCTGCGCGGCAGCGGCGTCGATATCGACCTGCGGCGCGACATGCCGTACTCGAGTTACGAGAAATTCCAGTTCAAAGTGCCCATTTCACAAGAAGGAGACGTTTTTGCCCGGTACATGTGCCGCGTGCAGGAATTGCGCGAGTCGATTGGGATCGTGAGACAGGCGCTGGACGGCATGCCGGAAGGCCCCATCAAGGCCGACGCCCCCGGAGTGGTGCTGCCCGACCGCGAGAAAATGAAGACGCAGATGGAATCGCTCATCTACCACTTCAAAATCATCACGGAAGGATTCGCGGTGCCGGCGGGCGAGGTGTATCAGGCAGTCGAATCGCCTCGCGGCGAGATGGGCTACTACATCGTCAGCGACGGCACGGCCAAGCCGTATCGGGTGCACATGCGGTCGGCGTGCTTTGCGAATCTGCAGACGCTGCCAAGCATGTGCGAAGGCCGGCTGTTGGCGGATGTGGTGGCGGCAATTGGATCGATCGATATTGTGCTGGGAGAAATAGATCGGTGAAGAATTGGGCAATTGAGCAATCGGGTAATTGAGCAATTTAAGGTCGTGGTAGTGAGTAGTCAGCCTGAACAGCTCCGAGATCGAACTAAGGCGTTCGCGTTACGTGTGATACGACTGTTTTGGTCTTTGCCTCATCGGACGGATACACAGGTGTTGGGGAAGCAACTGCTTCGCTGCGGGACCTCGGTAGCCGCAAACTATCGCGCGGCATGCCGGGCGAGATCGAAAGCAGAGTTTGTAGCTAGGATGGGTGTGGTGGTTGAAGAAGCGGATGAGGCGATTTTGTGGCTCGAGTTGCTGACAGAATCTGGATTGTGCCACTGGAAAAGGCAGAATTGTTGTTGAAAGAGGCCCATGAGCTGACCGCGATATTTACTGCGTCTCGGCGAACGGCGAGGAATGCATCATGAGTTTTCAATTACACAATTACCCGATTACTCAATTACTCAATCACTTATGAAGTTCTCTGACGAATTCGAAACGCGCTTCGCGGAGATGGTCCCGCATTATCCGACGAAACGGTCCGCGCTCGTGCCGACTCTGCTGTATGCGCAGGATGAAATCGGCTATTTGTCGGACGAGGTGATTCTGGAAATCGCCGCGCGTCTCGACCTGACCGAACTGGAAGTGCGCAACGTGATCAGCTACTACTCCATGCTGACCACCAAGCCGCGCGGCAAGTTCAACGTGCAGGTCTGCACCAACATCAGCTGCATGGTGCGCGGGGGAGAAGAAATTCTGCAGCACTGCGCCAAGAAGCTGGGCATCGGTCACAAGCAAACCACGGCCGACGGCCTGTTTACGCTGGAAGAAGTGGAGTGCATCGGTGCCTGCAGCTGGGCTCCGGCGGCGCAGGTGAACTACGACTTTCACGAGAACCTGACCACCGAAAAGATGGACAGGATTCTCGACGATTACAAGAAGAAGGGAACGCAGTAACAAAATTTAGCGATTGGGCGATTTAGTGATCGGGCGATTTGAGGCGCAGGCTTTTTCAATCGCTCAATGACTCAATCGCACAATCACTCAATGGCACAATGGCTGACTTGGTCTCCCATCCCGACGAGGTAAAGGTCGTCTCCCGGCGCTTTGGCCAGGGTGCGGCCGATATCGACCGCTATCTTGAACTGGACGGATACAAGGCCGTGCAGAAAGCGCTCGCCATGGAGCCGGACGCCATTATTAACGAAGTCAAGAATTCCGGCCTGCGCGGGCGCGGCGGCGCGGGATTCTCCACCGGGATGAAGTGGTCATTCGTGCCCAAGCAGTCGGCGAAGCCGAAGTACGTGCTGTGCAACGGCGACGAGAGTGAACCCGGCACCTGCAAAGACCGCCTGATTTTCGAGCACGATCCGCACTCGGTGATCGAGGGCGTCATGATCGGCGCCTTGGCGGTGGGCGCGAAGAGCGGCTACATCTATATTCGCGGCGAGTACCGGTATCTCCTGGAGATCATGCAGAAGGCGATTCGCGACGCCTACGCCCGGGGATTTGTCGGCAAGAATATTTTTGGCAGCGGCCGCGATTTGGATATCTACTGGCACGGTGGGGCGGGCGCGTACGAAGTCGGCGAAGAGTCGGCGCTGATGGAATCGCTCGAAGGCAAGCGCGGCATCCCACGGATTCGGCCTCCGTTCCCCGCGGTGGTCGGGCTCTGGGGCGGACCTACGGTCATTAATAATGCGGAGACGCTGGCCAATGTGCCGCACATTATTCTGGGCGGCGCGGATTGGTATGCCAAGCTGGGCACGCCGAAGAACGGCGGCACGCGGCTGTTCTGCCTGAGCGGGAACATTGCCAAGCCCGGCGTTTACGAATTGCCCATGGGCTATAACTTAAAGAAGATGGTGTTCGAGGTGGGCGGCGGCATTCCCAACGGACGCAAGTTGAAGGCGGTGGTGCCGGGTGGAGCGTCCTGCCCGTGTCTCACAGCGGATGAAGTGGACGTGGCCATGGATTTCGATTCGGTCGCGAAGGCCGGATCGATGCTGGGTTCCGGGGGCGTGGTGGTGATCGACGACGCGCAGTGCATCGTGAAATTCGCTTTGCGGACCATGAAATTTTATCAGCATGAAAGTTGCGGATGGTGCATTCCGTGCCGAGAGGGAACCGACTGGATCAAGAAGACGCTGGTGCGTTTTCACGCTGGCGGCGGCATGAAGAAAGACATCGACAATATTCAGTATCTGGCGGAGAACATGCTGGGGCGGACGTTCTGTCCGCTGGGCGATGCGGCGGCGATGCCGACCATTGGATTTGTGAAAAAGTTTCGCAAGGAATTCGAGGACCACTTGGACGGCAAGCCTTGCCCCTATGAGAAGGCAGGGACTGAAGAGCAGATTCCAGTGTTTACGCATTAGACAAATGACGGGGGTGGATTTTGCGCGCTCAGTCGACGCTCGGCCTGATTAGTCACATCGGGTTTGCGATTCTCGGCGCGTACCTGGTTTGGTTCGCGTTGACAAGGCCTTCGCACTCTTCGCTCATGCGTTGGAAAGGGGGCCCTGAACCACCTCCAGTACCAATGTATCTTGGAATGCGCGTATTCTTCGTCCTGGTCGGAGGACTCGTAGCTATTGCCGAGATTCTTATTGCTCTAGGTGTGCTGCGGTAGCGCCGCGGAATACAGAAATCTTATGGCTGACGTAACACTGACTGTTGACGGCAAGAAACTCACGGCTCCCGCGGGGACGCTGCTCATTGAGGCCTGCAAGAGCGTGGGCATTGAAGTGCCCTCGTTTTGCTACTACCCCAATCTTTCGCTGCAAGGCGCTTGCCGCATGTGCCTGGTGAAAGTTGAGAAGATGCCGAAGCTGCAGACCGCCTGCACCACGGTGGTTAGCGAGGGCATGGTCGCTGTCACGGACAGCGACGAGATCAAGCAGGCACGCAAATCGATGCTCGAGATGCTGCTGGGCAACCATCCACTGGATTGTCCGGTGTGCGACGCAGGCGGCGAGTGCGAACTGCAGGACATGACGTTTTCCTACGGCGCCGCCGAATCGAAATTCATGGAGGCGAAGAACCACAAAGAGGAGCAGCAGTGGTCTCCCGTGGTGTTTTTCGACCGGCCGCGCTGCATTCTTTGCTACCGCTGCGTGCGCGTGTGCGGCGAGGGCATGGACGTGTGGGCTTTGGGCGTGCAGAACCGCGGCGTGAGTTCGCTGATCGCGCCGAATAAAGAAGATCATCTGGAGTGCGAAGAGTGCGGCATGTGCATCGACATCTGCCCGGTGGGTGCGCTCACCTCGGGCGCGTATCGCTACAAGACGCGGCCATGGGAAATGAAGCACGTCGGCACGGTCTGCACGCATTGTGGCGATGGCTGCAAGACCACGCTGGGAGTGCGGCGTTCGGACACTGGCATGGAGATCGTCCGCGGCGATAACCGCGACAAGAGCGGCACCAACGGGGACTTCCTCTGCATCAAGGGGCGCTACGCGTTCGACTTCGCGAATCATGAGGAACGCCTGACGCAGCCACTCATTCGCAAAAACGGGAAGCTGACGCCGTCCACGTGGGAAGAGGCGTTCGAGCTCGTCGGAAAGAAGTTCGCCGAGATTCGCGATAATGTTCGCGACCAAGACGGTGGCTCGGCGATCGGCGTCATCGGTTCGACCCGCACCACCAATGAAGAGGCATACCTGCTGTCGAAGTTCGCACGTGTCGTACTGAAGACGAACAACGTCGACCACCACCGCACCGCCGACTTCCCTGCTCTTTCGGCGGCGTTGCGGGGCAAGCCGGACGCAACCGCGAGCATGGCGGACGTCTACAATGCACCCGCGATTCTGGTGATCGGCAACGATCCGACGGAGCAGCATCCGCTGCTGGCCTGGCAGATACGCAACAACGTGCGCCTGCATCGCGCGCGGCTCTACGTGGTGAATTCGGAGCCCATCAAATTACGCCGCCAGGCCACCAACTTTACCCAGATTCCGGCGGGCGCAGAAGGCAACGTAGCAAGCTTCCTGGCGGGCAATGATGCGGCGACTGATGCTCTTGCGGGTCCGGTGACCAGTAGAGACGCATGGACCTCGCTCCGCGAGACGCTGCGCGGGGAAAAGAATCTCGTCGTCATTTTTGGTTCGGAGATCCGCGGCAACGACATCGCCAGCCTCGTGGCTTTCGGCTCCGGTATTGAAGGCGCCAAGTTTATCTGCCTCGCGGACTATGCGAACTCGCGCGGCGCCGCGGATATGGGGCTGTATCCCGACCTGCTCCCCGGGTATCACCCGACTGCGGGCGGCAGCGACTTCCATCAGGAGTGGGCCATCCCGCCAACCGCTGGGCTCGACTTGACCGGGATGGTGGAAGCCGGCAAGAGCGGCAAGCTGAAGGCGCTTTATGTGGTCGGATCGAATCCCATCGGGCGTCTGAACATTGATCCGTTTGCGTTCTCGAAGAGTTTCGTCGTCGTGCAGGATATGTTTCTCACCGAGACCGCGGTCATGGCTGATGTGGTGCTGCCTGCGGCCAACGCGTACGAAAAGTCCGGTACCGTGACCAACACTTGCGGCGATGTGCAACTGGTGAAGAAAGCTGGCGAAATCTCCGGCACAAAAGCTGATTTCGAGATGATCGTCCGCGTCGCCGATGCCATGGGCTTCGATGTGCGCAAGCTGGTTCCATTCGGCGGCGGTACGCACGCCGACATGGGACAGTCGCGAGGCGCACAGTCCGGCGAGGCCGACCGTCACGCCGTGTGGCTCGAGATGCAAGGACTGGAGCCGAAGTTGAGCCCGCTCGATCCCATGGCGATTCTCGACGAAATCCAGCGACTGGTTCCCGGCTACGATGTCTCCCGCATGAATCTTCTGGCAGGCAACATTGAGCACACATCTCTCACGAAGAGCGGCCCGGGCGTGGCCCACAAGCCGGAATCGATTTCCCCGGCCAACGATGGCCTGTTCACTTCCGGCACGCTGGGGCGCTACTCGCGCACGTTGAAGTCCGTGATGGAGAGTCACGAAGTCAAGCCCGCGGAAGTCGCGGCAGACTGATTTACGCGGTGCCGATAGCTGAGTTGCGGATGTTTGAAGTTGCGGTTAGAAGCAACCGTTGTCCCGGGTAAGAGAGGAAGCAAGGCGTGGCGTTGCCCATCTGGCTATTTATACTTGCGTCGGTGATCAAGTCCGCGATCGTTCTGGGCGTGCTGCTCACTGCGGTGGCGTACACGGTCTGGCTGGAGCGCAAGGTCGTGGGCCACATGCAGAATCGCTGGGGACCCACGCGGGTCGGCCCGTTTGGCCTGCTGCAGCCGGCGGCTGACGGCCTGAAGTTTCTGTTCAAGGAAGATCTGACGCCTCCCCACGTCTACAAGCCGCTCTTCCTGGCGGCGCCGCTGATCGCCGTGATTTTCGCGTTGACGTCGATTGCGGTCATTCCATTCGGCAACTCGATCACCATCGGAGGCTACAGCATTCCCCTGCAGATCACCGACGTAAACACCGGGTTGCTGCTGATTCTTGGAGTCACGTCGATCGGCGTATACGGCGTCGCGCTGGCGGGATGGTCGTCGAACAACAAGTATTCCCTGCTGGGCGGCCTGCGTGCCAGCGCGCAGATGGTGAGTTACGAAATCGCGCTGGGCCTCTCCCTCGTCGGCGTGCTGATCATGTCGGGCAGCTTCAGCCTGCGCGATATTGTGCAGGCGCAGCAAGGACATTTTTGGGGATTCATTCCACGGTGGAATATTTTTCACGGGCAGTTCATCGGCTTCTTCTGTTACCTGATGGCGGCTTACGCGGAGACCAACCGCATTCCGTTTGACCTGCCGGAAGCCGAGACCGAGCTTGTGGCCGGCTACCACACCGAATACAGCGCCATGAAGTTTGCCATGTTCTTCATGGCGGAATACGCCAACATGATCACGGTGGCTTGCCTGGCCACGCTCTTGTTTTTCGGCGGATGGAACGGGCCAATTTTTGGACCTCCGATCCTGCAAGCAATCTTGCCCGTGTTCTGGTTCGCCGCAAAGATTTTTGCATTTCTTTTTTTGTATATCTGGGTGCGCGGCACGCTGCCGCGTTTCCGTTATGACCAGTTGATGGCGTTTGGCTGGAAGTTTCTGCTGCCGCTGGCGCTGGTGAATCTGATCGCCACTGCGATCGCAGTGGCGTGGTGAGAAAAGAAGGTCTCAGTTCTCGGTTCTCAGTTCTCAGTTAGAGCACGCAAGCCGCTCACTGCGAAGCCCGCGCCAGGGTTTTTTCTGAGAACTGAGAACTGACAACTGAGAACTGATTTCATGAACGTTCATCTGATTCTATTTCTGGCCTTCGGGGCGGTTGCGGTCGCAGGCGCGATTAACCTGCTGGCGCAAACGCATCCCATTAACAGCGCGCTCTCGCTGATCGCGGTGATGGCCGCGCTGGCGGGCGAATACATGCTATTGGGGGCGGAGTTCCTCGCCGCGGTGCAGGTTATCGTCTATGCCGGCGCCATCATGGTGCTGTTCGTCTTCGTCATCATGCTCTTGAACGCCGGAGTGGAGGAACGCACGCAGGGCAGTCGCGTCGCTTTTTTGTTCGGCGTCCCCGGCGTATTGCTGGGCAGCATTCTGCTCGGCTGGGTGGTCTTGCGTCATTCCGGCACTGAGTCGGTCGCCGCGGGCGCTCTGCCGGGCGATCCCAAAACTATCGGACAATTGCTCTTCCACGAATTTCTTCTGCCTTTTGAGATTACTTCTATCCTGATCCTGATCGCCATCATGGGCGCGGTGGTGCTGGCCAGTAAGCCTCCGTCCGCACCGGCAAGGAAGGTGGATTAATGGTTCCGCTTTCATATTACCTGGTGCTCAGCGGGTTCCTGTTCGCCTGCGGCGTCGTCGGATTCCTGATCAAGCGCAATATCATCACGATTTTCATGTCGATTGAGTTGATGCTCAACGGCGTGAATCTCTCGTTCGTCGCCTTCGCAGCGCACTGGCATGCGCTGGCGGGACAGGTCTTCGTCTTCTTTGTCATGGTCGTGGCAGCGGCGGAAGCTGCCGTGGGCCTGGCGATTATCCTCGCGGTCTATCGCACGCGTGAAACCCTGAATGTCGATCAGGTGAACCTGCTCAAACTATGACGTCCTCTCTCAATCTCTGGCTGATTCCGGTGCTGCCGCTGGCGGGCGCCGCGATCAATGGCTTCCTGGGGAAGAAATCTTCGCGGACCGCGGTCAGCGTCGTCGGCTTGTTCTTTTCCGGCGCGGCCTTCGCCTGGGCTCTGTCAGTTGCCGGGCGCGTTTCGTCCGACACGCTTCCTTATCAGGAATACCTGGCGCACTGGATCCGCTTCGGCGGCGTTGGCCTTCCCGGCAGCTTCAGCGCTGATTTCGCTTTATATCTTGATCAGCTCTCGCTGGTCATGCTGCTTGTTGTCACCGGCGTTGGCTTCCTCATCCACATCTACTCCGTCGGCTACATGTGGGACGACCCCAGCTACTACCGCTTCTTCTCCTACTTAAACCTGTTCATGTTTTTCATGCTCACGCTGGTGCTGGCCAACAACTATCTGGTCATGTTCATCGGTTGGGAGGGCGTGGGCCTCGCGTCGTATCTGCTGATCGGATTCTGGTTCACAAAAGATTCGGCGGCATCGGCTGGGAAGAAGGCGTTCATCGTCAACCGCATCGGCGATTTCGGATTTCTGATCGGACTCTTCCTGATCATCCAGCATTTCGGCTCGCTGGACTTTACGAAAGTCTTCGCTCAAGTGCAGCCGATCGCCCCAGAGACCGCCGGCGCAGGGCTTCTCACGGCGATCGGAATTCTGCTGATGGTGGGCGCTTGCGGCAAGTCGGCGCAGATCCCGCTCTACGTCTGGCTTCCCGACGCCATGGAGGGCCCCACGCCCGTTTCCGCATTGATCCACGCCGCGACCATGGTCACAGCGGGCGTGTATATGGTTTCGCGATCGCACCTGATTTTCGAGCGCGCGCCGCAAGCTCTGATGGTCGTCGCCGTGATCGGAACGCTCACCGCGTTGTTCGCCGCGACCATCGGCATTGCGCAGACCGATATTAAGAAGGTGCTCGCCTACTCTACGGTGTCGCAACTGGGCTACATGTTCATGGCGTGCGGCGTGGGAGCGTTCTCTGCCGGAATCTTCCACCTGATGACTCATGCCTTCTTCAAGGGCCTGCTGTTCCTGGCCGCAGGCTCGGTGATCCACGCCGTGGGCGGCGAGCAGGACATGCGCAAGATGGGGGGGCTCCGCACTTACATACCATGGACATTCATGACCATGGGAATCGCCACGCTGGCTATTGCCGGAATCCCGCCATTTGCGGGCTTCTGGAGCAAGGACGAAATTCTCTGGAAGGCCTTCTCCAGCGATCACGGGAGCTGGGTATTCTGGCTGATCGGCGTCATCACCGCTTTCATCACTTCGTTCTACATGTTCCGGCTGTTGTTCATGACATTTTTCGGCGACTATCATGGCGCCCAGGTTGACGAGCATGGACACGGCAGTCATACACACGGTCACGATGATCACGGGCACGGCGAGCCCCACGAGAGCCCGATGGTCATGCTGGTTCCGCTGATGATCCTCGCGGTGCTTTCGGTGGTCGGAGGACTGGTCGGTATCGGCAATCGCTTCGAACACTTCCTTGAGCCTGTGTTCGGCTCGGGAGCAGCCACGGAAGCCGCGGGAGAAGCCGCAGGCCGAGGCACGGAACTCCTGCTGATGGTTGTTTCGGTGACCGTCGCGGTGCTGGGGTTCCTCCTCGCCTACTTGCTTTACGTCAGCAAGCCTTACCTTCCGCAGAAGATCGCTGACGCTCTCGGCAGTTTCTATGAAGCGGTGCTGAACAAGTATTACATCGATGAGCTTTATGCCAAGTTGTTCGTCAAGCCGCTGATCGACGGATCGACCAGCATCCTGTGGCAGGGAGTCGACCGCAAGGTTATCGACGATTCCGTGAACAATGCAGCCGACGGCGCGCGGCATGTTTCCGACGAAGTGCGCCACATGCAGTCCGGCAACCTGCGCTCCTATGCGGGCTGGATCGCAGCCGGCTCTGCCGTTGTGATTGCCTACATGATTTGGATGGGAGTGCGCTGAGTAATGAGCACCGATAGCTGGAGCCCCTACATCCTGACCTTCGTGACCTTTGCCCCGCTCGTGGGCGCATTGCTGCTGGTGCTGTTTCCGCGCCGCGATCGCGACATCCGCATTTTCGCTCTGGTGGTTTCGCTGCTCACTTTTCTTCTCTCGTTGCATCTGCCGGTGCACTTCCATCGCGCCCAGGCAGGATTCCAGTACGAGATCGACCGCCAGTGGATTTCCACTCCCAACATTCATTACCACATGGGGATGGACGGCATCTCCATGTGGCTGGTGGTGCTGACCACGTTCCTGACGCCGCTGTGCGTGCTGATCTCGTGGAAGTCGGTGCACGACCGGGTGAAGGAATTCTTCATTCTGCTGCTGATCATGGAGACGGCACTGATCGGCGTCTTCACTTCGCTTGACCTGTTCCTCTTCTATTTCTTCTGGGAAGCAACGCTGATTCCGATGGCCTTGCTGATCGGCGTCTTCGGCCACGAGCGTAAGGTATACGCCGCGGTGAAGTTTTTCATGTACACCATGATCGCCTCGGTGTTCATGCTGGCGGCGATTCTTTGGCTCTATGCGAATACCGGTAGCTTTGATTTCGTCACCATTCGCGATCTGATCGCGCGCGGTCAGGTGCCGAACTTCCCGGCCGCGGCGCAGTGGTTGTTCCTCGGCTTCTTCCTGGCTTTCGCTGTGAAGGTTCCGCTGTTTCCGTTCCATACATGGCTGCCGGACGCGCACGTCGAGGCGCCCACCGCCGGATCCGTACTGCTAGCCGGAGTTCTGCTGAAGATGGGAACTTACGGCATGCTGCGCTTCAACCTTGGCCTGTTCCCGGAGCAGGCCCGCCACAATGCTCCGTGGATCATGACGCTGGCGCTGATCGGCATTATTTACGGCGCGCTGGTGGCCATGGTGCAGCCCAACATGAAGAAGTTGATCGCGTATTCATCGGTCAGCCATCTGGGCTTCGTGGTGCTGGGAATTTTTAGCTTCACGGCCGCGGGGTTAAACGGTGCGATGTTCGTCATGCTGGCTCACGGTATCTCAACCGGCGGGCTGTTCATGCTGGCGGGAATTCTCCACGAGCGGCGGCACACTTACGAAATCTCAGAGTTTGGCGGACTCGCTTCTGTCATGCCGGTGTATGCAGCTTCGTATTTGTTCATCGTGCTGGCCTCGGTTGGACTGCCGTTGCTCAACGGATTCATCGGCGAGTTCCTAGTGTTGAGCGGCGCCTTCCAGGCGAAGGCAATCTACGGCGTTCTCGGTGCTACGGGCGTGATCTGGAGCGCGGGTTATCTGTTGTGGATGTACCAGCGAGTGTTCTACGGCAAAGTGACGAACCCGATCAATAATTCCATGGCCGACATGATCGGCTTCGAAAAGGCTGCCGTGTGGCCCTGCGCGGTCGCGGCGCTGGTGATGGGCGTGGCACCGATTCTGTGGCTGGGAGCGATCGATCCTGCGGTGCAGGCTGCGCTCACTCCGTTCACGCAAGTGGTCAGCAAGGTGGTGGGACAATGATGGGCGTCCTCCCAGCCGCCTGGTTACAGAGTATGCCGCAGACCATTTCCCAGGCGATCTCGCAGGCGATTCCTCAAGGTGTCGATTACATCCGCATCCTGCCTGAGCTCGTCCTCTCCGGTTTTGGAATCCTGATCATGTTGCTCGATCCTCTGGTGGATGAGGAAAAGAGTCAAAAAACTCTGGGCCTGATCGCGTTTGTGGGAGCTGTGGCGGGACTTCTGTCGACCTGGTATATGGCACAGCCGGAGAATCATGGCCTCGCCTTTTCCAACATGGTGAAGGTGGACAACTTCAGCGTGTTCTTTCATTTTCTGGTGATTGCCATCGCAGCGGTGGTCATCCTGAGTTCGTTCGAGTACATGGCGGTGCAGCGGATTCGAGCCGGCGAGTACTATGCCCTGATTCTTTTCAGCGTTGTCGGCATGGCGCTGATGTCCTCGGCGGTAGAACTGGTGCTGATTTTCATCGCGCTTGAGATCTCTTCGATTTCGACCTACATTCTTGCGGGATTCCGCCGCAACGAGGCCTCGAGCAGCGAATCGTCGCTGAAGTATTTTCTTCTCGGCTCGTTCGCCACGGCGTTCTTCCTGTATGGCGTGGCCATGCTCTTTGGCGCGACCGGATCCACCAAAATCGGCATCATCAGCCGAACGCTGCAGGCTGGCCCCGTCCCGCTGCTGGTGTATGCGGCCATGGCCCTGATGTTCGTCGGCCTCGGATTCAAAGTCGCGGCGGCGCCCTTCCACATTTGGACTCCCGACGTTTACGAAGGCGCTCCCGCTCCGATCGTCGGATTCATGTCGACCGCGCCGAAGGCGGCGGCGTTCGCCGTCCTGCTGCGAGTGGTATTCACCATCAACGCGCCGGGCCGTTTCTGGCTCATCTGGATGGCGGCCGCTCTTTCCATGACCTTGGGCAACGTGGGCGCTCTGGTTCAGACCAACATCAAGCGCCTTCTGGCCTACTCTTCGATCGCCCACGCGGGATATCTGCTGGTGGCCTTCGCCATGACCGGTTCGGACAACTCGGTCGCCGGCATTTCGGCAGCCATGTTCTATACCGCTGCTTACGCCGCCATGAACGTGGGCGCGTTTGCCGTGGTCAGCCACTTCGCCAACGCGGGCGAGCGTTATGTGACTCTCGAAGATTACGAGGGACTCGGCCGCACTTCTCCTTTGCTGGCGGCCACACTCACCATTTTCCTGCTCTCGCTGATCGGCATCCCGATGACCGGCGGCTTCCTCGCGAAGTTCTACGTGTTCAGCGCCGCGGTGAAGGCGAACTTGATTTGGCTCACGCTCATCGGTGTGGTCAACAGCGCCATCGGTTCCTACTACTACTTACGCGTGGTGGTCGTGATGTACATGCGCGAGTCGAGGAAGCCGGTTCCCGTCACTCCGGTGCCGTTTGGACTCGGCCTGGCGCTGGCGCTCAGCATTGTCGCCACCCTATATCTCGGGATCCTGCCCAACCGCGTCCTGCAATTTGCCCAGCAATCGGCTCAGGAATTGCTCCCGCAGAAGCCCGAACCCGTCCCGGAGAATACCGCCCAAACGCCGCCTCCGGCGGCCATTCCGCAGAATTGATCTCCGCCGGCAAGACACCAAAACAGTCATTTGACAAGAAGCTTCGCCCGCGTGCATCATGTGTGCACGAAGTTTAAGTGCAGACCTTCACTCTCAAAGGAACTGACAGCGGCCTGGAGGAGAGCAAATGTCCAAACTGATTCAGCGGCTTTGGTCGGAAGATGCGGGGCAAGACATCGCCGAATATGCGGTGATGTTGGCGGTCATTCTGGTTCTGGTGGTGGGAACGGTTCGCTTGATCGGGTCGAACGCCAACAACGCATTCTCAAGCGTGGCCAGTTCGCTCCAGTAGACGGCGTTTCCACGGTTTTGCAGCCATTTCGTCGAATCTTTATTGAAAATAAGACTTCTATGACACGATTTACTCCAGGCACCGCATTTACCGCTTACTTCTGGTTTCCGGAAGCAGCGGCTGCGGAGCAGCTTGGAGTGAGGTTGAACCCCTAAAAGGCAACCAGAACTAACAAGCTTGAAACGCAAGCCGCGATCCTGAGATCGCGGCTTTTGTTTTATCGATCGAACTCAACAAGCGAACTCAAAACAAGGAGAACCAGCCCGATGATTGTCAACATGTCTGAAAAAGCCACCGAGCAGGAAATCAACCACGTGATTGAACGGATCCGCGAGGCCGGATACCAGCCTCACGTCACGCGCGGCACCGAGCGTACCATCGTGGCCGCCGTGGGCAGCGGACGCCGCCACGAGATCGAAGCGCTTCAGGTCGCTCCCGGCGTGGACAACGTGGTCGCCATCGCCCAGCCCTTCAAACTGGTCAGCCGGCAAGTGAAGCCGGAGCGCACCGTCGTGAACGTGAACGGAGTGGCGATCGGTGGCCCTGAGGTCGTGGTGATCGCTGGCCCTTGCTCGGTCGAGTCGCGCGCACAATTGCTCGATACTGCCCATGCCGTCAAACGCGCTGGAGCTGCCATGCTGCGCGGCGGAGCCTACAAGCCGCGCACCTCTCCCTACGACTTTCAGGGCCTTGGCCTGGAGGCGCTCAAGATTCTGCGCGAAGCTCGTGAGGAAACCGGACTGCCCGTGGTCACCGAAGTGATGAGCACCGAAGATGTGGACGTGATCTGCGAGCACGTGGACATGCTGCAGGTGGGAGCGCGCAATATGCAGAACTTTGCCCTGCTGCGCCGTCTTGCGACCGTCAGGAAGCCCATCCTGCTGAAGCGCGGCCCATCCGCCACCGTGAAGGAGTGGCTGCTGGCTGCCGAGTACCTGCTTTCTGGAGGCAACCAGCAAGTTGTGCTGTGTGAGCGCGGGATTAAGACGTTCGAGACCGAAATGCGTAATACCATCGACCTGGCGGCGGTTGCTCTTGCTCGCGATTTGTCGCACCTGCCGGTGATCGCCGATCCCTCGCACGGAACCGGCAAGCAGAGCCTGATTGCCGCGGTGTCACGCGCAGCGGTTGCCGTTGGAGCCGATGGTCTGATCATCGAGGTGCACCCGTGTCCGGAACGCGCGTTGTCGGATGGCCCTCAGTCCCTCGACTTCGCGGGATTCGGCAAGGTCATGCGGGCGCTGGCGGAACCGCTGCGGAAGACGGCCAGCTTGCCGGCGGCGGTGTCGGCCGCGTCGTAGGGGGAAAAGATCGGCTGATGCGGCATGGAACGTGGTGCTTTGAAAGGGCGCGGCTTTAAGCCGCGCCCTTTCAGGACAAGAGCCGAAGTCGAATTTTTCTGAGAGACTTACGGCGTCCGCGGTGAAGTCGAGCCTGACGTACTCGCCGTGGCCTTTACCTGCATGGCGGGATCGCCGAACAGAATGAACGTGCGGCGCACGTCCGCATCGCTGATGTGCGACTTCGCCCTGACAATCGCATCGCCCAACGCCGCGCTCTGTCCTTTAGCGTTCAGAGCGTTTTGCACGACCAGCCCGTCCAGGCTGGTTTGCGGAGCAGGCTGGTTCAGCCCGCTCGAGGCCAGCACTCCCACGGCGCCGCCATTCGGCGCCAGCATCAGCGTTACGCCCAGCGCCGGCGGCGCATACACGTCCTGGAAAAATCCATTCAGACAGTCCATGATCAGGAACACTGGAAGTTGTGATCCGTTGGTCAGGGAGCTCACTGCATCGGTGTCGAAGATATCGGATCCGGACCACTGACCTTCCGAGCCGTGTCCGAGATAGTTGACCAGCAACTGACCCGAGTTGATCGCCTTGACAATCTTCTTTGTCGCTGCGTCCGGAGTGCCCGCCGTATCCGCGAATACGTCGGTCACCTGCATGGTCGTTGGCAAGCTCGCCTGGACCGACTGGCTGTCCTGCGTGAAGCTCTCCGTATCGTCCTTGTCGGCAACCATTAGCGCGTTCGCCGTCCATGGACCGTTGGTCGATTGTCCTTCATACGTGGCAATCTTCCCCACCACGGTGGTGGCTTCGTCCACAGTACTGACAGGCAGGCGGCCGGTGGCAATGGTTGGCAGGCCAGTGCCCTTGAAATCCGAGAACCAGTCGTCCGACGCCGTCATCAGGCTGCTGGAGGGCACGATGCGGGTCGGAACCAGGTCCAGGTAGCCGAAGCCCAGATAGTTTCTCGGGTCGAACGAGGCCCGCCCGTTCAACAGCAGGTAAGCCGGCGGCTTCTTCCAGGTCTGATTCGCCGTCTGCAGGAATTGCCGGATCGCGAGCGGCGTGCGCTCGCCAAAGTTGAATTCGTCATACAGGTCATTGACCGGCACCACGGCAGACGATTTGCCCTCGGCCTGATGAGCGCGAACCAGTGGCGCCAGTGCGTCCGCAAACGGACCGTAGGTGACCATGGCAATGTCGGCGCCAGGCTGCGGACTGTGCCAACGCGATGGATGGTTCGGCCAAACGCCGGCCGCGGACGCAACCCGGTCGGCGGCCACCGCCAGCAGAGTATGCCGCACGGGTGCTGCCGGATTCGTGGTCGTGAACGGCACCTGCACCGCGATTTCATACGTGCCGGTCGTCAAGATGGAAATCACCTGCGGCGTCAACTGCACCGGGCGATTCGGGTCGGTGATATCGAGCACCGTCGGCGCGCTCGCGAAACCACTCACCATAAGCTCGTCGCCAGCGCGTCCCGTGAACTTCAGCTGATCGTTGTCTGCCGCATACAGGTGCGGATAGGTGATGCGGATGTAGTCGACCAGGCTGGTGTCATAGTCCCCATTCTGCGCGGTAAGGAGAACTGTATTGCTCCCGGATTGCAGCACGCCCGGCGGAATGCTGACGCTCAGAGTACCTTGATCCTGGCCGGTGAAAGTCACGTCCCCCAGTTTAGTGCCATTCAGCACCACCGACACATCATGCGGGAAGCCCACGATCACGCCCTGCAGCACGACTTCGAGGTGCGCTGCCTGCGTGGACGCAGTGTTGAGATTGGGCACGTCGAGCACCTGTTCCGCGGTGGGCGATACCAGAGCGCCGAAGAAGTTCTCTCCGTTCGAGGTCAGCAGCGCCGCGAAATAGATCGTATGCTGCCGTAGTTCCACGGTTGCGGAATAGCTGGCCGGAGGCTGGTTCGAGCCCGAGGAAACGGGAAGCTGCGGGATGCGCGCGCCGCGTCCCTCGCCTGCCGCCAGCCAGTAGACGCGCGTGCCGGAGAAGACGGTATCGATCCCCGTCCCGTAAAACATGATGGCGGATTGGGGCCCGAAGCCGCCGGGACCTGGGGTGGCGCCCGTGATCTGCAACGGCTGCTCAGTCGCCTCGGCGTATAGATGCAGCCGAGCCGGATCGACGTTGGGATCGAGTCCGGCCTTCACCAGATCCGGTTGCCCCGCGCGATACCAGCCTTCCTGCCGCACGTAAATCTTGACCGCCGGGTGCGCCGCCAGTGCAAACTGTTTTTGGATCTGATTTGGAGTCGGCGCGGAAGCTAGCGGCAACGTCTCTACAATATGACTCTCCTGGCTGCCCGGCGTCGGGGGCAACGCCTGGTTCATCTGGCTTAACATCCGCGTCTCTGATGCAGAAAGGTCGCTCCCCGCCTGAACTCCCGTAGACACTCCCACCGATACGGAAACCGGACCGTGCATGGTGCGCGTGCCGTTCACGTCTATGTCTTCCAGCCAGTACGACGACCCTGTAACTCCTGCGGAAGGATCAATCCAGGCATAACTGCGGCCCGCGTGTTGGGGCAGCGCACCGCTCATCAGCAGCGCCGAGCCCGCGATCACGGAAGGATTCATGCGCACCCGGTTTCCGTTCTGTTCGCGGTAGACATTGAATCCGAGGTTGTGCGCCTCGCCGCCCGTCTTCCACATCAAAACGACGCGGTTCGCGCCGTTCTTGTCGGTGCCGAAGTGGGCGGAGAACGACTGCAGCGTAATCCTGGTCGGAGCGGTAATGGTCTCATTCTGCGTCGAAGTATTGTTGGCCGGGGTCGGATCCGTCTGATCCGCCGAGACGGTCGCGGTATTGGAGACGAATCCGGGAGTGTTGGGCAGCGTCAGGATTGAGATCGTCGCCGTGCCTGCATTCGCCATCGTGCCCAGCAGGCAAGAGACGGTTCCACCCGCCTCCGAGCACGAGCCCTGGGTCGTGCTGGTCGAGAGGTAAGTCACTGCCGCCGGCAGAGTGTCGGTCACTGTCACATTCGTCGCGGATGCTGGACCGTTATTGGTCACAGCCAGCGTGTAGGTGAGCGGCGTCCCTTCCGTCACCGGATTCGGCGTCCCCGTCTTCACGATGGCCATATCTGCGCTGTTGGCATTGGCAACCACCACGGTCGCGCTGGCACTGTTGGTCGTGATGCCGGGCACCATGTTGGCCGCCGCGGCCGTGACCGTATCGGTGATGTTCGTTCCCGATGGCGTTCCTGCATTCACCTGCAGCACGAGCGTAAAGGTCGCAGTGCCGTTGACGGCGAGCGAACCGCTATCGGTGCAGGTAATGGTGCCGGTACCGCCGACGGGTGGCAGAGTCCCGCAAGCCCATCCCGCTGGAGGAGTCATCGATACAAAGGTCGTGTTCGGCGGCGTGGTCTCGGTAATGGTCGTCGGAGCGGCGGTCACGGCTGGACCATTGTTCGTCACGCTCTGCGTATAAGTGACATTGCTGCCCGCCGCGACCGAAGTGACGGAAGGCGAATTCGTCGTGAACAGATCGGCGTCAGTTGCTAGTGCGACAACATCCGCCGCGGTCGCCGTGTTGTTCGCTAAGGTGGGATCAGCCGTTGTCGAACTGACCGTTGCCGTGTCGTTGATCGCCGTGCCATGTGGGGTTCCCGCATTGACCTTCACTACCACCGTAAACGTGCCTGCACCGGGCGCGACGCTGGGATTCGTGCAGCTAATGGTTCCCGTTCCTCCCACGAGGGGGGTGGAACAGGACCACCCTGCGGGAAACGCGACCGACTGGAAGGTTGTGTTCGGGGGCGTAACCTCAGTCAAGCTCGCGCTGGTCGCGGCGCTGGGCCCGTTGTTGGTCACGACCTGGGTGTAGGTAATGGTGTTGTTTGCCAACACTGGGACCGGACTGGCGGTATTGGTCACCGAAAGGTCAGCAGAGTCCCCCACCTGGACTTTGACCGTAGCGCTGTTGTTGCCGCCGTTCGGATCGGGGGTGGTCGAACTCACAGAATCGGTCTGCGTGATGGTCGTTCCCTGCGCCACGTTCGGGTTCACGGTCACTACGAACGTAAAGTTCGCCGTGGTATTGGCCGCCATGTTCGCCGTATCCGTGCAGGCGGGGGTCGCCGGAACGCACGTCCATCCCGCAGGCCCCGTCAGTGACACGGCTGTCGTATTCGCCGGAAGCGTCTCGGTGAACACCGGAACATTTGCCGGCCCCGGACCATTGTTGGTCACACTCTGGGTGTAAGTAATGTTGTTGCCGGCCGTCACGGGATTCGGACTGCCGGAATTCGTCACGCTCAGATCGGCCTGCGCGCCGGAGGCCACCGCGATGTTGACGGTCGCCGAGTTGTCCAACGGATTCGAATCGTGCGTCGCGCTGGCGCCTGTGACAGTGTCAGTAATGATCGTGCCTGCGGCTGTTCCGGCGGCCACCGTATAGACAGCCGTGATCGTTCCCGTCGAACCCGGTGGAACGCTGGGATTTGAGCAACTGACCGGCCCGGTGGCCAGACAAGTCCAAGTCCCTCCGCCCGTGGTCACAGCCCCGACGGACACAAACGTTGTATTCGCCGGCGTCGGTTCGGTCAGCGTCGCTGTGCTGCAATTGCTGGGACCGTGATTGAACACAGTCTGCGTGTAGGTAATGTTCGAACCGGCCGTCACCGGACTCGGGATGCCGCTGTTGGTTACCGTCAGATCGCAGACGGTGCTTACGTTGGTCACAACCGTCGTGGTGCTGGTGTTCACCGAATTGGTGGCCGACAGAGTTGATGTCGCCGTAATTGTCGCCGCGACCACGGTTGGCGCCACGTTGACCACGACAACAATGTTGGCGGTCGCTCCCACTGCAAGGGTGGGATCGGTACAGGTTACGTTGCCGATGGCGCCGACAGCGGGTGTCACGCAAGTCCACCCCGCTGGCGCCAGCGCAGACTGGAACGTGGTGTTCGGGGGCGTCGCCTCGGTGAAATTCGCCGCCGTTGCCGCCGCGGGACCGTTATTGGTGACGGTCTGCGTATAGGTGATGTTGTTCCCCGCCAGCACCGTGGAGGGCGACCCTGCGGTGCTCAGCACTAGGTCCGCCTGGGCTGCGGTTGCAACTACGTCGTTCGCCACAGCGGAGTTGGCTCCATACGACTGGTTCGTGGCAGTCACGGTCGCCGTGTCCGTGATGGGAGTTCCGCTGGGCGTTCCCGCATTCACCAGGTAGACGACCTTGAATGTTCCCGAGACGCCCGCGCCCACGCTTGGGTTCGAGCACGGCGTCCCCGGAAATCCTGCGCAAGTCCACCCTGCCGGGGGCGTCACCGACACGAATGTCAGATCCGCAGGCGGCACCGCCGTCTCGCTGAACGAACCGTTGGTTATGGCCGTGGTTCCGGTATTGGTCACCACCTGGGTATAGGTGATGTCAGTGCCTGCCTGCACAGGAACAGGCGAGGCAACGTTGGTCACCGAAAGGTTCGGCCCGGTTGCACCCACGATCGTGGTGACTGTAGCCGTATTGTTCGAGGAGTTGGGATCAGCAACGGAGGAACCCACCGAGACGGTCCCGGTGATGACCGTTCCGTTCGCGGTTCCGCTATTGACCTTCACGACGACCGTAAACGTGCCCGACGACAATGCCGCCAGGTTGGCGTTGGTACAGACGATGTTGCCGGTTGCTCCGACTGCGGTGTTCAGGCAACTCCATCCCGCTGGAGCGGCCATCGAAACCAGGGTCGTATTCGCCGGAATCGTCGCCACGACGGTTGCGTTGTCGGCAGCGCTCGGTCCGTTGTTAGTGACGACCTGCGTGTAAGTGATATTGGCCCCGGCGGCGACCGGGTTCGGCGACCCGGCGTCGGTTACGCTCATGTCGGCACTCGAAACCACGCTGGCCGTGTCGGTGGCGGTGTCATTGAGCAGGTTGGCTTCGCCGCCGCCGCCGATCACCGCCGTATTTGTCACCGTCGCTGGAGCTGCCTGCGATACGCTGACGTTCAAAGTGATCGACGCATAGCTCACCGTGGGCAGCAGAGGGTCAGACCGCGTACAACTGACGGTCTGCCCCGAAACTGAGCACGTCCATCCCGTTCCGCTGACAATCGTCGGGGTTAGGCCAAGCGGCAGTGTGTCGTTCATCGTGACCAACCCGCTGGTGGTGCCCAGAAGGCTGACGTTGGAAACGGTAATCGTGTAGAAGGCAGTCGACCCGCGCGTGAAGTTCCCCACGTGGCTCTTCGTCAGAGTCAAATCGGGAACGCACAGCGCCGACGACTGCATGCCGGTCACCTGCGACAGCGTGGCGTTGGTTGCGCTCGTCCCTGCCGCACCTGGGGTAGCTCCATACGGCACGCCGGGATTTTCAGTCAGCCCGTTCCCGCCGCCAGTCACGCTCACGCTGGCCGGCGTACCGGAAACCAGCACCACGCCCCCACCACCGCCTCCTCCGGGACCGTGCCGGTTCCCCAGGGTATAGGGGTTGGCCTGCCATGCGTTGCCACCACGTCCGCCGTTCGCCTGCAGGGTCAACCCGCCCTCGCCGCCATTCGCCGCAAGAACAACAATGGTTCCACCTGCACCACCGCCGCCACCAGCATCATTGGCGGTGCCGTTGTAAGCGGCCGCCCCATTCGCAGTCAGAGTCGCCGTGCCGGTCAGGCTGTCCGCACGAATGAAGATGATTCCACCGCCTGGGGCCGCACTGCTGGCCTGGAGATCAGGGTTGGAGTTGTTCCTCGAACCCGCGCCGCCGCCTCCGCCCATGGCGATGCGGTCGATCGTGGCAGGAAATGTGGCGCCACCTTCGCCGCCTATGCTGAAGTTCGAGTTCCAGGAGTCTCCGCCGAAGCCTCCCGAGCCGCCGTTGCCACCCCCGCCGCCGCCGGCGTTATCGGTATTGCCGTTCGGAGGAACTGGCGTAGGATTATGGTCAGTCCCGCCACCGCCAGCATTTCCCGGGGCGCCCCGTGCAATGCTGCCGTCGACTCCCGCGGTACCGCTCGGGTAGCCGGTTCCTGTGGCCAGAAACGTTCCACCCGATTGGACCCAGGCCGGGGTACCGGCAACTCCTTCTCCCTTGACCGCATGCCACCCAACCTGGGTAGTCGTGGAAGGTGGGGGGTTCCCGGCCGGGGTGTAAGTGGCTGGGGCTGGCCCCACAAAATCGTTGTTGGCACCTCCACCACCACCCAATTGCAGACCCGCGCCACCGCGGAAACCTTGCCCATCGACGACAACCGACCCTCCGCCCAGATTCAGTTGTCCCGCGATATCCAGCGCGACGATCCCGCCCGTGGTTCCGTTCCAGGGAGTCGCGATGAGCGCTCCCAATGTCGCCGATAGGTATTGCGGCACCAGTACGACCTGATACGTACTGATTCCCTTGTTCGCCGAAGCCGCGGCTGCCGTGTACCCAAACACCAACCCATTGGTCGGCCCGGCTCCCTTGATGGGCACCGATCCGCCCGTGATGGACCCAGTCGCCGTCACGAACTCATAGTTGCCTGCGTTGTTGATCGTCGTGAAGCCTGCCCCCGTACTGCCGTTTCCGTAAGCTACGGTATTCGAAACGTTGATGCTGGCGTCCTGCATCTGGATCACCAGCAACAGACTCCCGTTCGCGATCGTCCCTGCCGCCCCAGTCGCGGTGCCCACGGGAATGGATGTGGCACCCACTGCCACACTCGCGGTTCCCGGATAGTACGTGTTCACCGCACCATTTAACGTTCCACCCGCGCTGAGCGCAGCCCCGGAACAAACCACGCTCACCACCGGCGCCAGCGCTACGTAGGTATTGTTGCCGGTATTCGGATCGGGAGGCGGGCTAGTGTCGGTGACCGTCGCCGTATTCGGATAGAAACCCGCCGTCGTAGTCGATACCTTCACTGCGACTGTAGCAATCGCTCCGCTGGCAAAAGGAGTCGGCAGCGTGCAAACGATCGTGGCTCCGGTCACGCAGGTTGTTCCGAAACTGGGCGTGACCAACACAACCGACAATCCCGCTACGGCATAGGTATCGGTGAGGACAACGGCATTCGCCGCCGAGGGACCGTTATTGAACACCGTGATGTTGTAGATGGAGTTCTGCCCGAGCGGCACCGCGCTGACACTGGTTGTAACTCCAATGTCCGCCGTGCTGGGATTGATCCCGACGCCTCCTACCGACCAGTTGGAGGTGCCGCTGAACGTCTCTGACATCGGCACGCTGGGTGCACCTGATCTGGTACTGCCGAACCCAGTGACATCTGGAGGAGAGGCACCCCCGCTGCTCCGGTTCCACTGCTGCGCTTGAGTGCCAAGGCCCACCGTAACCGTCTGGTCCCCTCCGGTGGCTAAGGTGTCGATCACCATCCCGTTGACCACGCCGGGAATATCCAATTGCGAGAAGGTGCCATTCGCACCGTCCGCCGAAACGAACGTCCCCAGGGGCACGGTTTGGTCGACCCCGGTGAAGGTCGTGGCCCCAACAGTCACGCCCACGGTTGCGGCGGCCGGGATACTCACGCTGACGACAACGTTATGGTTCCCAGTCGGGGGAGCGAGCAGGTACCACATTTCCACCCGACGCGTGCCCCCGGCATCGTTGTGCGCGCCCACAAAACTCAGCGCGACACCGTTATATGTCACGCTTACAACGCCGGCGGTGGGAGAATTCGTGATGTTCATCGACACACCGACAATCATCAGGCGATTGACCCCGCCGTTTACGGTTCGATGAGTGAAAGTGGGAACTGCTTGAGCGCCCGGACCGGTGAGCTCAGCGCTGGCACTGGTGGTGGCATCCAGCACCACTTGAGCGCGCGAATACGAGGCCGCCAGCAACACCAACAGAATGCTCAAAACTCTAATAGCGGTGTGTGCCGCTTGTCGTGCCGGACTCTCCGCGCCCTTCCGCAACCAGCAGGATGTTGCGCTCTTCAAAACCTTCGCCATCACGCGCTGACCTCGCGCAGCGCAGCACAGCACACGTCCGCCCAACCTCTGCAGGTTCGCGCGCAGGATGCTCGTTCCCACCCGCACCTCTTTGGCGACGGCAATGCCCACAATCTCTTCCCCGCTGACCGCCGGGTCGTCCTGCTGTCCGCAATCGCCGCGTGTGATGAAGACATCCTGCTCCGCGTCGGCGACTGCCAGCCGATGCAAGCGAAACCCCATCTCACCCTTCACCAGAACAATGTCTCCCTGGCGCAGTTCTGACAGAACTGCGGATTTCACATGCACCATTTCGCCATCGCGAATTACCGGAGACATGCTGGCCCCGCGCGCCTGAAAGCGGACGCCATTTCCACTTCTCAGCAGTTCCCGGGTGATAGCTTCGAACAACCTCGACTGCGGACGGTCCTGAGAGGATGTTCCCTGAAGACTGTCATACCCTGCGGCATCGAGAGGAGTTCCCAGCACTGCGGCGCTCCCGCTTCCCTCGCCGCCGAGAAATTCGTTGAGCGATCCTTCAGTCACGGAATTCGAGAATCCTCTCCACCGCGGCTTCATTGGGCTCGAACGCGAAGCGGTAACAGGGAACCGCGTCCACCATTTCCTGCAGGAACCCCAGCGCGGAATCCACGTATTCATGCCGGTGAAACGGCACAAAACTGCGGGCAAACAGTTCCGCAACTGCCTCACTCGGAGAAAGCTGCGTCAGCACGTTCCCGCGCCCGTGCTCGAGGATGAAGATCCTTGTCAGCGGCGCGCTCCCCGGCGACGCATACGCCGCCTCACCATGCCAGGGCGTCCCGTACATCCGCATGCTGTTTTTTTTCTTGTCATCCTGAGCGGAGTGACCGGTCGGCGAAGCCGAGCGGTCGCGCAGTCGAAGGACCCCTTTCCCCTCTCCGTGACCCGCACCGTCGCAAGGCGTTGCCACCTCAGACCGGTCCTCATCCCTCCGAACAATAATCCGGTCGTCGCTCAAAATCTCGACGTCCTCGCGTGCCGTCCACAGCCGCGTCGTCGTGCTCTTCCCCGCCCCGGAGTGCCCGACAAAAAGATTCCCGGTCCCATCCGGCCTGACAATTCCGCAACTATGCAGCTCAATGCCCTTCTCCTGCGTGAGCCGGTGCATGATCAGCAATTCATCGAGCGGATACTCCAACGGAGCGACTGCATACCCTGTGCCTGCGAAACATTGTGCGCTCATCTGAAGTCTTGCCCGGCGGAATTGGCGATCCACGAACAGCCGTTTGTAGGGCTGCATTCCCAGGATCGGGGCTCTGAAGTCAAACTGGAACTCTGCCCCGTCCTCGTACAACCGCCAGAGGGAACCGGAATCGAAAAGCTGCTGCCCTGCGGACGGACCGAGCGTTTGGGTCCACTCCACCTGAATCGTAATATCGCAGGGGTGAGTCCTTGTCCGAAATGGCTGCAGCGAAGGAACTAAAGTTACATCCTCACTGCATTGTCCCGCGACCTGAATCGACACTCCACCGATCCGGAATTCGCTACGATGTTTCGCGCCGGGTACTTCACGCAACTCCGGCAGTGCCCGTCCCATACGCCCCATTCTGTCCCTGATTTCCTGAAGAGCACCCGCTGCCTACGATCCGATGCTGTTGCAGAACAGCACGATACAACTGCCGGTGCCTGGACCCGCCGACCCGGCAATCTTGCAGTGTCCAAGAACGGCCTCCTCTGGCCGCAGACTGATGGTGACAACCTGTGGAGGCTCGTACTTCTGCTTCTTCATTTCGACCGGGTTCGGGTCGTCATTCATGCAGTGCACTCCTTATGGCTTGCGGTCAATGGCCGCAGTTGCCACAACCGGACACGGCGCTGGAATTGCCCAGGATCGGAAGTATCTGTTGCGGCCCCACCCAACTCTCGACATCAATTTCCTTGCTTGCAATCCGGCGCGCGGATTCCATCATGTCGTCGTGCTGGCTGCCACCCGCACAGAACTCGCACTCTCCATGCTTCGGAATCTCAACCCCGACCGCGGCCGCCCGCAGGTGCGCGACGTGGCAAAGAAACTCCACCGGACTCTCGCGGTCCCCGCTTTCCATCTCGCCGTTGGCCGGACACATCCCGCACAGCGACTGAATGCGGCACTGAATACACTTCGTGACTCGCGTACGTTTACGGGTTCGCAAGCGCAACAGCGAATCTTCCCAGACTTTCCGCACCCCAACCTCACGAACGCTGAAGGTCTCCTGCTGCGAGATCACGCAGATGCCCATTTCTCCGTAGGCATTGATGGCAAACCCGCTCATCCCTCCGCCGCAGTGATACACGGTGTCGATCTGCGCCAGGTTCGGCGGGTTTTCCATGTCGTGCTTCGCCAGCCGCCGATACTCGCTCACTCCCTTCGGAGCACTCATGTCCAGCGCCACCACTTCCTCCGGCGTAAGCCGTACCGCCAGCGGACTCTGCGAGCAGTCAATGCGCGGATTGACCTGCCCATCCATCTTGAATTCCACGCCCAATTCTTCCTCGGCGAAACGCCGCATGGCTACCACTTCGTGCTTGTTGATGCTGGTCGCCACGGTCTTGAGCTTGAGCGGCAGCCCTCGTTCTTTCAGCAGCTTGATTCCCCGCAGACACCGGTCATACGATCCTGGAACTGCGGTCAGCGCTTCATACGTCTCCCGCGTGCGCCCGTACAGCGTGATCTCGATGGCAAAGGGCGGCCACTCCGCCAGGTAATCCGCAATCTGTTCATTGATGATGGTGCCGTTGGTGAACAGTGTGACCAGAAATCCTTTTTTCTTGGCGTAGGTGTAAATCTCAAGGAAGTCTTTGCGCGCGAAGATTTCGCCGCCGGTGTAGAGAATCCAGAAGCAGCTCATCTCCACCAGTTCATCGAGCATGTGGAAATGCTCCTCCTTGGTCAACTCCCTCCGCTTGGCCTCCATATCGCCCATGGGCAGGTTGTTGTAGCAGTGCAGGCACTCCAGCGGACAACGCCGCGTTACTTCAATCGAAACCTGTAGTGGCACTCGCTCGCCAGCGTGACGCTGGTGCAGATCCGCGCTAAAAGCGCTGTAACTTACCTGCTCCAAATCCCCTCCATGCTTCGAAACAAGCCTGAAAGCAGCGGACGCGATTCACGCGCCCGCTGCTGCCAGTCCTTCCCGCCCCACTGGTCGCTATTCTTCAGTCCCCGGCCATCGCTGCGAATGTTGTCGCCGGAACCTCGACCAGACCAACTGATTTCATCTCACTCACAAAATTCGTCACATCCCGTTCGGCCTGCGCCGGATCGACTTCATACGCTTGCGCTACGGCGTCCACCAGTTGGGCCACGGTTCGCGGTGACTCCAGCAACTTCCAGATCAGCGAGCCCGTGCCGTTGAAGCTATAGATCGACGCCAGGTCGCCCACCTTGGCGCGCACGGGAACGATCAGCGTTTCTCCCCCGACCACGCGCGCGACCACGGCCTGCGATCGGACCAGCCTCTCTTCATTCAACATGGTTGCCAAGATGCCTCACCCTCGTTCCGGATTTCGTAACAAACGTGCTCTTCGAAACCCGCACCGTTTCGTCCCAATCTGAGATTACGGCAAAGTGCCCCCCCAGAAGCAATCGGACTTTGGGGGCAGGTATTGGGTTGGTTATCACCGCCGGTGGTTCCCAACTACCCACAAAAACATGGGTTACGGGGTTATCTGTGCTCGGCTTTGGCCGTGGAGCAGGGGCCGACCGGCGAGTCTCGAAGGGCGCTTCTCGGGTCCCGAAGCCAGAACCTTTGCAGTGGACAAACGAAACCAAACGCTATAAAAAGAAATCCAGCGGCACGCACCGTCGTTTACAATACCGATTCGCCGCAAGCTATTCCCCGTGCTCAACGAAGAACGTCGTCGCGCCATCCTCGATCTGCTAACCCACCAGGGCCGGGTTCTAGTTACCGAACTCGCCCGGCAGTTCGACACTTCCCAGGTTACGATTCGCAAAGATCTTGAAATCCTTCACGCTCACGGTTTGGTCCACCGCACCCACGGAGGCGCGCTGCCCTCACGCGAGGGCGCGCTCGAAGATCCGACACTGCGCGAAAAAGAAAAGCTCCACCACCACGAAAAACTGCGCATCGCGGAAAGCGCTGCGGGGAAAGTCAAGGAAGGCCAGGTGCTCATTCTCGACTCAGGCACCACCACCACGGCGATCGCCCGCGCGCTGCGCGGCTTCCAGAACCTTACGATCATCACCAACGCCGTCAACATTGCCGCCGAACTGGCGGGGACCGCAGTGGAAGTGATCCTTACCGGAGGCACGCTGCGCAAGAATTCTTTTTCGCTGGTCGGCCCCATCGCCGAGGAAACGCTGCGCCGGCTCAGTGCCGATTTACTGTTTCTGGGCGTCGACGGCTTCGACGTGCAATACGGATTGAGCACTCCCAATCTGCTGGAAGCGAAAGTCAACCGGGTGATGGTCGAAGTTGCCAAGAAGACGGTTGCGGTTTGTGACTCCAGCAAATTCGGGCGTCGCAGCCTGTCGTTGATTGCCCCGCCGTCGGCGCTGCAGGAAGTTATCACCGACCGCGGCGTCCCGAAATCAGACTTGCGCGTGCTGAAGCAAGCGGGAGTTGAAGTCACGCTGGTGTGAAATCATGAACGGCATAGAACCTTGCGTTGTCATCCTGAGCGGAGCGCGGCTCAAGCGCAGCGCGGGCCGCGCGCAGTCGAAGGATCCCTGCACTGCCGATTTTTCCATCGGTGGCACAAGGCGTTCTCTCCGCGCCTGCGTGGTGGGGCTACCAGCACGCGCCCGCCGGTCCAATTAGCCCAATCCCATGCCACGCTTTGACGTCACCATCGCCGGCGAACTGAACCTCGACCTGATTCTCTACGGCCTGCCTGAGCAACTCCAGCCGGAGCGAGAACTGCTGGCTGACCGCATGATGCTGACGCTCGGCTCCTCTTCCGCAATCGTGGCTCACAACCTGGCTGCACTCGGCAGCCGTGTGGGTTTTCAATCCCGCATCGGCGACGATCCCCTAGGCCAGATCGCGCTCGATCGCCTTCAACAAGGCGGCGTCGACGTATCGCAAGTGCGGCGAGTTCCGGGCGAGATCACCACCGGCTTAACCGTGATCCTGCCCCATGGTTCGTGGCGAAACATTCTTACCTATGCGGGAACGATCGCGGAAACTTCCTGGCAGGACCTAGACCTGGACTATCTGGCCGACTCGCGTCACTTTCACTTTTCGTCTTATTATTTGCAGCGGGCGCTGCGCCCGCGAGTGGCCGAGCTGTTTCAACTGCTGAAAACCAAAGGCCTCACGATTTCTCTTGACACCAACGATGATCCCGAGGACCGCTGGGAAGACGGCCTGCACGAAGCTCTGCGCTACGTCGATGTTTTCCTTCCCAACGAACGGGAGGCCTGCAAGGTGGCGGGCACCGAAGACCTGGAAGCCGCAATCCACAAGCTTTCTACGTTAGTCCCACTGGTCGTAGTAAAACTCGGCCCCGAAGGATCCTTAGCGCAGCGGGGAGCCGAGCGCTTCACCAGTCCGTCACAAGCGGTTGTCGCAGTCGATACGGTAGGCGCCGGCGACAGCTTCGACGCGGGATTTCTGCATGAATACGTGCGCGGTGCAGATTTGCCGGCGTGCTTAGCCAGTGGCAACCGGGCGGGCGCCCTCTCCACCACACGCCCCGGCGGCACCGAAGCTTTCCGCGACGCCGCGAATCGCGAGAAGTTTTTTCGTGACCGTTAGATGCTCATGTAGTGACGGCCGCCTTCGGCCGTCCCGCCTGAGCCTGCCCTGAGCGAAGTCGAAGGGGCGAAGCCCGGCGGCCTCGAAGATGCTGCCGGGGCTCAAGTGCCTGCGGAACTATTTCGCGCTCACTTCCAGCAACAAATGTTCTTTGAATTCAGCCTTCAGCTTCGGAACTTTCCCCGCCTCCGCCAGCACCGTGCCCAGATCTTTCCCGTCTGCATAATCCACCACCCGATAACTCCCCGGCTTCAACCCGCGCAACTCCACCTCACCCGCGAACGACGCGCTCTCTTTGCCCGTGAAAAAGGCGTAATACATCTTGCCGTCTTTCTCGATGGCATAAGCCTCGGGCACGTCGTATCCATACACATATAAATCGCGAAACTCTCCCTTCGACAGCATCTTCTCGTTGTACAGCGCAATCCATTTCTTCCAATGCGCTTCCTTCTCGCTGGTGAGATTCACTGGCTTGAACTTCGGCCCCGGATCAGGCCACACAAATTTCGTACCCAATACTCCGCCGGTCCCCAGCGTCGATGCAAAATCGCTGCCATGCTCGCTCCAGTTGCCATGGCCGACGGGCGTCATCTCCGAGAGCTCCACATGATCTCCGTACACCGCCGCCTGGGGCCCGAGCAGCGCCTTGTACATCTTTATGCGCCGCCGCACCTGCACCGCCCCCACCGGATCGGCCGTCACCGCCTGATCGATAAACGGCAGCCACGCCAGTGACGGCGGCGTCCCGCACGGACACGCCTGCGTCACGCTCTCGGGCTTGATCGCGCGCGTCGTCTGAAAAATTGTCTTGTACACTTCGCCCATCGCGTTCACGGAATCCTGAGGCGATTTGTGATGATGCGCCGGGTTGTAGCACTTCGGCACGCTGTAGATGTTGTCGAGTTTGGACCCGTCGAATCCCCAGTCGCGAATAAACTTCTCGGTGAGTTGCTTATGGTAGCTCTGCACTTCGGGCACCGCCGGACACAGAATCGCCAGATTGCGCGTCATCCGTGCATGTTTTCCGTCCTTGTCGAGGATGAGCCAGTCGGGATGCTCCTCGGCCACCTTAGACATCGCATAGTTGTGCGACTCATACTTGCCCTGGCCGTCCTCCACACCCAGCGGCAGCCACCACAACTGCGCCAGCATTCCCTGGTTGTGAAATTCATCGACCATCTGCTTGATCGAATCGCCCGGAAACGTATCCTTCCGCGGATTCCAGTCGCCATACGTATCGAACCAGCGGTCGTCCAGAGTCGCCCACTTGATGCCGAGTTCCTTCAGCTTAGGCACGGTGCCCAGCATCTGCGCCGGCGTCACGTTGAACTCGTAGCCCCACCCGCACCAACTCACGTTGTAAGCTTCGTTCGACGGCTTCGGAATTTCCCATCCTTCTTTCTGCAGCACGCTCGACCACATGCGCAGTGGCTCATAGAAATCTCCGCTGTACACCGCGACAAAACTCCGCGGCGAGGAATAACTCTCTCCCGGTTTCAGCGCCGCATTCACCGGAATCGCAATGCTCGCCGTCACGCGCCCGTCCTTTTCTACCTTCACCGGCAGGGACAGCGTCAGCGGCACCGTCTCCACGTGCCCGATCGCTTCGCCCACCGACGCGGTCCAGAACGCGACCACCGGAATCCCGCCTCCGTAGCCGCCTTTCACCATCTCGCCCATTGCGTTCGGCTGAGAAGAAGTCCGCGTCAGTCTCTGTACATCATTTTCGCCCCAGTCATAACTCGATCCCTGAAACGACCACAGGTCGTAGGGCTGCGCTTTCGGATCTACTTGCTTCGCACTGAACCGGTGCTCCTGCATCCACACCTGATCCACCTGAAAATCTGTGCTTCCGACATTCTTGTAGGCCGTGCTGACCAGGGCGATGTTGGGAAAATCGTCATATGCTTCCACCACCAGCATGCGCTCAATGTCTACTCCGGCTGGCGCCAGCGGACGCGCCGGAATCTCCACGCGCTTCCCGCGGCCGAGTTTGCCGCTGCCCTCCAGAATTTTCGCCTGCGCAAAATCCGGCACGAAATCCAGTTCTTTCCCTTCGTGCACGATGGAGTCGCTGCCACCAGTCGACCCTACTCCCGGCTCGTCCAACGTTAGGCGCTTGCCATCTTTCAGAAGACTCGCCTGCAGGAAGCCCGACGGCAGAATCTGGAATTCCGCTGTGCTCGTCGTCAGCACAGCCGGCCCTCCGTCGCGCACTTCCACCTTGATGTCGGAGGGCCGCGACGGCGCTGCTTCCGGTTGCGGCGCGGGTTTAGAGCAACTCAGCATCGCACCGGCAATTCCAGCCAGGGTAATTCCAAGAATGAACGATAAAAACTGAGGAAGGCTCCTCCGCCCGTGCCACCCGATGCGCTTCATGGTTCCCCTCTCACCAGCCTGTTCTAGAACGAAAGCAAACACAATCATTCGTAACTATACCGCAACCGGAGCTTTCGCGCTCTTTCCGCTAGGCAAGGCGTTGAGGGTGCCCCACCCTTCTCGCGTTCTTTGCGAGAGAGTGGGGAATTTGACTGTATCGATCTCAGCGAATCTCCGCCAGCGATTTTCCCAGCGCCCCACGCTTCGGAACCGGCATTGCGCCCACTTGGCTGGCCACCCACGCTCCCACGCGATTTGCCACTTCGTTCATCCGATCCAGATCCATTCGCCCCGACTCCGCACCTTGCAGATACTCATGCACCAGTCCTGCGGTAAAAGCGTCTCCCGACCCGACCGTGTCCGCCACCCGCACGCGAAACCCGGGATGCTCACTTGCATCCCCGCCCCCCACCGGCTTGTCGGAGACCAGCAGACTTCCGCGCCCGCCGCGGGTGATGCAGACCAGTTTCAGATCATAGGTAGAGATCAACCGCCGCGCCGATGACAACTCATCCTGATGCGGAAACTTGAACAGGTTCATGATCGTCGGCAACTCCTCGTCGTTCAGCTTGACGATATCCGCCAGCTTCATCGATTCCGAAAGAACTTCGTGCGAGTAGTAGGACTGGCGCAGGTTGACGTCGAACACTTTCACACTACCCGGAGACGTGGCACGAAGAAACTGTCGAATCGTCGCGCGGCTTACCTCTGAGCGTTGGGCCAGCGATCCAAAACAGACCGCATCCGAGGTCTCGGCCAAGTGCTGCCAGTCTGGAGTCCACTCCAGAAAATCCCACGCTGCCGGACACCCAATCTCAAATCGCGCGACTCCCTGGTTGTCGAGTTCCACTTGTACCGTGCCCGTCGGACGCTGCCGGTCCGTCTGCACGTGATCGATGTTGAGGCGCAATTCCTTCATGCGCTGCAGTCCGTGCGACCCTCGTGAATCTTCTCCGACGCGGCTGGCTACAATCCCCTGATCCCCCATGAGCGTCGTGATGTAAGCGAAGTTTGCAGGCGCGCCGCCGAGACACGTCCGCTCCGGCAGAAGATCCCAGAGCACTTCGCCCAATCCCACCACTTTTTTCTTCATGCTCTCGTACCGCGCCTAATAGATTTGCTGCCCGGCCTGCGTACTCTCAATCTTCCCGTGCACCACGGACAGCGAATACGCCGTTCCTGCATCGCCAGTCCACGAAGTTAGATCGAAGTGTCCGCCCGTCTGAACCCGGTACACGTTGATCCCTCGAAACGTCAGCGGCACACCTTTCTCGCAAACCTCCGGCACCTGCGTGGGACGCAGGAAATAGGCGCCCTTGCCCGTCCCCACAACTGTCGCCTTGCCATCGGCTTCGACCAGGACCGCCGATTTTTCGTCGATCGCCACTTCCCGCGGCGACGGACTCCAGCCATCCTTCATAATGCGCGCCAGAAAGCCCAGAGTCCGTCCCATACGATCGCGCTTGGCAAAGTGTGAATCTGTGATCAGATTCTTCAGGAACGGAATCTTCAGGAAATCCCGTACCAGCGTCACCCGCTGAAAATAAGGATCCGCCAACACCTCCGCCGAAGACAGATTCTTATCGTCCGGCTTATCCCCTGTCGCGCTGTACACAAACTCGCCCTCGACGGCCAGCCCCGCGCTGGTCCCGCCCATCGGCTTGCCTGCCGCAATGTTTTCGTTGATCGCGCTCTCGACCGGAGTCCCTTTCCACCCGCGAATGTAATTCGCCTGATCTCCTCCCGCAATAAACAGCACCTCCGCCTTCCGGATGATCTCCGCCACCGCCGGATCTTGAGCCGCCTCGCGATCCGGAATAATCAGCGTCGCCACCGAGTTCGCTTTGCACCGGTCATTTACGTACGAGTTGTACTCGTCGTCGCCGCGCGCGCGCAGAATCAGGAAATCCCCGCCGTTGCCCTGGTTGCAGAGCCAGCGAAACGCCTCGTCCAGATCGCTCCCTCCACCCATCATGGCAATGCCGGCCTTGGGCTTGGTCTGAACGTCTTCTTTATTTCCGAGACGAAAATACTTGGAGGATTGCGCCTGCACCAGATTCGCTACGAATGCCACGGAGAACAGCAGCAGGAACCACCGCAGGTGTGTTTTGATCACGCTGAGAATATACAGGAACGCATGTGGCGACGCCCGCCTCGGCCGACCCGCGCATGCGGAGCGAGGCGGAACCACTCCGAACGCCGCAGAGCGAGCGTATTGAACAAGAGAAGTCTGGCAGCCCTTTTCCTACTTCAGTCCTTGCACCAAATACAAATCCGACAGCGTCCGGCTGTAGCCGTAAACGTAAGCCTTGTCGTCGGCCGAAACCAGCACCCCGCGGATGGTATCGATCCCCGCCGCATCCGCCGGTTCGAACGCTCTCCAGAAGGTTCTCTGCCCCGTGGCCACGTCGACGCGAAACACTTGCGCCGGAATTTGTCCCCGCGTCATCACATAGAGTGAACCACCGTCCGACGACCATGCCGTCGGAAACTCACCGGGCTGGACCCCCGGGACCAACCTTGGATCTCCTCCCGCCACGGGGAACAGATAAATCTTCTGATCGGGACTGCGAGCCGCAACCATTCCCCCATCCCGAGACAAGACGAGCGATGCGATTCCCTCCATACTGAACGCATGCGGCTTGGCGTCATCGAGCGACTCCAGGTATAGCCGCGCCCCATGTCCCGGCTCCGAGCCCAGGAAAACGAACCGCTTTCCGTCCGGCAGGAAAGCTGCGGCGTTCAGGTGATTCAGACCATCGCTCTTCAGCTGTTTCATCTCGCCCACGCCAGTGGGATAAAGCACCAGCGGGGAAGGCACGACGTTCAGCCGCGACAGAGCCCACTGGCCATCGGGCGAGAGTGCGACGCCGCTACCTTCTCCCAACCGGATCGCCGGTGATCCGTCCGTGCCCCGCAGATAGACCGCGTAATGCGGGCCGCCCCCTTCGCCGGATTCAAAAAACAGAATCATCTTCCCATCGGCCGACAAGCTTCCCGGCGCCGACCAGTCCAGCCACGAAAGGTCTTTTTCTTTCGCTTCCCCCGGCGCCAGTCCGATCATGCCGGCGCGATCATTGCCGCGCGTGAGAAGTACGTTCCCGTCCTTGCCCACATCCAGAATCGTCAACTCGCCCGGCACCCGCGCCAGCAGGCGCACTGTCCCGGAAAGGTCCGTGGCATACAGGGAGCGGTCGCCTCCGGTACGCGTTGCCGTGAACCAGATTTCGCTGCTGTCCGGTGACCATGCCAGCCCTTGAAGGCTGTCCCATCCGCCGGAAAGGCTGGTCTTTTTTCCCGCCAGATCAATCACGGAAACTGCTCCGCCGTCGTCGCCCGCCTGCGGATGATCCACGAACGCAATCAGCTTTCCGTCCGGCCTGAACCGCGGATTCCCCATCCACCCATCGGCTTCGTACAACACCTTGCCCAGCGGCCCAGCCAGCCGCTTCCGTCCTCCGACTTCATGAATGACGACCACATTGGTTCCGTCCGGCGACCAGTCCGCCCACTCGACATCGTTCAGAATCTCGCGGGGCGCTCCACCCACCAGCGGAACCCGCGCCAACGTGCCCGCATAAAGAAACGAGGAATCCCGCGGCTTGCTGTGCAGTGCCAGCAGCATCTCTCCCGACGCAGAAACCGCCAGCACATCAGCGCCTCTCGGTTCCACCTGCTGCGATTGCGGACTCTCCGGACGCGTGGTGTATAAATCGAGCGGCTTGCCTTCCCACGCCGCGCTGTAAATCACCGTCTTCCCATCCGGAGCAAACCGTGCCGAATGCACGATGCCGCGCCGGAAGGTCAGCGGATGATAGGCTGCAAACTCTGGCTTACCCGACCCTTTGAGCAGCAGAGCGCCCACTGCCAATCCGGCCAGCAGGGCCAGCACTCCCGCTACGCCGGCGGCGGTCCACACGCGCCCGCGCGGAACCAGATCTTCGCCCGCCGTTGGGGTCGCGATGCTTGTCCCCGATGCCGCCGCAATCCCCGAACCGCTCGCCGCCCGGATCCGCGAACTCTCCAGACCGCGCTTAATCCGCTTCAGATCGCCGCGCAACTCCGCCGCTGTCTGGTAGCGCATGTCGCGCTCTTTTTCCAGCGACTTCAAAATCAGATCATTCAGCTTCTCGGGGATCGCCGGATTCAAATCCGTGGCCGGAGCCGGCATCCGGTTCAGAATGGCTTCGAAGACCACTCCATTGCTGCTCCCGGAAAAAGCCATCGCTCCGGTCGCCATCTCGTACATCACCGATCCAAATGCGAAAAGGTCGGTGCGCGGATCCAGTTCCTCCGCCCGCACCTGCTCCGGCGACATGTAGGCCACCGTCCCGATCGTCGACCCCGGACTGGTCATCGGGCCGGCGGGCGTGGTCAACGTGTGTTCGGTACTCAGCGCCAGCTTGGCCAGTCCAAAGTCCAGAAGCTTGGCCTGCCCGCGTTTGGTCACAAAAATGTTTGCCGGCTTGATGTCCCGGTGAACAATGCCCCGGCTGTGCGCGGCATCCAGAGCATCTGCGATCTCGATGCTGATGCCCAGCAGCGTCTCCACATCCATCGGCCGCCCGGCGATGCGGTGTTTCAACGTCTGCCCGTCGAGAAATTCCATCGCGATGAACGCATGCCCATCGTGCTCATCGATCTCGTAAATCGTGCAAATGTTGGGATGATTCAGCGCCGACGCAGCCTGGGCCTCGCGCTGAAAGCGGACTAGCGCCTGCGGGTCTTTGGCCACATCATCGGGAAGGAACTTCAGCGCCACAAAGCGTTTCAGCTTCGTGTCCTCGGCCTTGAAGACGACACCCATTCCCCCGCCGCCGAGCTTTTCAAGAATGCGGTAGTGGGAGATGGTCTGGCCGATCATTCCGTGGGGCCTATGCAGGCGCAGCTATCTTATTGATGCAGAGCGATCCGCGCAAGCCATTTGAGGGTTCTGGGATTGCAATGGACTTTCGCCAGCGCCGACTAGTCCGGCTCGATTTCAGGCATCACATGCGCCAGACTTTGCTCGACTCCGGGCGGCGCCTTCACCGGCAACGGGATTTCGACTGTTCCCATGTGGCCGGTAAGGGCATCCTGCACGCCGAGGCGCATCGACGCGGCTTGCACTGGCACGTCGACCTGCTGGCGCAATCGCAGCCCACCTACTTGCATTTCCTGATAGTCTTCCGGCTTCAACTCGCTGGTGGCGCGGCTGAGGATGCTGGTGCGCAGAGTTCCATCCTCGTCGAATGACGTAATCATGAAATTGCTTACGCCGTGACGAGTTCCTTGCAGCGTAGCATCGAAACGCAGTTGGTTAGGTGTAACGGCATAGTCCACGACATAACGCTGCACTTCCACAGGTTCAGGGGGCCGGGCGTCCTGATCGTGGTGTTTCTTCTTCTTTGATACGGGATGCACGATTCCCGCGGCAGTGGGGTCAACCTGCCGAGGCTTGCCCAAGGGTACCACCCGGGCCGCGAAAAAAATCTGGTGGGCCTGCGGAGATCCATGCTGCATGGCGACCAAGCCAAATCCCTTGGCAGCGTCCTTGGCGAATCCCCCGGCATCGGGATCCACGGCAAAGTAGCCGGACCGGTGATTGACGTGAAGTTTCTTCTCGGTTGAGGCCAATGAGACCTTAATCTTTCTAAACTTGCCATCGTATTTCTTGTTCGAGGGAGTGTAGGAGAGCGCGTAGTAGTTCGTTTCCTGCTCCAGGGCTACCGCCATGGCCTGCTTGATACCGTTCGTGTTGTAGAAGGCTTTGCCGCCGGTCTGGGCGGCGATACTGTCCATGATTCCGTGCTCGGTCATCTCCTGCATGAAGGGCGAATCGCCTCCCGGTAAGTTGGCGCCGATATCGCCCGTGGCGGTCAGGTTCCCAAGTTCGTCGAACCGCTTGTTAACCGAACTGCTGCCGTAAGACGACTGTGAACCCGGGGACGGCTGGGTCGAGTCAGGAGCATTGGTGAAGGTCGACGCTTGCATGGAATAGGCGGTGAGTCCTCGCACGTCTACCGGGTACACCGCGATGTGAGACTCGGCCAGAAGATTTACGGCTTGTTTGACCTGCTCTGTGTAGCTGCCGGTGGTCGAATCGGAGTTTCGCAAATCCACTCCAGGAAAAATACCCAGCGGAAACGATCCGGAAAGCCAGATCAGACTCTTGCGCCCAGGAATGGCTGCGAGGTATCGCGCCAGTTGGGCAAAAGCGTCCATAGTGAGCCAGGCGCGCATATCGAGATCGCGACCGCGGCGCAGGGATTCCTCCTGCTCAAGCCTGCCCGCCATATCCTGCATGTTTTGCGCCATAGGGCCGAACCTGCTGCCTTTTGAAGCCAAGTTCGCCGCACCTTGCATCAGCCAGGAGACGGTCTGCTGGTCCTGCATATCCTGACTCCGCATGGACGTATATCGCAGCGATCCTTTCTGTCCTTTCACTGCTCGGACCAGTACGCCTTCATCAGGGGTGAAACCCTGCACCATTTGCAGCGTGTCGGAGAGTGCGCAGAGGGCAAATCGACTGTCTTTCGGTTTGTTCTGCAGAAACTTCAGCAGCTCCAGCTTGGCGCGCTGCTGCTCATCGGCAGGTGTGTTGAGCAGGTCGTACAAGATCAGGGTCACCGACTCGCTCTCCGGCGAGGGCGAATTATTGGTGAAGATGTTGGCGGCAACCTCCTTTGGTTGGGGGCGGGTCGGCGGAGAGGGATGGTGTTCCACTTCATCAAAATAAGTAACGGTTTGGGGTTTGCCGTCCTCGCGTACCTGGAAATCCTCTCGCGGCAGACCTTTAACGGTGTGACCACTCTTGGGGTCGGTGACCACGACGTCAAGCGCAACGACCTGGGTGCGGCTCTTCAACGTAATCATCGAACTGCCCGACGAACTGGCGTCCGCCGGAAGAGTGGGGGAGGGCGGAGGTGACACCGGGCTGGCGGCTGCAGAAGATGAACCTGGGGGCGCGGCCGACGGTTTGGACGAATCTGCGGAAGCCCTTGCTTCCTTTGTTGCGGCCTCCGCGTCGGTGTCAGCCGCCGTGAAGGCGGGATCGTTCGCCTCCGACTGTGCAGTATCAGCCGGTGGAATGTATAGTCCCGGCACATCGGCTTTCGCGGCAGAGTATTTCGCCTGTTCTTCGGAAGACATCTCGGGCAGGTCATAGAAGTCGATTTGTGTCCCACGCAGAACGGCCAGGCGCAAGCCGTCCGGAGAAAGCGAGAAATTTTGCCCGTTCAACATGGCAGGCGCGGCCGTAGCCGAGCATACAGGAGTTCCACTTGCGGTATTGAAGACTTCGATTCGCTGCTCCAACCCCTCTTGCTGCGAGGGAAGCTGCTCTTCTGTGGAAGCGGACGTGGGCACATCGACCAGGCTGAAGGTGCTGATGGCGAAGCGGCTGCCATCTTCGCTTCGCGCCAGCACCGGGAAGTACCGGTGCGCATCCCAATGCTGCCGCCACAGGCGGTTTCCGGTCGTGGTGAAGACACTGACGCTGTATCCCGACTTACTGCTGGAGTCGCGCCCGATCAGCAAAGTGTTGCTGCTCAGATAGAGAACGTCAGGAGCGCGTCTGGTCCGCACCCGTGCGATATTTGCGCGCTGTTTTTCATCCGGGCCAAAGCGCACCAGCCAGACCCTCCCGGTGGCTCCTGAAATCACGCTGGCAAAACCGGAGCTCGCGGCTTCCACATTGGCCGTTTTCTCGGATTGGATCACGCGCAGAACCGCTAGCGACTCGGCATCCCGAAATGTGATCTGAACTCGTGGTTTCGAGGTTTGCTTTGCTTTGGAGGGAGATGAGGCAGCGTCAGCTGCGCTTTCGGTGATGATCTGTTTCCCATCGGGAGTCACCGACACCCAAAGAAGATCCTTCGACGAGGTCCAGAGAGGCGTTTCCTGCAAGCCCGCACCGACGATGTAAAGGCTGTTGAGCTTTCGGAGCAGGATCTTTCCATTTCCCAGGGTCCAGAGGTAGCGGCGCGAATCGTGCACATACCAGTCCGTTTCCTTCAGTACCGTTCCGCTGGAGATTTCAAGAATAGCGGCGTGTACGATCCGGTCATCGTGCGTCGCGGGACAGTCGGGATGGCGAGTAAACAGTTTCTTGGGATTGAAGGTAAACAGGACGTGGTCGCGATCGAGAAAGTCGAGGGAAAGATTCGACGCCCCGGAGCGTCGCGCCATCTCCGAGAGCTGCTGAAATCCCAACCGCGCAAGATCGAACTGGCGTGCTGGCGCCGGTACGGCAGCGTCGGGTACGACAGCGGTTTGCCCCGCTAGAGTCGAACCGCAAACGATGATGGAGACAATGAAGACTGTCAGGATGGTCTTTTTGTCCGGCGGGAAACAAGAAGTGTCACTCCCGCTGCGTGTTATCGGCCGCCGCGTACGTCGCGAAAGTAAAACATCTCGGGACAAACCGGTTACCTCTTGTGATGAACGGCAATGTCGTCGAAAGCAAAGAAGACTGACCAGGCAGGTGCCTTGCAAACCCGTCGACGCAGAACGCTCTTAGGGGTTCGGTGCCAAATCGACCCAAGTGGTCTCCTTGCCCAGGGGCACAATCCACGCATCTCGCTCGGACGCCAGCGCCTTGACCGGCTGATAGGCCCCGCTTTTCACCTGACCTGGCCGCTCAATGTGCAGGCGCGCTGCAGGCGTAAACGGCGTGGCCGCATCAATGCCCACCCGTACTACACCGGTTTTGGAGTTGACCTCGATTTTCTCGAAATTGCCCGCGTCAAGCGTGAGCCACAGACCTAGCGAAGCCACGTAAACCCGGGTTCGGAAGGAATCCAAAGGAGAGACCTTGACGATATCCCCTTCGGTCTTGATGTTGCCGCCAAATGCGAGCCAGCCCAACTCGGGATGCCGCACGATGTAGGTTGCCGTATTCCATGCATGGCCGAAAAAATTGGGCCCGTTGTCGCCGGAGAGCGGATCGGGCTTGAGCATGTCAGGAAAAGAGTGGAATGCCGGAGAGAGGAAACCTTCCTGGTCAATGTCGGTCAGCGCGCCCATGGTGCCACCGTAGCCGACCCGTAGCAGGTAGAAGTCATCGGGATGCTCGCGATATTCCGACAAGAGTGGAATCGCGTTGATACCGGAGCCGTAGTGGTGCAACTGCCTCTCGATGCGGCTGTATTTTGCGGCGAAGATGAAATCCCAATAACGGCGAGCGCTTCCGTTGTATCCCCAGTGCGGGATCGCGGGGTCGTATCCCAGAATTGCATTGAGGGTTACTTCGGCCTTGTCGTCGTATCCGAAGTGTTTGGTCCAAGCATAGACTTCTTCCTGACCGGTCGAGTCCCAGGGCATCTCGCTGCCGAAGGGGTAAGCCTGGGCCTTCCAATGGTCGGCGCGCTCCCGCATTTTTGTTTCGAGTGCGTCCGCCTGGGTATTCATGCCTTCGCGCTTCAGGTCAGCGAGGATCTGAACGAAGATGTCTCCCTCCATCTGGCCGAACTCGGCGTACCCCGAGGCGAACTTCGTCATTGCTATTGCCGTTTCGTACGCGTGCGAGAGATACCAGTCCCAGGGATGATTGGTGACGAGTCCCGGGTTGTTGCGCGCGAGGTGGTAGAGGACCCAGTACGCGGCTGCGACGTGGGGATAGTTGAACGAGCGGTCGACCGCTTCCGATGCCTGCTTGCTCCAACTGGTCCAGCTCTTCCAATTCAGATCGCCGCGATAGTAATTTGGCGGCAGTTGGTCGGGCTGATAGTAGAAAAGACTTTTGCGCACACCGTACTGACTTGAACCTTCCTTGAACTGCAGGCCGCCCCAAACGACAGCATCGACAAATTGCTGCAGCTTGTCGACTTCCTCTTTGTTTGGTTGGCCGAACTCTTTCATAGCCGCAGCGAGCCAGGAGCCGGCGCCGCCTTCGTCGCTGAGTCCAGCGATCCAGACGCGGCTGTCCTGCAACACGATCTGGTTGAGCTCACGGTCATAGGACATTACCGAGGGGTTACGATGGAAAGGATCACTGGGGTCGGTGAACCACTGCGTGGTCGTGAGAAAGTGGCCCATGTCGGACACGGCTTCCGCCGCCGGCTTGATGACGAAATAGCTGATCGCCTGCAGGGAGCCATCTGCGTAGGTCACAGATATGCGAGCGCGTCCCCAGGTCTTGGCTCTCAACGTGTATGACTGCCAGACGGAGGCGGGGGGCGAGTCGCGGCTAATCGTGATTGCGCCTTCGGGCTCGACCGTGATCGACTTCACACTCTTGGGATACTTTAAGAACAACCGTGCGTCGAGGTCTGTCGGTAGAACGTAACCGGGAATGCCGACGGCAACCGGGCGTCCGGCGTCCGCTAGAGTCTTCTCGATGTTACGAATCGAGTCCGACAACAGGAACTTTAGACCATAGGTCTTCGACTCGCCTGGCGCGAGAGTCAAGCTGGTGGGCGGATTCCACGGTTGGGCTTTCTTCCATTCGTTGTCGCTGTAAGCCTGGCTGTGGATCATCCATTCGTAAAAGCCTTCAAAGGTAATGCCGCGCGGGGTGGGATCTGTGAAGACAGGATTCGGGCCCCGACGACCTGCCCGATCCAGGATCGGGTTGTATGCCTCGAAGGGAGTCTTGCCGTCAGGGACTACTAGCAATACTGGACCGTGCCCGCTGAGTCGGGTCACTTGCAGGTATCCGGCGTCTTCTCCTATGTATGGGTCGTAGAAGGAACATTTCGCATGCGCGTCCTCCAGCGATCGGTCATTGAGCACGTTGTTGAAGATCATCGGGATGCCCAAGGCCCCGATCTGCACTGTACTCGTCGATTTATTCTTCAGTGTGAACCGCAAAACGAGCTTGCCACTTTCCAGCGCCCACGTTCGTGTGATCTGTAACGGAACTTCCGAAGGCAAAGCGGGAGTCAGGTCGGCGGCCGCTAACACGTTCCTGGAAGCCGGCAACGCTCTTACCGGATTGCGAGCGGCGGCTGTGGAGTAATTCTTCCAATCGCCTGAATTCCCGGCTCGCAAACGCAGGGTGATGTCTCCGAGATGAAAATAACCATCCTTGGAACGCGCAACCAGAAGATCGCCGGGAGTGAAATCGAAGTCGCCGGCTGTCTTCGGTTTGAGAGCGGCGACGGTTTGCGAGCTGCGGACCAGACTCAGCGCAAACTCGGGAGTATCCAGGTCGACCGTGCCTTGACTGAGCATCGGTCCGGGAGTTGGAGGCTGTTTCTTCTCGTTCTCTTTCTGGGCAGCCCAGGAATGCGAGGCCACGATCAAGCTCATCGCGAAGCAACAGGCTCGGACCACATCTGCAATTGGGGATGAGTTGCCTCTATTCTTGCGAGCTCGAATATTCATGGCGGACCTAGACGATTCCTCTCAAGTGCCGAAATCAGGCTGCACTCTCGGCTGACACATCAACTCAATCGAAATGTAGCTGCGTCGTTAACGAGTGACTACTTCTCCAAGCCCCGAGCGGACAACGAAGGGAGGGCCGCATCCCGTGTCATCTGCCCATCGACCATGCGCCAAATCCCCAGCGGGTTCTCGTCCTTGAGCTCCTCTGGGAGCGCTTGGTTGGGGAAGCCCTGATAACAAACGGGCCGCGCAAAACGGAAGATGGCTCGGCTGCCCACCGATGTGGATCGCCCATCCGAGGTTGAGGGGTAGGGCCCGCCATGCACCATCGCGTGGGACACTTCGACGCCAGTAGGAAATCCGTTGAAGACCAACCGGCCGACCCTGGTCTCAAGAACCGCGACCAAGTCGGCAAATTCTCGGAGATCCTGCTCCGTGCCATGAATGGTCGCAGTGAGGTGGCCTTCCATCTCCTGGGCAATCTTGAGGACTTCTGCGCGCGTGGAGTGCTGCACCAGCAGTGTGGTGGGTCCGAAGATTTCCTCATCCAGGTTCGAGCCGAGGAACGACGCTGCGTCCGTCTCAAATACGGCAGAGCATACCGAGAAGCCGTCACCACCGTCCTCTCGCGGAGCTTCGGCCACAACGCTTACCTGAGCTTCAGTCTTGCGTTCAGCGATGGCCGCCGCATATGAAGAATGAATCGCTGACGTGAGCAGATGGAAGGGCGCCGATCCCGCGACCAGTTGCTGCAATTTTTCCCTGAACGATGCCGCGTCCGTTCCTTTTGGCAGGAAGACCATTCCCGGCTTGGTGCAAAACTGTCCTGCACCCATCGTGAATGAAGCGTGCAATCCCGCCGCAATCGCCTCTCCTCGCTCGCGCAGCGCGCCTGGCAGGATGAAGACAGGATTGGTGCTGCTCATCTCGGCATAGAACGGGATCGGCTCCGGGCGCGCTGCCGCGATGTCCATCAGCACTCTCCCGGCGCCGCGTGACCCGGTGAAGCCTCCGGCTTTCACCAACGGATGTTTCATGAGTGCCGTGCCGACCTGTGCACCGTGACCAAATAACAGTGAGAACACGCCTTCAGGCAGACCGCACTCGCGAACGCTGGCCTGAATCGCCCGGCCTACGAGTTCGCCTGTACCCGGGTGAGCCGCATGCGCTTTCACAATGACGGGATTTCCCCCCGCTAATGCGGAAGCGGTATCGCCTCCCGCGACGGAGAAGGCCAGGGGAAAGTTGCTGGCTCCGAAGACCACCACCGGGCCCAGGGGACGCAGCATGGAACGGATATCCGGCTTGGGAACGGGCTTACGGTCCGGATCGGCGTGGTCAATCCGGGCCGACACCCACGATCCTTCCTCCGCCACTTCGGCGAACAGCCGCAGCTGGCCGCAAGTGCGCGCTGTTTCTGCTTGCAGCCGCGCTGCCGGCAAAGCAGTTTCCTGCACGGCGCGCTCCACTATTTCGGCGACGATCGATTCAATCTTCGCCGCAATCCTGCGCAAGAACTCGCCGCGCTCGCGTCCCGGAATGCAGCTGTAGACAGGGAAAGCCTCAGACGCCAACCGAACTGCAAGCTCGATCTCATCTGAGCTTGCCGGGACGAATCCAGGCTGCAGGCGTTGCCCATTGCGCGGATTGGTGGCGTAGAGCAGCTCTCCTGTGCCCTCGCCTTCCCGAAAACCAATTAGCGACCTACCAGAGAGGTTTGCCATAGAATCAGAATCACTTTCGCGTATGCAGTGCGTAGCTGGTAACGGGCTGCGGGCGGGAACGCAACGCGTCACCGATTGTCTTCTTGGTCTGCGCGAGTTCTTCGCCCACCAACTCAAGGCGCGGCGGGCGGACGCGCGTATTTCCCATCCCTAGTTCCGCTTGAACCAGCTTGATCAGCTGCACGAAGTTGGGCACGGTGTCCATGCGCAGTAGTGGCAGGAACCAGCGATACAGTTCGAATGCCTGATCGCTGTCGCCGTTCACGCCGAAGTTGAACAGCTCGACGGACTCGCGCGGCAGAGCGTTGGCCAGGCCGGCAATCCATCCGGTCGCGCCCACCCCAATGGCTTCGAGTACGGCATCATCGACACCGACCGAAATCTCCAGTCTGCGGTCTACGAGAGCGCGAATTGCGGAGACTCGCCGGGCATCGGTACTTGATTCCTTCACTGCCTCGAAGTTCGCGTGCTCTCCCGCCAGCTCGCGAATGTGCTCTGGAAGGAAATCCGTTCCGTAAGCGATGGGATTGTTGTAGAGCATGCAAGACAGTGGTACAGCGGCGAACACGGCGGCGACATGGGTTTTCATTTCGCGCCAGTCGCCCTGGTAGACATAAGGAGGCAGCACCATCAGGGCGTCGCAGCCGATGTCGGCGGCGGCTTTCGCCAGAGCCACCGCCTCCGCAGTGGTCAGGGCAGAGATGGAAGCCACCACCGTCCCACGCCCGTGAACCGCCCCAACGCAGGTGCGCAGGATGTCGAGCTTCTCGTCGAATGACAAGGTTGCGCCCTCTCCCAGAGAGCCTAGAGCGACGATCCCGGAGCAGCCGTTGTCGAGCAGCCATCGGCAGTGTGCCCCAACGAAGTCATGATCGACGTGGAGATCCTCACGGAAACAAGTGGTTATAGCCGGCATCACGCCTTTCCAGTTCATCATTGTCCTCCCGTCACTTCGCTACACACCAGTTCCGAATGGTCTGTAATTGCTGCGCCCGCAATCCGGCACCGACGTCATCAGCTGCCTTGCTCATCCGCGAATGCCCATGCAGAACGGGTCCCTCGGGTCCAGCACCAATTCGGCGTCTGCGTTAACGAAGGCGGCTCCTCGTACGCTGGGATAGACTTTCCCATCCCGCACCCGGATACTGCCTTCAAAGATGCTGCCGACAATGCTTTCCTGCCTCCAGGTTTGCCCTTCGCGGAGCTTGCCGTCGGCGTATAGACATGCGAGTTTTGCGCTGGTTCCGGTGCCACAAGGAGACCGATCATAGGCCTTGCCGGGACACAAAACGAAATTCTTACTGTCAACGCCCGGTAATTGCGACGCGGCAAACAACTCCACGTGGTCGATTTCCTGTCCATTGTCACCCGTGATGCCTTTGGCCCGAAGCGCCAAGCGGATCGCCCAAGTGAAATTCGTCAACTCCTCCACGTTCGCCATTGTCAGTTGCCGGTTGTGATCGTGGACCAGGAAAAACCAGTTTCCACCCCATGCGACGTCACCCGTGACCGCGCCGTGACCGGGCACCTCCAAAGTCACGTTGTGTGCCTTGCGATAGCTCGCGACATTGTTGACGCTCACCTCGCCGTTCTCGTGCAGCATGGCGCTTACCGCTCCTACTGGTGTGTCGATCCTGTGCTCTCCTGGTCCAATTCGGCCCATGTACCGCAGGGTGGCGACAAGGCCGATGGTTCCGTGACCACACATTCCTAGATAGCCCACGTTGTTAAAGAAGATGACTCCTGCTACTGATGCAGGATCAATCGGTTCGCACAATAGTGCGCCGACCATCACATCCGAACCGCGGGGTTCGTTGACTACTGCACAGCGGAAGTCGTCGTGCTCTCTGCGAAAACGTTGCAAGCGCTCGGCAAGCGAGCCCGCCCCCAGATCCGGAGCTCCACTCACAACCAGGCGCGTGGGCTCACCACCCGTGTGGGAGTCAATGACCCGGATCTTGCGTGATTGCGTCACCAGCTTGCTGGGCTGTCCGGGCCGGGTGCTGAGGTCATTTCCTCGAAGATGGGCATTGGCGGTATTTTATGGATACAATATGCAATCGTCAACGCAATTGCATCCCAAGGGGCGGAAATTGATCGAAACAACCGACTTGTCGCCTGGGGGTCGACCTGTCGCCGAGCCCCGCGAATTCACGCGGGGATTGGGTCTTTTCGACTCGACCATGCTGGTTGTCGGGGCCATGATCGGGTCCGGCATCTTTATTGTACCCGCCGAAATGGCGCGGAATATCGGCAGTGCGGGATGGCTTCTGGTGGCCTGGGGCGTGGCCGGGGCGCTAACCATCGCGGGCGCGCTCTGTTACGGCGAGTTGTCGGCCATGATGCCCCACGCTGGCGGCATGTATGTCTACTTGCGAGAGGCATATTCCCCCCTGTTTGGTTTTCTCTACGGCTGGACTCTTTTTTCCGTGATCGAGACCGGCACAATCGCTGCCGTCGCTGTGGCCTTCGCCCGATTCTCCGGCGTAGTATGGCCGCTGATTGCGGAAGATCGCTACCTGATCTCGCCAATTCATATTTCCTCACGATACGCGCTATCGCTTTCGACGGCGCAACTGCTCGCTATCGGCGTAATCGCGCTGCTCACCTTCAGCAACACACTCGGCCTCCGTTACGGGAAGCTGATTCAGAATGTATTCACGGTCACGAAGACTGGGGCTGTGCTGGGGCTGATTGTTCTGGGAATTTCGCTGGGGCGTAACCCGGCAGCAATGCACGCTAACTTCGCCCATCCTTTCCAGCCGCAGGGAGTCTCCTCTCTCGGGGCAGCATGGGACTGGACGAACGCATTGGGCCTGTTCGTTGCCATCTGCCTGAGCCAAACGGGGTCGCTGTTCTCTGCGGACTCCTGGCACAATATTGCGTTTGCTGCCGGCGAGGTGAGGAGGCCGGAACGCAATGTCACCCGGGCGATGGTCATTGGAACCGTCGCAGTCATCAGCTTGTATGTGTTGGCGAACATCGCCTACCTCGTAACGCTTCCCCTGGCAGCGATCCAGCACGCGCCAGCCGACCGTGTCGGAACTGCCACGTTGCGGGCGATCTTCCCGGGCGCGGGTAACGCAGTGATGGCGGTCGCAATCATGATCTCGACCTTCGGGACCATCAATGCGCTGACCCTCACCGGAGCACGCGTTTACTATGCGATGGCGCGGCAGAGGCTGTTCTTCCCCTTCGCGGGGAGACTCAATCGGGCGAGCGTACCTGCTTCTTCCCTGAGGCTGCAGGGACTGTGGGCGGCTGTGCTTGTGCTACCCCGCGTTTACGATCCGACATCGCAATCCTGGGGAAACCTTTACAGCAATTTGCTGGAATACGTGATCTCAGCCGCCCTCATTTTTTATGTTCTGACCGTTGCGGGCGTATTCCGGCTTCGCATCAAATGTCCGGAGGCTCCGCGCCCCTATCGAACTCCTGGATACCCAGCCGTTCCCTTGCTTTACCTTCTTGCCGCGAGTGCCATCCTGGTGGTGCTTTTTGCCTACCGACCCGCAACCACATGGCCGGGGCTGGCCATTGTGCTATTGGGGGTTCCCATCTACTGGATGATTCAGAGGGGTGGCCGCAACTCAAGCACAGAAGAGTCCGAAAAACTGCCTTCAGACGGTTCGGAGCTTAACGGCTGATTTGGATGCAGAAAGGCAGCATGTTAACTGGCACAACACCGCAACAAAGGAAGGACCAGAGGGATAAAGCATACTGTATAATACCGTTGTAAGCTTTTGATTCTGCGATCTGCTTATACACGAAAACTCACACGATGGAACTTCAAAACGCAACGGACTCGGCAATCCACCGCCAATCCCTGACATCGGCGGTGGCGGACAGACTTCGCGAGCAGATCATCCGCGGGGAAATTCCGGAAGGCGCGCAAATCCGCCAGGACGCCATCGCCACCCAATTTCATGTCAGCCGAATTCCGGTTCGCGAAGCTCTGCGTCAACTCGACGCCGAGGGACTGATTGCAATCGTTCCCAATCGCGGTGCGATCGTGCCGGCGCTGTCCCCTGACGATATCGAAGAACTATTTTCCATTCGTGCGTTGCTCGAGCCTGAAGTCCTGAAACTTTCAATTCCGCACCTGACCGACCAGGATTTCTCCGAAGCCGCCGCAATCTTGCGGAAGTACGTCAGCGAACTGCGGCGAGACGATCATGTCTCCGCCTGGGGACGCCTGAACTGGCAATTCCATTCTATTCTGTACTCGCGCGCAATCCTGCCGCGGTTTATGGCGGTTATCCGTAACGTCAATAACAGCGGCGAACGGTATACCCGCCTGCAATTGTATTTGACGCACGGAATCAAGCGCGCCAACGAAGAACACCACAAGATTCTGGAATTGTGCCGCAACCGCGACGTACCTGCCGCTTGCACCCTCCTGCGAGACCATATTCTCCACGCTGGGCAGTCCTTGAAGGAAGTTCTGCAACAGAAGCGGACGGCCCAAACCGATTCCGAAGAGAGCGAGCGTTCGACTTCCTAGCAGTTTGCTGAAAAATTCGGACTACTGTCCGGGTTTGAAAGGGCGCGGCTTCTAGCCGCGCCGTAAGTCCGCAAAAATCAATAGCGGCTTTTTAGCCGCCGAGCCGGCATTCAGTCATCGAAAAGAGTTTTTCAGCTGCCTGCTAGTGAATCGGTACCACTGCAGTTACTACGGATAGGCGCGGCAAGTCCACCTGGATAGTCGATCCGCTCATCTGAATTGGATGCGGTTTTGGAGTCACGCGATCGGGACTGTCAAAGCTATTGCATGCGTTCCAATCTGCATCATGAAGAATTTGCGCCTTACCCCCTTCGGCGCTGGCCCCCCGTAACGTACAACTCACCTGCAAATCAGAATCATGATGGGGATTCACAAAGGAGATGGCCAACTCTCCCTGCCCCTTCGATGCAGACATAGAAAGCCCTAACGGCGCGGAATCCTCAGTCTCGATTCGCACGGCGGTCTTGGAACGGTGCGCCTTGAAAAGCGCAAACGCGTGATAGGTCGTTGTGCGGACGCAATGCTCCCCTTCGGGACCGTCCGTCAGCAGCAGCGACTGCAGCACGTTCACCATTTGCGCGATGTTACACATGTAGAGCTTGTCGGCCTGGCGGTTGAAGATGTTGAGGCCGAGTCCCGCCGCCACGGCGCTGCGCATGGTGCTCTGCTGCCACAGTTTTCCATACCGCTTTTCGTCGTCGGCCGGAATGTTGTCCCACACTCCCCACTCGTCGAGTATCAGGCCAACCTTCTTGCCGTTCTCGTAACTGTCGAGCACAGCGCGCTGGTGAATGATCGCTTCCTCGACCTTGGCATAAGAGGCGAGTTGCTCGTTCATATGCTCGACGGTGAAGCTCGTGGAACGATCGGCTCCGCCCGTGTAGTAGTGCATTGAGACTCCCTGCGGACGCTCCCAGCCCAATCCGTCCATGAGACCACGCGACCAGCGAGTGTCGTTGCCTGAGGGTCCGCTGGCCACCAGGAAGAGTTCCGTTCCTCCAAAGTCGCGACAATAGACGGCGAAGTCACGATAAAGACGCGCGTATTCCTCGGGGCGCATATTTCCACCGCAGCCCCAGCTCTCATTGCCCACACCCCAATAGCGCACGTGGAAGGGCTCCGGAGATCCGTTCGCCGCCCTCTCATCCGAAAGTGTGCTTCCGGACGGGAAGTTGCAGTACTCGATCCAGTCTCGCAGTTCGTGCGGCGTGCTGCTCCCCACATTTCCGGCAAGGTAGGGTTCGGCGTTCAGAAGGCGGCACAGCCCGATGAACTCGTGCGTGCCGAAGCTGCCATCTTCGATGTAATTCCCCCAGTGAATATTGACGCGCTTAGGACGCTTGGCAGCCGGGCCTATGCCTTCACGCCAATGGTAGTCGTCGGCAAAGCAACCTCCGGGCCAGCGCAGCACCGGAACGCCCAATTCCTTTAGATACTCCACCGCTTGCTTGCGGTATCCGCTGATGTTCGGTATACGCGAATCCTTTCCCACCCAAAGCCCACCGTAAACGCAGGAGCCCAGATGTTCGGCAAAGTGACCGTGGAATTCGGGACGAACCAAGCCGATTTCCGAATCCGCGCGAATCACGACGCGCTGGCTTGCTGCGCCCGAAGCAGCCCACAAGCTCTTGGGAACCATTCTCCTGGGAAACATTGATGACGCCGCCAGCGCGCCTGCGCCAGCCACGAATTGTCGCCTGGAAACGGGAACGATCATGCTCATTGCACCTTAATTAGAACCGCGCCGTGGCGTGGAATTGTAGCAGTGTAAGTATCGTTATAAGACCCAACATCCTTGTGGTTCCAGAGGTCGCGAACCTTCGCTGCTGTCTGCGCGCCAACATCCTTGAAGTTGACTGTGACGGGGTTTTCCGATTCTCCCCGGTTGAACAACCCAACCGCCACGCTGCCGTCGGCAAGTGGTTTCGCCCACACCTCCAGGGGTCCTTCTTGCGCGATCCGGCGACCCTGAACTCCCTTGGAATCCTGGTCTACGGCGACGACTTCTTTGTTGGTGAGAATGGCGAGAGTTTCAGGCGTCATCTTCGAGAGATCATTCCCGGCCAGCAGCGGAGCGGCGAGTAGCACCCACAAACTCATGTGCGTGATGTATTCGTCGTGATTCATGCCGCCGTTGCCCACCTCGAGCATGTCCGGATCGTTCCAGTGGCCCAGCCCGGCATAGGACTCAAGACCATCCTGATCGAAGCCAATGACTGACATGCGGTCGTAATGGTCGGTAATGTCTTCAGTGGTGCGCCACAAATTACCCCCGACCGAAGTTCCCCATCTCCACACGCGATCGTAGCCGTACTGGCACAAGCTGAAGGCGATCGGTCGCCCGGTCCGCACCAGCGCGTCATGCATCTTCTTGTAGACCTCAGGCATTTGGCCGCGCTGGTACACTTTTTCCGCGCTGCACCAGTCGTACTTCAAGTAGTCGAAACCCCACTCCGCGTACTGGTGCGCGTCCTTCTCTTCGTGACCGTAGCTTCCCTCATATCCGGCACAAGTCTTGGGGCCAGGAGAGGAGTAAATGCCCGCCTTCAACCCCTTACTATGGACATAATCCACCAGGGCCTTCATATCGCCGAATTTCTCATTGGGCCGAATCCTTCCCTCCTCGTCACGCGTGCCTTCCCAGCAGTCGTCGATGTTCACGTAAGTGTAGCCGGCATCTTTCATCCCGTTATCTGCGATGGCATCGGCCGCGCCTCGGACATCGGCGGCAGTCACATTACATGCGAAATGATTCCAGCTATTCCATCCCATGGGAGGAGTAGCAGCAACGTCGGAACCCGCCGCGAGCGTTGTCCAAGCGATGCCAACTGCCCAGATCACCCATGCGTGCAGAAGGATTTTTTTCATTGTTTTCAAGGCCCCTCCAAAACAAGAGAATCATCTTGATTCCAACCACGTCAGCTGAATTGACCTACCACTTCGAACACCTTCTGCTTCCCAGTCGAAATAATGACAGTATCGTGGTGAATGCCTCCAACTGTCGCAGGCATGCCATTTACAGTGACGGTCTGCAGAGCACTCCCAGCGGGAAGCCGCATCTTGAAATGCAATTGTTTCGGCGTTCTGGCGCCCGCGAATTCCACATGGCCCACGGCGGACTTTGAGCCGGACTTCGCCACCAGGCTGAAGCTGACCTTGCCCCATCGCGTGGGAGCCTGCTCGATCCGTATTTCTTCTCCGGAGCCGACCCATTCGCGCGGTACGCCCTTCGCCAGGTAGAGCATGTCTTCGTCGGAATCCTCCAACACCAGCATCCACCGCACCAGCAGGGGGATTGTCTGCTGCGCTGGAACGCAGTAGGTCGCCGAGTCGCCCGTGATGCCGGTTACTTCACCCGCCGTCCAACTTCCACGCGTGTGGGCGTGATATCGGTGCGCATAGAGGAACAAAAGGAATTCCTCGATGCGGTCGAGCCGAAGCAGCGCCTGCGCGTATCCATACGAGATAAAACCGAGAATCTCCCGGCCGTCCTCCTGAAAACGCCACACGTTGGCCACGACCCCCAGCGTGGTCGCTCCGTAAGCCCTCATGCAGTCGACTACCTGATGCGCCAAGCGGGGCGGCAGCACATCCGCCTGAAGCAATTCCGCATAAGGACGGTGCGGCCATTGCTGTGGGCTCGGTCTCTCCTTCTCCAGTGACTCGCGAAAGGTGAGCGTCGTACCGGGAAACAAGCCAATGTATGGTGGCGTCTTGTCGCCCTGGATATTTTTCTCAATGCTTTCGATGGTCCGATCCCTAAGCATCTGGCTGCGCTTGAGCCAACCTTGCGCCATCTTCTCCATGCTTGGCGACGAGTTGATATGCGCCAGCCCCATCCAGGCTTGTGAGATATCCTTGAACCCCCGCGCCGCGAAGGCACTATTGGCGTAATACGGCTGCCAATACAGAGACGGATTCTCGCCGAGGCAGGAGTCGGACTCACTCCAGCCGCGGATCAATCCATAACCGGGACTCTCCTTCGGCAAATTCAGACTCTCGTCGTGCATATCGCCGAGCAATTTCGCAGTCGCCTCGATCTTGGCCCGGTGCTTCGATATCAAAGCGCTATCGCGCGTGTAGTTGAAATAGCGGGCCAGCAAAGAAAGAGTCATGCCAAACTGCGCGGTCTCGGGGCCGCGCATGTCCACCATGCCCTTGGAATCCACATATTCCGTGAAGTAGTTGTCGATGAAAAGCCGCGCCGTTTCCAGGCGGCCCCATTCCATATTGGTGTAGATTGCGCTGGTGAAGATGTCCTGGAAACCGTCGTACTCCGAGCCGGCATAATCGCGGTCAACCGCGCCGTACTTCGGATACACTCCGCCAGGCCGCGTCATCAGCTCTTTTGCGAACGAATGTTTCGACATCTCGACCCATACGTTCTGCGGCAGCGAAGCCGGAGCGAAATCGTGCACTTGCTCGTCCCAATATTCTGCAAAGGCGAGCAGTGCACGATAAAACTCTTCGGGTTGCGGATCTTCGCGGCCGGGCGGGTAAGCGGGATAGCTGTGGCCATACACGACCTTGGAAGTCTTACCGTCTTCGATCAGTGCCGTGCGGTGCCAGGTGTGCACGATGTATTTATTCCTGTTCGCGCCCACATCGCCGAAAACGATTACTTCCCAATAGGCCTTGTCGGAGATCGGAATCACTTTGCGGACAGCCGGCATCCAGCCTCCGACCAGACCGTCGTAGAGTTGACCCTTCTTCAGCGCTTCACGGAGTTCCGGCGAATACTGGATCGGATGGTAAGTCCGAGTGTTGCCACTGCGGTAGACCGGAGTAACATCGTAAGCTTCCTTGGTGCCAACAAACGTGCCCCATGTGCGTGGGTTTTTCTCCGCCGACGACATCGGCGGCGCCGCCGATCTCACTTTTTCAGGGTCGGGGTCGCCATCCTTTAGGAGATGATCGGCAAGAAGATCGGGTGAGGACCGCCCGATGTCCTTGAGCGCAAGTCCCAGGTATGGGGTCCCTTCCGGCATCGAGGCTTCGGCGCTTTTGGCGAGCAAACGCGACTCGCCGGCCGCCGAGACAAACACCAGAGATCCCTCACGACTGCGCAGATCTTCGTAGACTTTCCAAACGTCAGCTTCGATCTTAAAATCAGCGACCAGCGTGTAGCCTTCAAGGGAGACTTCCCCAGCAGCCCGTTTTCGCCCAGACTTTCGGGCAGGAGGTGTTGCCACAGCAGGTGTAGCCACAGCAGGTGTAGCCACAGCAGGTGTAGCCACACCACGGGTCAGGATCTCAAGACCAACTGCGGCGGTTGCCATTCCCTGCAGAAAATCACGTCGGTGCATAAAGGGTCTCGTCAATAATTGGGGTTCGCGCCCATCCGTGTTCAGCGCCGCCGCCTGGCGTTACCGGCAAATTCCCGGTCCTCCTTGATCTCGAAACTAGGCGGTGTCACGCCGAGCAAATGCTGGACAAAGTAATCCCACCGCCGCCGCACCAGATAAAGAGCGTGCTCGCCACTTTCTCCGTGGAACATATTGGGCACGAACAGCATGTCAAAATTCTTATTCGCTTTCATGAGCGCATCGACGAAGCGCATCGTCTCGACGGGATGGACGTTGTCGTCGATGTCTCCGTGTTCCAGAAGAAGATGACCGGCGAGACGGTTCGCCATCGTCACGTTGGACTGAGCAGCGTAGTCGTCCTGCACCGGATATCCCTGATACGCTTCGTTCCACCACGCCTTGTCCAGGCGGGCGTCATGATCGCCGGACGTGGAGACTCCTACTTTGTAGAACTCCGGAAAAGCCAGCATGGCGTGGGCCGCGCCGTAACCTCCGGCTGAGGTGCCATAGATTCCGACCCGCGTTATGTCCATATACGGATAGCGGTCCGCCATTTGTTTGATCATGGCGACATGATCTTCGAAAGATCCGCCCAAGTTTCGATAAGAAAACAGATGGAAATCTCGCGAGCGGCCGGCGGTGCCGCGACCATCTACCATCACGACAACAAAACCCAGTTCCGCCATCGACTGCAGCCGCAACGTCGCACCAAAGGTCTTGGGCACAAAGAACCACTGTGGACCTGTATAGACGAACTCGACGATGGGATATTTCTTCGCGGGATCAAAATTACACGGGCGCCAGATCAGCCCGTACAGAGCAGTCGTACCGTCGGCAGCTTTCCCCTGGAAAGCTTCCGGGAACTTCCATCCTGCTTTCAGCAGTGCACTCGCATCCGCTTTTTCGAGGATGCGCACTTCTGAGCCGTCTTTCGTACGCCGCAACACGGCTTCGCCAGGCAAGTCTGGACGCGAGTAATTGTCGACGAAGAACGATCCATCTGAGGAGAAGCTGACGGAGTGGTTTGCATTCTCCGGCGATAGCAGCTGCAGGTTCTTCCCGTCGAGACCGATACTGTAAAGATGCGTCTGGTAGGGGTCTTCGTTTTTTTCTCGCCCATTCGCCAGGAAATAAACGCGCCGGGCCTTCTCATCAATGTGCTCGATGCCCCGCACAACCCACGGTCCCTGAGTGATCTGGTTCTCGAGTTGTCCGGTCTTTGGGCTGTAGAGGTACAAATGGTTCCAGCCATCGCGCTCCGAGGACCAGAGACTCTCGCCAGTGGACTCGACAAAACGGTAGAAGGTTTCGCCGGGATCCACGTAGGAGTCCGACTGTTCCCGCACCAGGACCCTCTGTTCTCCGGTCGCCGCGTCGACGACGCGAAGCTCCTTCGCTTTGTAGCCCCGTTCGTCGTAGTCGTAGTGGAAGCTCTTGCTGTCGGGAAACCAGTCGAAGCCAGGTCCCTCTTGAAAAGGGAGCTCCAGCGGAGCGGTATGTATGTCAACACGCTTGCCCGACTGAATGTCGATGAGAATGGGTTCCGCCTTCGCCAGCACCTCACCCGGCAGAGGATACACGTAGGTGAAGGCCCGCGGGCGCAACTGGTCCGGGGGGACAAATTGCAGGCTGGTGAAGCGGCCCGAGTTTCTTGAATCGATGCGATAGGTGAGCAGCTTCGAAGAGTCTGGAGACCAGAAGACAGCGGCCGGTTGCTTCACGTCTTCTGTACCCTGGTCGACCATCAGGCGCAGGGACGGGAGAGGCGTAGCATAGTCCCACCCTGGCGCTCCGTCGCGGGTCAACTGCACTGTTGTGCCGGTGGAGACATCCCGCAGATACAGGTTGTGTTCCTTCACGTAGGCAGCCCAGCGTTTGTTCGGCGATGCCACCTCGTCTTTCTGCTCGGCGTGGGCTGGCTCGTTTTGACATTCGTAGGTGGCGAGGGGGCACGTCCACTGTGAACCCTCGATGGAGAAGCGAACAGCTTTCCCGGCATCCCCAAACTCGATTTCAGAAAAGGGCAAGGCCGCCGCAGAATATTCGTGCTTGGCCGCATGCGAAAGCCCTGCAGCGAGCCTCCCATGATCGAAAGCGGGGGCACTCGTATTCTTGTCGGCATCGACGAGAATGAATTCCGCTCCAGTCGGACTGACCTGCCGATACCAGAAGCGGTTCGTCTTTTCGATCCAATGGGGGGCCACATCGGCCGAAGAAATCACATGCCTCAGGTTCCCCGGAAGAAAACTTTGCGCCCGCTGATAGTCCTCCAGCCCACCCTGCGCGACGACCTCGGACACGGAAAGTATGAGCAGAACAACGGAGACAATCCACAGCCGGTGGCGAAGCCTCATCACGTTTCTGGTCTCCTCGAGCAACATGGTCACCAACAAAAATGCATTCGCCGCATGCGACAAGCTTCATCGCACCCGGCGAATGCATTCCGATCTCAGTCAAACGCTCAACGCGAGCCTCAGAACTCGAAGTTCGCTCGCAGCTCAATTACGCGCGAACCATTGAGGGTATTCCCGCTGAGTCCAAACCCGGAGTTCTGAATGGCGTTGTAGCCATAATTCGCACCTCCATTCGTCGCCGCTGCCCCAAACACTGGGTGATTGAAGGCATTCAAAAACTCACCTTGTAGCGTGAAACGAAGCCTTTCGGTGATTGCGAAGTGCTTAGCGATGGAGACGTCGTCATACGTATTATGCGGCCCGTGAAGCCATACTCGTTGGCCAAAGGTGCCTGGTGTGGTATTGGCACTAACGTACGCTAGGTTAGGGCCGCCCGTGGAGGATAGGTACTTGGGATTAATAAACGCAACGTTGGTACTTCCCTGAATAGGGTATTTGCCAATGGAGCTTTGCAGTTGCGATGCGGTGACCCCGGTCAAGGTTACGCCGCCATCGCCATAGTCGTTAAAAGTGCTCGTTCCCCCTAACAGCAGGAACGGCGCTCCGGTCTGGAAAGTGAAAATTGTTCCCAGAGTCCAACCACCAACGATGTGATCAAGCACGTTGCTGCTATTCGCAAACTGTTTGCCTTTGCCGAATGGCAGGTCGTAGGTGCCGTTGATGTGCACAACGTGACGAAGGTCGTAAAGAGTTGGTCCGTAGCTTAGCCGCATATCGCGCAGGCTAAACACGGCGCCCTGACCTTGCCAGTTATTCTGGGTAGCGACGCCGAGAGTATGACTCCAGGTGTAGTTGGCGTCGAACTGCAGACCATGCCACGCTCGCTGACGGAAATCAATCTGCAGGGCATTGTAATTCGAGTATCCTTCAGCCACCGTGTAGCTTGAGCCGATGCCTTGGGAATAAGGATTGGCTTGGAAAAAGTTAATCGGATATCCCGCACCGGCTGCATTGAAAGAGCCCGCCGCCACATTGTTCTTACATGGGAGAAAAGAGTTGCCCACCAGGTTGCAGTAGTAGGGCACGGTCCCGCCGACACCGGCCAACGTGCTAGCCATCGCTCCGGCCTGCCCTGTCGCCAACCAGCCAGTGAAATTGCCGGCACCGTAATCGGACAGGGGTACCCCCGGCCCTCCGGCCCCTTCTCCAGCAAACGCGGCATCGAAGATCGGCGTCGGTGTTTGCCCCGCATAGCCGTTATCCGCAAACGATGTTATTCCGTTCGTTTGATTGATTGCCAGGTTGGCCTGCGCATTCTTGAATTGAGTGAGGAAGCTGTTCGGGAGCTGGGCTGTGGTTCCAAAGATGTTGATCTCATTTGGGTTGATATTAAGCCACTGACGCTCGGAGAGGCTGCCGACGTAGCGTAATTCAAGTGCTCGGCTTTCCCCGAGTTGCCGCTGAACGCCAATGTTCCACGACTCCGTGTAAGGTTGCTGAATCTTTGGGTTCATGCCGTTCAGCCCTGGGCCACCCAGGAACGTGAAATCAGAAGCCGCCTCGCTCTTTAGGAAAGTCGCTGGCGCAAGCCCGTAAACATAGGGTGAAAACGCCTGAGTAGGGTTGCTGACGGCAACGGCAGGATCGAAGTCGCTAATCGACAAGCTTCCCGGTGTAAAGGTGCCCGGCACACCGGTCGTGTTCGCGTTGAGAAAGAATGACTGGTAGTAGAAAGAGCCGTAGTCCGAAGCCTGGTTCCAAACATATTGCTGGGGCTCAGTAAACTTTCGCAGCGAGAAGCCACCGCGCACCACCAAACTGCCTCGGCCTTTGGGGTTCCACGCAAAACCAAATGCTGGCTGCAGAGCCGCGTTCCAGGCATTGTAAGGGTTGGGGTTCTGGGTGATCGTCGGATTCAGGCCATTCGGGTCTGACGTGAGAGCGCCGGGATTGAAGAGATTATTGACTCCAGAGGGACCGAAAATAGCGGCTGGACTTGCCGAGTGGTACAGCTTGGAAAGGTCTTTGTCGGCTGCGGTAAAATCCCAACGCAACCCAAAGTTGAGTGTCAAATTTGGTCGGATGCGATAGGAGTCCTGGAAGAACAGACCCTCGCCCGATATCAACTCATCGAGGTTGTACCGTCCAACGGTGTGGACGTAGTTATTCGCTGACGTGACAAATGGATACCCTCCCCCACCTCCCTGTATGCCACCGATCCGACCCACCAGGATCGCATACAGTTGTTGGGCCTCAGCTTGCTGTCCGGTGCTTGCGCCCGGCAGCGTACCCCCGGCTCCGATGGTGAAAGCACCCTGGGCCGGGTCTCCGTTTGCCAAACCGAAGTTGGCGACGGGATATCCTGCCGCAGGATTGTAGTAATGGTTCTGCTCGCGCCACCACGAGAAGCCATAGTTCATCGTGTGTGCGCCGTGCTGCCAGGTCATGGTGTCGGAGGCGTTAAACACAGGGTACTCGGTATTAATACCTGAGTAGAAGATCGTCCCTGACATTTGGGCGCCTTGCGGGTAAGGGGCGCTCGGATAGTTCCAGCCCAACTGCGGGTTAGCAAGGCTGAGAGGCGGGGCGTTATAAGCGCCAAGACTGACGTTATAGAGGAAGCCGCCGCGGAGCTCGTTGACCAGGGTCGGCGATAATGTCCAAGTAAATCCAAGCCCCAGGGTATAGCTCTTGTCGCTGTTGCCCGCTCCGGTCTTGGCCCAGGCCGGGCCCGGAAAATCAGGAGGATTCGCGCCTGGGTAGCTGTCTTTGGTCATATTCCATGCCAGGTTGACACGCATTTTTTCCGAGGCGTTGTAATCCACGCGGATGGCAGGAAAGTAACTCACCTGAGGGTTGTTCACTTGCCAATTGATCTGGCTGAGATTGGGATCGCCGGTTCCGCTCGGAGTCAGTTGTCCCGAAGACGTCGACGCGTTGGCTGCCGTCAAGACACCAGCTGAGCCACCTGGGCAATTGGCGGGCGCGGTGTTGGACATGCCAGTGCAATCCAGCACCGCAGTGGGAAGGTTCGCACTGGGATTCGCGGTGTTGTAGTTTTGTGCTAGTGTGAAAAGATTCACGGTTTGGTTGTTGTAGGTGAAGTTCCCCGCTTGTGCTGCCTGAGTGAAGAGGTTATTCGAGGTAGTGTACGCTCCTGGGATTTTCAATTCCGCGTAGCTGCCAAAGAAAAACAGTTTGTCCTTTAAAATCGGGCCGCCAACACTAGCTCCAAAGTCATTGCGGTGGTAAAGATTCTTGCGCGCCGGATTCGCCGGATTCAAGGCGGTGATGGTATCGTTCAACCAGCTGTTGGCGTTCAACCCACTATTCTGAAAATCGTCGTAGACGCGCCCATGAAATGCGTTGCTGCCGCGCCGCGTAACGAAATTGAGCTGCATGTTGGCCTGGCCAAACCCCTGGTCCAGGTTGAGCTGTTCAGATTGCACCGTCATCTCTTCAATCGCTTCGATCCGCGGCGAGACGATGGCCTGAGAATTTCCCACGAACTTCATCCGACTCGGGCTGCTGATCACACCGTCAATGTTGTTTCCCTGCGCGATTGAGGGTAGGCCATCCCAGGTTCCGTTGTATCCCGGGACCAACTGGGAGAGTGCCGTCAAATCGCGGTTCTGGAGGGGCAGGTCCTCAATTTGCTTTAAGTCGACAGTTGTTCCGATCGCGTTGGTGGTCGTTTCTACTAATGGCGCTGTCCCGCCTCTCACCTCTACGGTTTCGCTCGTCACACCAACTTTGAGCGTGGCGGAAATGTCTGTCGTCTGGGCCGCTTGCACCACGACGTCGGTGAAGACCTGGGTTTGGAAGCCGGCCTTCGTCACCGTGAGCTTGTACTTGCCCAGAGACAGGTTCACAAAGGTGTGCGTGCCCTTATCCTGGGTCTCACCTTTCCGCACGTCATTGGTGGCGAGATCCCGGAGTTCCAGTTGCGCGCCTTGGACCACGCTGCCGCTGGGATCCAGAACAGTCACGGTAACGGTACCCTCAGAACCGTGCTGCGCCCATGCTGCGCCGCTGAACATCAACAGAACCAGCGCTGCAGCGGCTAAACCAAGAAGACTCCACGAGGATCTGCGAGACATATTTCCTCCTTCGGAGGGCACAATGTTTTCCACACGCCCCTACCACCCGACTCACAACCCGGCGCCTGTGCTCAAATCACGACGTCGGTCCTCGGAACGAACTTGCCAGCAGACGCGCGCACCAATGCAGCCGATCGAAATCTGGGCAAGGAAACGTTTACCGAGTGCGGATTTTGTATACTTTATGCTATCTGCTTGTCAACCATAATTTCGTTGGGTGGCAGAAAATCGGCGCTGTGGGCAGCTCATCCCTAACCTTTCCAGGATTCCCAGTGAAGATGACCAGATTCCTGTTCAGCGCGTATTCTGCATGCGATAGGCTGAAGCTCTTGAACAAGGGCTCGTTCGGCCTGCCTTCATGAATACCAGAACAACACTTTCCCGACGAGATCTGCTGAAGTATGTGGGGGCCTCTGGCCTGTTGATGGCCGCCAAGCCATACGCCTGGGCGAATTCCGCGGCCGCATCGCCGTCGGTCACGTTTCTTGACGTCGCGCGGCCGGCAGGCATCACCTTCCAGCACGACAACGCCGCGTCGCCGGAAAAATACTTGATCGAGACCATGGGCTCGGGCTGCGGATGGATCGATTACGACCAGAACGGTCTGCTCGATCTTTACCTGGTAAATGGCGCCGCAACCAAGGTGTACCAACCAGCACGACCATTGCGAAGCGCGCTCTACCGCAACAATGGCGACGGCACCTTTGCCGACGTCACCACCAAAGCCGGAGTCGGTGCCGAAGGACTGTTTGGCATGGGCGTTGCGGTAGGCGACTACGACAACGACGGGTTCCCGGACCTCTTCGTTCTTGGTTACGGCCGGTGCATTCTCTTTCACAACAATGGCGATGGCACCTTCACCGACTTGAGCGCGCACGCCGGCGTGGAGAATTCCGGCCGCTGGGCCTCGAGCGCCGCCTGGTTTGACTACGACAATGACGGCCGGTTGGACCTGGTAATTGCCAACTACGTCGACTGGTCCCCGGAGCGTAATTTCTATTGCGGCGATCGGGGGCCTGGAATGCGCAGTTATTGCCATCCGGATGACTTCCATGGCCAGCCGCCTACGCTCTATCACAACAATGGCGACGGCACTTTTACCGATGTAAGCAAGTCTTCCGGGGTCGGGCTCAAAGGCGGCAACGGTCTCGGAGTGGTGACGTTCGACTACGACAATGACGGCTGGCAGGACATCTTCATCAGCAACGACCACATGCCCAACTTCCTGTTTCACAACAACCGCGATGGCACCTTTCGCGAAGTGGCCTATCTGGCAGGCGTCGCAGTGAGCGGGGATGGTCAGTTTGAGGCGGGTATGGGAACCGACGCAGCCGATACGACCGGGAGCGGACGACTCGACCTGGTCGTGGCGCACCTGGACATGCAGTTGGCGCGCCTGTACCAGAACATGGGCGACCAGACGTTTGACGACGCGACTTTCCGCTCCAAGCTTTCCTATTCCACTTACCACCTGAGCGGCTTTGGCACTCGCTTCATGGACTACGACAACGATGGCGCGCGCGACATCTTCATGGCCAACGGACACGTCCTCGACAATATCCAGCTTTATCACGCCGATACGCAATATGCCGAACCTAAGCTGATGCTGCGCAACACGGGCCACGGAATTTTCGAAAACGTGAGTGATCGTCTGGGGCCGGATTTTCAGTTACCTCGGGTGAGCCGGGGCGCTGCCGTCGGCGACTTCGACAACGATGGCGATCTGGATATTCTGGTCAACAATGTTGGACAGGCACCGCAACTCCTGCGCAACGACGGAGGGAACGCCAATCACTGGCTGGAGATCTTTCTGATCGGCATGAAGTCTAATCGCGACGGCGTTGGCGCCCGAGTCAAGCTTTCGGCTGGAGACCTCGTCCTCTACGAACAGAAGAAGGGCGGCATGAGCTACCAGTCCGCCCAGGATCCCAGGCTACATTTTGGCCTGGGGCAACACCTGAGCATAGACGCGATTGAAGTCCTATGGCCCAGCGGAGTAGTGACAAAACTCACCAATCTTAGGAGTGACCAGATCATCGCGATCAAAGAAGGCACCGGCGTGGTGGCCCGGCCTTTCCCTCGGGTTGCGGCAAGATGAGTTCGACACCGGCAGCGACCATCCGTTGGCTAGGGCTGATGCGAAGGGCCGTCTTCCTCAAATCGGCCGCCGTAGCTCATCTTGCGATCGCCCGGGGCGGAACGGATGCGTTCGGCCTGTTCCCGGTTTAACTTCTCAAGAACTGCCAGAGCGTCTTGCGCCTGTTGCGCATCTCCGTGCCGCTGGTAAGCCTTGGCAAGGTTGGCGTAAATAGTCGTTCTCCCAGGCTCAAGCTGACGTGCCGTTTCCAGATGCGCGATCGCATCCGCAGGACGGCCGGCCGTGAGATAAAGTCTGCCCAGGGCAATCTGCGAGGCTGGATCGTTCGGTCGCTGCGTGACGGCCTTTTCCAGGGCGGCTTGCGCTTCCGCGAATTCAGCTTGCCCCGGACTGACTCCGGAGCGAATCAAGGCTTCCCCAAGAATCGTTAACAGTGCGGGATTCTCAAAACCTTGCTTCACGCCTTCGCGCGCGGAGCGGATTGCGTCCACGATGTCTCCCGCGAACAATTCCTGTTGCGCCGTGGCGAGGTAGCCGATCTCGCTTCCGGCCGCGAGTTTGCTCGCCAACTCAAACTGCGGCTTGGCCTCGTCAAACCGGTCAAGATCGGCAAGAAACATCGCTCGTTCGTAATGCAGGCGCGCGGATTGCGGCAGATTACGAAGTCCGATGTCCGCGACTTTGAGCCCAAGCCCGTAGTCTCTGTGGTCCATACATGCGTCGGCAACGAACACATAGAGCTTCTCGTTCGCTGGTGAGAGGGCGGCGGCTTTCTCCAGAGACGCCAAAGCCTCCTGCGGCTGCGCATTTCCGACGTATGCCTGCGCCAGCAGATTCTCAACGTCGACGCCGTCGTGTCCGGCGCGGCGCAGATCGTTCAGAACCTCGATCGCCGGTCCGGACTGGCTTGTCGCCACATAGCAGAGTGCGAGGTTGAAATTCGCCGCGTATTCGTTGGCGACTCGCCCACGGGCTGCCAGCAGGTGCGGGATCGCTTCGCGGAAAGAACCTTTGCGCGTGAGGGCAGTCCCGGTTTGAAGTTCCGACTCAGCTTCGATTTGAGGCGCCAGGCTGGACCCGCTCTCCTGAGCTTTACTTGACTGATTCCGGTCGCCGGAGATCTGCTGCCTCCCGGGCGCAACCTGGGCGTGAATCGTGGCACATTGCCACAGCCCCAGCACGACCATACCCATGACCGTGCCAAAGACTGCGATGCAGCTTCGATTCCACGCCGCACGCCGCTTTTCGCGGGCTACACTACTTACTTCCATTTACCCTGGCCCTCGACAATCGTGATGTAACGATCTATGGGCAGTTCCGTAAATCGCTCCGTCTTTCCACTCGGATGCGGCCATTGCACTTCGATCCAGTCGATTTTCGTTCGCTTTCCCACGCCCAGGACCATGCGTGGATCGTGCGAAGAGAGATAGCTGCCTCCGCCTACCTTGAATTGGTGGCGCTTCAGATCGCCAGATTGATACGTAATCTTCGCTCCGATGGCATCGATGTTGGCCTTCGTTCCGATCAGCCGCACCCCCAGCCAATGATTCTCCCGACCAATATTATTCCGCAAGAGAAGCGGTGCGGCATTATTTTGCGTCACCAATACATCCACCGCCCCATCATTATTGAAATCGCCCAGCGCCAAGCCTCGCGCCGCTAGCGGTCTCGACAAAACCGTCCCACTTTGCTGGCTGACGTTCTCGAAGCCCTTCCCCGTGTTGTGAAACAGCAGCATGGGTTCTAGAAATTTCACGCCTTCGATTCGCTTGTCCACGGTGTCATCGGGGTGACCGTTCGATAGGAGCAAGTCAATGTCGCCGTCGTTATCGTAATCGAAAAACTTCAGGCCCCAGCCGCTCATCAACCGCGTGGCCGCGCCGATTCCGGTCGGGAAGGAGGCATCACTGAAGACCTCGTTCTTATCGTTGTGATAGAGCGAGTACATTTCGTGATCCACGTTGGCTTCGAACAGGTCGATCCAACCGTCCTGATCGTAGTCGGCGGCATCGACTCCCATGCCGGAGCGCGGCTTGCCGAAAGCATTCACCCCAACCCCGGACAGCAACCCGATCTCTTCGAAATGTCCATTGCCCCGGTTCGCGAACAGAAAATTAGAGACCGTGTCATTGGTGACGTAGAGGTCCATGTTTCCGTCATTATTGATGTCGGCGGCGACGACTCCCCACGCCTTTGCCAGAGGCTGCGCAATGCCAGACTTCCTGCTCACATCTGTGAAGGTGCCGTCACCGTTGTTGTGAAACAGCCAGCAGGGCATCGGATCGTAAATGCTGGGAATGCAGTAATGACGCTCGCCGGTCAGAAGGTCGCCGCAGAACTTGAGCTTGGCCTTGCTGTAGTCCACGAAGCGGCAGACGAAAAGATCCAGCCGCCCATCATTGTCGTAGTCGAACCAGACTGCGCTCGTCGCCCATCCTGGCGCAGCCACGCCCGCTTTCGCGGTGACGTCGGTGAACGTGCCGTCTCCATTATTGTGGTACAGAATGCTGTGGGGATACTGGGTGACGTAGAGGTCGGGGAATCCGTCGCCGTCGTAGTCGCCAACCGCAACGCCCATGCCGTACGCGTCTCCGGGCACACCGGCTCTTTGAGTCACATCGGTAAAAGTACCGTCGCGGTTATTGTGATAAAGCGCGTTGCGCAACGACTGGGTCGGCTCATAGAAATCGCATCGGCCACTGTTCACCAGATAAATGTCCATCCATCCGTCGTTGTCGTAGTCCAGGAAGGCGCAGCCGGCCCCAACCGTCTCCGGCAAATGCGCCATGGGAGAACGGCCACTGGTGTGGACCCACGAAATGCCACTGCTGGCGGCTAAGATTTCTTCAAAGGCTGCTGCGGGGTTCTCCGACCGCGCGGACCCTCCCCACACCGGGAGACCGGTGCCGGCCAATGCACCACCAGCTCCAGCGCTGACCAACATCTGAAGGAGGCGCCGACGGGAAATCAGATTCCACCTGGCGCGTCGCCTTTCCCACATCCACTCAACCTCCGGGTCCATTGCTGATATGTCCATTATTGCTGCGGCACTTGCTCTCGGGGGCTCTTGGCCGCGGCCTCCCGCTGCAGTGCCATCTCTTTTTCGGCCTCCAGCTTATGCCCGGTACGGGCATAAGCAGTTCCCAGTTGATAGTGGCCGGCAGGATCTGCGGGTTGCATCTTCACATAGGTCTGCAGGGGCGCGACAGCGTCCGGGAATTTTCCCGCGGAATTGAGTGACATACCAAGCGCGAGGTAAGCCTCTGAGAATCCTTCATCGATCTTCGACGCCCGCAAGAAATGTCCGGCAGCCTGGTCCCATTGACCGGCCTGACGCTCCATTTCACCCAACATAAACTCTGCCGAGGCGTTGCTGGGGTCAATCTGAAGTTCGGCATCGAATTCCTTCTTCGCGTTCTCCGCGTCCGCCGGGGTCATCGCCAGAAAGATGCGCCCCAGCCGATAATGAATGCCGGGCACTCGAGGGTTCTGCTCAAGGATCCTCTTGTACTCAGCCGCAGCTTTATCCCAGTTACCCTGAGATTCGAAAGCCTCTGCATCCAGTTGTTGCGCCTGCGGAGAAGCCGGAGAGGTCGCGGCCAGATCCTGGGATGCGCGAGACGCCAGTTCAGAAAAAAAATGGGTCGTAGTGTAGAGCACCTCGGGATCGTGCGGGAATTCTCGATTCAGCAACAGGAGCGCCTGCACCGCAGTCTCTATCTGGTCGAGACTCATGCTGCAGCGCGCGATCGACATTGTGGCCTGGTACTTAAGCTGCTTGTCTGTTAAGTGGGGTGCTGCCTTCCTCAGGACGGGAAGGGCTTCCCGGCAGCGTCCCTTTGCGGCCAGGCTGATGCCTTGCTGGGCAGAAGCAGTGGAATCGACCACGGGAGCCTTCTTAGGGACCTGCGCGCCGGACGCTACCACCAGGAGTCCGCAAACCTGCAAGGCCGAAAGAAAAAAGTTGAGTAGTCTGGACATGGATGAAGATGAAGCTTTGCGCAGTATAGCGCGCGCTATATCGCGCACTCTCGACGGAACGATTTTGACGCCATGCGGCGTCCCCATACGACACGCGATTTGATGTTTCACTAAAAGCAAGAGTAGTGTATACAATATCCACCACCGGGCAGAGCGTGCGCTTGCCTGGTGCAAATGGCTGCCACGATTTCGGCTGGAGGCAACAAATGATGCGATTCGGGGGATTCTCGCGCAGGCACTTCATGACCACGGTGGCTGCTGCCGCCGGTTCGACTCTCCTATCGAAAACACTGCTGGCGAGTCCGCTGCAAGATCCGGTTGTGAACACCACCCAGAAAGAAGGCAAGGCCGTCAGCCACGAAAAGGTCTCGTGGAAAGTGCGCCCGTTCCCCTTGAAGCAGGTGAGACTGGGAGAAGGCCCGTGCAAAGTCGCGATGGAGGGGGACCGCCAGTACCTGCATTCGTTGCCTCCGGACCGCCTCTTGCACACATTCCGGATCAATGCCGGCATTTCCTCCTCGGCGCAACCATTCGGAGGATGGGAAGCTCCCGACTGCGAGCTCCGCGGCCATTACGCCGGAGGTCACTACTTATCTGCCTGCGCCCTGATGTATGCCAGCACTGGGGACGAAGATCTTAAGAAGAACGCGAGCACCGTCGTCTCCGAACTCGGCAAATGCCAGGACGCGTTGAAAAGCGGCTATCTGAGTGCGTTTCCCGTTGAATTCTTCGATCGTCTGCGCGAGCGGCAGCGAGTCTGGGCTCCCTTCTACACCATTCACAAGATCATGGCCGGTCTGCTCGACATGTACGTCTATTGCGGCAATGAGCAGGCGCTCGACATGGTCCAGAAAATGGCCGGCTGGACGGCTGGCTATACGGGGCCGCTGAGCTACGAACACATGCAACGCGTCCTGGGTACTGAATATGGCGGCATGGGCGAGGTGCTCTCCAATCTGTATGGCGTCACCGGCAAGGACTATTACCTCGAAGTAGCTCAGCGCTTCGACAAGAAACAATTCTTCGATCCACTGGCAGCCCACCGCGACGAACTGAAAGGGCTGCACGTGAACACTCATATTCCGCAAGTCATCGCCGCAGCGCGCTATTACGAGGTTACAGGCGAGCAGCGCTATCGCGACATTGCTGTATATTTCTGGGACGAAGTAGTCAGCGAGCGTTCGTATTGCACCGGCGGCACCAGCAACGGAGAGTCCTGGAACACCGATCCCGGGAAACTGTCGACCGAGCTTGGCCCTGCCACCACTGAATGCTGCTGCGCTTACAACATGATGAAGTTGACCCGCCACCTGTTCGGATGGTCCGCAGACGCGCGCCTCATGGACTACTACGAGCGCGTGCTTTTCAACCACCGCCTCGGCACCATCAACCCGGAAGACGGCACTATGATGTATTACCTGCCGCTCGCATCGGGATACTGGAAGACCTTCGGCAAGCCCTTTGACTCCATGTGGTGTTGCACTGGCACGGGCTCTGAGGAGTACGCCAAGCTGACGGATACCATCTATTTCCGCGATGACGATTCACTCTTCGTCAACCTCTATATCGACTCGCAACTGGAATGGCCGGAAAAGGGGCTGCGCTTCGAGCAGAAGACGCGGTTCCCTGAAGAACAGGGCACCACAATTACAGTCTCCGGAAAGAACCCGGCGCAACTGGCAATCAATCTGCGCATTCCGTACTGGGCACAGGGCGGTAGCGTAAAGATCAATGGAAGCGCTTTGCCCGCGTTCTCGAGCCCCGGTAGCTATCTCAGCCTCAATCGCGTCTGGAAGAGCGGTGACAAGATCGAACTGAGTTTGCCCATGGGCCTGCACACCGACCCGATGCCTGACGACCAGACCATTCAAGCGGTCATGTACGGGCCGCTCGTGCTGGTTGGTCGCCTTGACCCGGTTTCGAAGGAGATGAGCTACGGAGACTACGAACCGAAACCCGGCGACCAGCAAAAAGTCCCGGACATTGTGGCCAACACAGACAAGCCCACCACCTGGATTAAGCCGGACGCGACTCAACCTCTCACGTTTCATGCCGTCGGCCAGTCCCAGCCCTTGACTCTGGTCCCGCTTAACCGAGTGATCCACGAACGCTACACAGTTTATTGGAAGGTCAACAACAAATCGGTGTAGTGGACCGCTGATCCGACCGGTCGAACTAGATCTAGATGAAGACCATCGATGAAATTCAGGCAGAACTACTGACTCGCCAGATTCCCGCCTGGCTCTTTTACGACCACCATCATCGGGACGCAATCTCCTACAGGATCCTGGGCTTGCCAGAATCGCTCATGGTTTCTCGCCGGTGGTTCTACCTGATTCCGGCCAAGGGCGAGCCCGTGAAGCTGGTGCACAGAATCGAACCTCACCACCTGGATGGGCTGCCTGGTGAAAAACGTATTTATGCCGCCTGGCAACAGCTCGTAGATCAGTTGCGTGAATTGCTTTCCGGCTTTCCCGCGGTGGCGATGCAGTTCTCGCCGAACAACATGATATTCACGGTGTCCATAGCGGATGCAGGCACCGTCGACCTGATTCGCAGTTTCGGGGTGAACGTAGTCAGTTCCGCCAATCTGGTGGCAAAGTTCGAGGCCGCCTGGACCGAGGAACAGATTCGCTCCCACTTCGCCGCGGGCCATTCCATCGACGCCATCATGACCCAGGTATTTCCGGAAATCGGCCGGCGGGTTAGGAGCGGTGGTACGAACGAGTTCGCAATTCAGCAATGGATCGTTGAGGCTTTTCGCCGGGAGGAACTTGTCGCCGATGCCCCGCCCATTGTCGCGGTCAATCAGAATAGCAGTGATCCTCATTACGCTCCCACGGCGGAACGCAGCGCCGCCATTCGCGAAGGGGATGTCGTGCTCCTCGACGTATGGGGCAAGAAGAAAACTGCCGGCGCAGTCTATTACGACATTAGTTGGACTGGGTTCGTGGGACAGTCAGTACCAGATCGCGTCCACGAGATATTCGACATCGTTCGCCGCTCCCGTGATGCCGGCATAGAGAAAGTTGAGACGACCGTCGCGGCAGGAAAAAAGCTTTGTGGTTGGGAGGTGGACAAGGCAGCGCGGGACTTGCTGGAGATTGCGGGATACGCCGAGTATCTGAACAACCGGGTTGGGCATTCGATCGGCACCAACGTTCACGGTAACGGCGCCAATATCGACAACTTCGAATCTCACGATGAGCGCGAATTGCTCCCCGACACGTGTTTCTCGATCGAGCCCGGCATCTATCTTCCGGAGTTTGGTTTGCGCAGCGAAGTCAACATGCTGGTGCACCAAAGTTCAGCCGAAGTCACGGGACGGATCCAGCAAGAAATGGTGCTGATCTGAAAATGGTACTGATCTAATCAGCGCCGGAGCGGAACAACATGAGAAACCGTGCTGCCACATTTTCGCAGTGGGGAATCCTGCTTGCGTATGCACTCCTCTTTTTCGGCGCTCAGTCGTACGCTCAGGAGGATCGAATTGAACCGGGACACTCTATCGGCAAGGTATCGACCAACGGGGACCTGGTCGTCATCGAACTGGATGACGGCGCTCTTGGAACCGCGAACCTGTTCGACCTCGTCAATCACACGCTGCATTTCACGCCCGACGGTGGGCACTACCGCGTAGAGAGCGGTGCCCTGCAATGGGATTCAGACTTCGGCCCCCAACTCACCACTGCCGAAGTTACCCTGCATCAATTTGTGTTCCCTTTTTCCGGTAAGCGCTGGAACTCATTTGGTGTGGGCAGAACCGGATCGATCAGCTTTGGCGAGCGCGAAAAAGATGGAAGCACGGGAGCGAGTGGTCCCCGCGAAGGCGGAGTATCCATTGGTCGATTCGACCCCTTGGCAGAGGCGGCCAGCGCTCTCATCGATAGCGCCCCGGCAATCTGCGTGTTCTTCAAACCGCGGACATCCGGACCTCACTATGTAAAGGAACTGCCGGATCGCGTGGTCATCACCTGGGATCTGACGGAGCCATTCGGGAACATCCAGGATTTCACCTGGTTCAAAACGATCAATCGCTTTCAGGCGGTGC
>Ga0209517_10000418_pt1 | contig 73381 bp, 68 predicted proteins | sample PeaSoiMetSII2010_FD_187695 | JGI IMG/M metagenome (GOLD analysis project Ga0209517, IMG submission 187695) | Peat soil microbial communities from Weissenstadt, Germany - SII-2010 (SPAdes) (version 2) | ecosystem: Environmental > Terrestrial > Soil > Wetlands > Peat | place: Germany... | reverse complement strand
TCGAATACCATTCGCGCATCTGATCACGATTAGCGGATTTGAAGAAGACACCGCCGATTCCAAGGATGCGCCCGCGCTGCTCCATTTTGACAGGCGGCTTCGACTTTTCAGGTTGCGGAGATTGCACGTCCTGTCCTCCTATTGAGCGGGCCGAGATGAGCAACAGCGAGCCGAGCGCAATTGTGCTCCACGGTATTCCTCGCATCGGCGGATTATACATAAGTTTTCGATTCGAGTGGAGAAATCGGTTCGCCCAAGGTTCGATCGCCGCGATTCACCCTTTCTAAATCGCGCATGAGATCTCGAACTGGCTTGGCATCGCCCGTAGAGAACCAGGCTTGCTCTACTGCGGCGAGGAGACTGAGGGATCGGCGGGGGGATCTGAACTGTCTCCTGGGGCGTCGAAACCAGGGGCGTCGAAACCTGGAGCATCGAAACAGAGCGCCGCGCCTCCCGCGACCCCTGAATCTTCTCCGTACCGGGCCAGGACTAGCGGGATCTCCTTGCAGCGCTGGTTCACACAGCAACCCGGCAGCCGGTCGCGGATCTCGTCCAGAAACGGCTGAAGCATGGAAGCAACTCCCCCGCCTACAATCATGACATCCGGCTCCAGCAGGTCAACGATATTGCCGAACCAGAACGACAAGAGATGGACGGTCTCCTGTAGAACTTCCTTTGCAGCCGGATCCCCCGCCACGGCGGCTTCGCCGACCATTTTGCTGGTGAGGTTGTCCAGTGTTCCTCCGGCCAGATCGAGAAGACTGGATGTCCGGCCAGTCGCGAGCTTGGCGCGCGCGCGGCGGGCAATGGCCGGTCCGGCGGCGAGAATTTCGATGCAGCCCCGCTTGCCGCAGCCGCAGCGCGGTCCGTTGTAGTCAATGCTCAGGTGGCCGCCTTCGGCGGCGGCGCCGGTGCGGCCATGATAAATGCGTCCATTGAGCAGGATGGCGGTGCCAATTCCGGTGCCGATCGTGACATAAAACACGTAGCGATAACCGCGGCCCGATCCCCACAAGGTTTCGGCAAGCCCGGCCGCATTCGCATCATTGTCCACTTTGACTTGCACGCGATAGGTTCGCGCCAGCTCAGCGGCGAGCGGAAAATCCCTCCAGCACGGGAGATTGGGAGGATTAAGGACCACTCCCGTTCTGGGATCGAGCGGACCCGGAGCGCAGATTCCGATTCCCCGGATGGGGCCATGCATGCTCGCGGAGTTCGCCGCATTGGCAGATGCGGTTTCAATGGCCTCGATCACCGAGGCCAGCGCGCTGGCGGCTCCGTCATTCGAAACCATCGGATTGCGGGTATGGAAAAGGATCTCGCCGCTCCGGTTTACCAGGCCTGCGGCGACCTTGGTGCCGCCAATGTCCACTCCGATCACCAGATCGTCGCGCGCTTCAACCGAAGGCATTGGTCACCTTTCGCTCTCAGAACTCGCAGGGATCATACCATCGCATCGAGAACGGGGCGCACTCGCGCCAGCGTTGCGAGAGAGTTCGGCGGGACTCAGATCGCGATGAATCCGAGGCGGATGAGCACCAGAGACAAGGTTGCCACGATCGCCCAGAGCAGAATTCCCTGAAGCAGTGGACGGACGCCGACCTGTTTCAAGGTGGGCCTTGAAATTCCCGTGCCAATCAGGAAGAGCGTGACCGTTAACCCTGTCTTTCCAAGCGCACTCAGGTGTGGATAGACGGAGCCGAAAACCGGCAGATATGTGCTGGCGACCGCGGCCAGGCAGAAGAGCAAAATAAACCAGGGCCACTTGATGCGGGACTTTCCCTTTCTCAGCAGCGCCACGCCGAAAGCTACAGGAACGATCCACAGGGCCCGCGCCAGCTTGATCGTTGTCCCCACTGTTAATGCCTGGGAACCGTACTTGGCAGTGGCGCCCACCACCGAACTGGTGTCGTGAATGGCGAGGGCGGACCACAGCCCGAACTGAGTCTGCGTGAGATGCAGAGCGTAGCCGATGGCCGGAAATAGAAACAGGGCCACGGAGTTGAGGACGAACACAGTTCCGAGCGAAACGGCCATCTCTTCTTCACCCGCGTCTATGACTGGACCGACAGCTGCGATGGCGCTCCCACCACAGATTGCCGTGCCCGCACTGATCAGGAGCGACGGTTTGTCTTGGACCTTGAAGAGCCGCCCGATGGCCAGGCCCAGCGCAAGCGCGAGGCTTATGCTGAGCGCGGTGTACAGGAACCCGGTCCGGCCTGCCCGCACGACCTCGTGCAGATTCATTCCAAAGCCCAGCCCGACGATTGACGCCTGCAACAGGAATGCGGAGAGTCTCTTGGCGTCAACGTGGTAAGGGTGAACAAACGAAAGCCCGTAGATAAGCCCAGCCAGCAGCGCCAGCGGAGGCGAAACCAGCCCGCTGGCGGCAATAATGAGACCCACAAAAAAAAGGTTCTGAGTATTCATCATTTCCAGTGTCTCCGCGCCGCGGCCTGGTTGTCGAGGCGGAAATTCACCATGGCAGTCTCCTCGCGCTAGGCCGGGGCTTAAATTCCTATGCGGCCGCCCAATCTCAAGGGATTGGCCCACCGCCGCGCTGGGGTGTGAAGCTTGACCACGGGCTTATTTCCCCTTCGTAATATGACGGAAACGGCTCCAGGGGCAATCATTGAGCGACAATGCCGAATCCCGGAAACTCCCGCCGCTGGGACCGTCTTCCCGTTGATCTGCCGGTTCGCGTGTTGACTTCCAAGGGCTTTTCGACCACCGTGGTTCATGGCCGGGGCACCGAGTTGAGTGAGGGAGGCATGGTCTTGTATGCCGGTATTCTGCTGAACCCGGGCGATCTTCTGGAGCTTGAGTTCGATACCCCGGTTCATTCCCGGGTTCCCGCCATCGTTCGGTCCCGCAACGGATTCTGTTTTGGGCTGGAATTCATCGCGCCGCTGTCCTCCTGACCTGCGACTTCTCCACCGGAACAGGTTGCGGCGTCCCCCGTGGCATTCGCCGTCCATTTGTTCTAGCATCGGTAGGAAAATCGGGGGCGCACATGTACTTCGAACAGTTCTATCTGGGATGTCTGGCGCACGCTTCCTACATGCTGGCCTCGGAGGGCGAGGCGGTCGTGGTGGACCCACAGCGCGATGTGGAGATGTATTTGAACGCGGCTGGCAAGCAGGGCGTAGCGGTCCGGCACATTTTCGAGACGCATCTGCACGCTGACTTCGTTTCCGGTCACCGGGAATTGGCCGCCCGCACGGGAGCCAAGATCTACATGGGAGCCCAGGCGGGAGCGACGTTCCCTCATGTGCCGGTGCGCGAGGGGTTCGAGTTGAATTTCGGAAAAGCCATGCTCCGCGTGCTGGAGACGCCGGGACACACTCCAGAGAGCATCTGCCTGGTAGTCACCGACCGGGAGAAATCGTCTTCGCCGTGGGCGGTCCTTACGGGAGACACGTTGTTTATCGGCGATGTGGGACGTCCCGACTTATCTCCCCGGCACACACCTGTGCAATTGGCTGGGATGCTCTATGACAGTTTGCACGGCAAGTTGCTGACGTTAGCTGACAGTGTTCTGGTGTATCCCGCGCACGGGGCCGGATCGCTCTGCGGGAAGAATATGCGGGCTGAAAAATCGTCCATAATCGGGACGGAGCGGCTCACCAACTATGCGCTGCAGATAAAGAACAGGGAAGACTTCGTCGCGCAACTGACCAGCAACCTTCCCGCCCGGCCGGAGTATTTCTTCAGGGACGCTGAGATTAATCGGGCAGGCGCTCCGGCGTTGTCGGAACTGCCGCCGCTGCGGAGTATCTCGCCCCGCGAGTTGAAGTCTATGCTGGAGGACGGAGAAATTGCCCTGGACGTGCGTCCGGGCGAGGAATTTGCCGCCAGCCATGTGCCGGGCTCGGTCAACATTGCACTTTCAGGGCAGTTCGCCTCGTGGGCCGGCACTGTGTTGGGGTTGGCATCTCATCCGGTGCTCATTGCCGCATCCGATGAACAGTTGGAAGAAGCTCGTCTCCGGCTGGCGCGGGTGGGAATCGAGGCGCTGGATGGGTATCTGCAGGGAGGAGTTTCAGCGTGGAGGCAGGCTGGGCTTCCCGTGGCGACGCTTCCGCAGTTGACGGCCAGCGAACTCAAGGCGCAATTGCAGTCGGGCAATATGCAGGTACTGGATGTGCGCCGTGAGGCGGAGTGGGACGCGGGTCACATCGAGAACGCCATTTGGTGGCCGCTGGACAATTTCAAGGTTTCGCCGCCCGAGATTGATCGTGAGGCGCGCATCGCGATGCATTGCAAGGGCGGATATCGCAGTATGATTGCTGCCAGCCTGCTGCAGCGCGCCGGATTCAAGAACGTGATCAACGTGATCGGCGGATTTGACGCCTGGCAGCAAGAGAAACTTCCGTGTGTGAGCGCCAAAGCCGTCGGCGCGTGATCCCGGGCAACTCCAAATGAAGACTGACAAACTTGCCAAAACCTACCGCGTCGAGAGCGGAAAACATTTCCGCCTGAAAGACTTCAGTCCCGCTGACACCGGGCACTGGAGCTCCAAGGAACATGCGGAGGAGGCTTTGCAGCGCGGCACTGCCCGCATGACGGAGCTGCAGGACAAGCTTTATGCCCAGGACCGCTGGGCCGTGCTTCTGATTTTTCAAGCCATGGACGCCGCCGGCAAAGACGGCATCATCAAGCACGTCATGTCGGGAGTGAACCCGCAGGGCTGCCAGGTGTATTCCTTCAAGGCCCCGTCGGACCTGGAATTGCAGCACGATTTTCTCTGGCGCACCACCCACTGCCTGCCCGAACGCGGGCACTTTGGGATCTTCAACCGTTCGTACTATGAAGAAGTGCTGATCGTTCGCGTACACCCTGAGATTCTGAAAGGTCAGAAGACGCCGGAACACCCGATCGGCAAGAACATCTGGGAGGAGCGGTTCGAAGACATCCGCGGTTTTGAGCGGCACATGGCGCGCAGCGGAACCATCATCCGCAAATTTTTCCTGAACGTTTCCCGGAAAGAGCAGAAGCGGCGCTTTCTGGCCAGGCTGGAAGAGCCTGAGAAGAACTGGAAATTCTCGGCAGCCGACATTCACGAACGTAAATACTGGGACGCCTATCAGGCAGCCTACGAAGACCTGATCGGCAAAACGGCAACCGAACATGCGCCCTGGTACGTCGTGCCCGCCGACAACAAGTGGTTCACGAGAATCGTGGTGTCGGCCGTCATCGTGGATGCGCTGGAGTCTCTCGACCTCACCTATCCCAAGATGGATGCGGCCAAGCGCAAGGAACTGGAAGCGGCGAAGAAGCTGCTGTTGCGGAAATGATGTCGCGGGCCCAGGACTGACTCAGAACCCGCAACCTCGGCCCTTTGCATACGTCACGCGCAGGATTACCATAGAGCCTTGCCCATTTCCTCCCTGGAGATAACCCTGAACATGGTCGGCCCAGACAGCTTTTGCAGGAATGCCTCGCTTGCTGCACGGTTGTTCCTCACAATTACACTCTCGGCCCTGCTCGTGGTTACCGCGGCCGCCCAGACCAAACCCGAACGTCAGTCGAAAGAAAAGACGGCGCAACCCGCGCCCACGGCCCAGTCTGCGGCCTCGTCGGAGACTGGTTCGGAAACTGCCGAGCCCGCCAAGGCGGAAGACAAGCTCTTCAAAGGCATGCATTATCGCCTGGTTGGTCCCTTCCGCGGCGGCCGGTCGCTGACCGCTGCCGGGATTCCCGGCGATCTCACGACCTATTATTTCGGAGCGACCGGCGGTGGAGTCTGGAAATCCACCGACGGCGCGATGACATGGTCATCCGTGTTTGATCACGAGGGTACGTCTTCGATCGGCAGCCTGGCGGTGGCGAACTCCAACCCAAATGTTCTTTACGTGGGAACAGGCGAAGCCTGCATTCGCGGCAACATCTCGCACGGCGACGGTGTTTACAAGTCGCTGGACGGCGGCAAGACGTGGAAAAACGTTGGCCTGCGCGATTCGCGCGCCATCGGCAAGATTATTATTAATCCCGCCAATCCCGACATTGTATTTGTCGCGGCACTCGGCCATCCCTACGGGCCCAACCCGGAGCGCGGCATCTTCCGCACCGCCGACGGAGGCAAAACCTGGGAGAAGGTTCTCTACAAAGACGAGAACACCGGCGGAATAGACGTCGCCTTCGATCCGCACAATCCCAACATTCTTTTTGCCGCGCTCTGGCAGGTGCGCCGCGGTCCGTGGAACATGTCCAGCGGCGGCCCGGGCAGCGGCCTGTACCGCTCCAATGATGGCGGCACAACCTGGAAGCATCTGGAAGAACACGGCCTGCCCAAGGGACCGTACGGCAAGATCGGCGTAGCCGTCGCCGCCAACTCAGAACGCGTCTATGCGCTGATCGAGGCCCGCAATCCCGACGGCGGCCTGTATCGCTCCGATGACGGCGGGGAATCCTGGCAACTGGTGAACCCGAGCCACAGCCTGTGGCAGCGTCCCTGGTATTACATGCACGTGATCGCCGATCCGCACGACGAGAACGTTCTCTACATCATGAACGTGGAGGCCTACAAGTCCACCGACGGCGGGCACCTGTTCAACCGGATCAGGATCCCCCATGGAGATAACCATGGCCTCTGGATTGACCCGCTCAACCCCCGCCGCATGATCGCCTCCAACGACGGCGGAGTCACCGTGACGCTTGACGGCGGCAAGAACTGGACCCTTCAGGACAATCAGCCAACCGCGCAGTTCTACCACGTCGCGACCGACACCGCGACACCTTACCGCGTCTACGGCGCGCAACAGGACAGCGGGACGGTGGCCATCGTCAGCCGCAGCGACGAAGGTTCGATCGGTCAGAGCGACTGGTATGACGTGGGCGGCGGTGAGGCCGGTTACATCGCGCCTTTTCCGCCGGACCCAAACATTGTTTACGCGGCCGACTACCAGGGCAACATCACGCGCTTCGACAAGCATATCGGGCAGGTGAAGGAGATCACCGAGCAACCGGACCTCTCCGATGCGCACGGCGCGGCTTATCTGGAACACCGCTTTCAGTGGACGGCGCCAGTCATGATTTCTCCACATGATCCCAATACGCTGTATCACGGCGGTGAAGTTCTGTTTAAGACCACGGATGGTGGAGTGCACTGGCAAGCCATCAGTCCCGACCTCACCCGCAATGACAAGAGCAAGCAAAAGCCTTCGGGCGGCGACATCACTTTGGACGATACAGGCACCGAATACTACGACACGATTTTTGCCCTCGCCGAGTCGCCCATCAAGAAGGGACTCCTGTGGGTTGGCACCGACGACGGCCTGATCCAACTCACGCAGGACGAAGGCAAGACCTGGACCAATATCACACCGAAAGAGATGCCGGAGTGGAGCCGCATCAGCCAGATTGATCCGTCTCCGCACGATGCCGGCACGGCATACATAGCGGTGGACCGCCATCAGTTCGACGACATGCGTCCCCACGTCTACAAGACCGCTGATTACGGAAAAACGTGGACCAAGCTGACCCAGGGAATTCCGGACACGACGTTCGTGCGCGCGGTTCGAGAAGATCCGAAGAAGCGCGGGCTGCTCTATGCCGGAACCGAGCAGGGCGTTTACGTTTCGTTCAACGATGGCGCGAACTGGCGGCCGTTGAAACTGAATCTTCCGACCACGCCAATCCACGACCTGATCGTGAAAGACAACGATCTCGTGGTTGCGACGCATGGCCGTGCCTTCTGGATTCTCGATGACCTCACTCCGCTTCGGCAATACAGCGATGACATCGCGCAGAAGGATGTGTTCCTGTACACCCCCGCCACCGGGTATCGCATTCAGGCAGGAGCTGCCGGTGAACGCCGTCCTTCCAAACGGACAGGGCAGAATCCGCCTGTCGGCGCCGTGATTTACTACTTCCTCAAAGACGCTCCCAAGGCTGATACCGAAACCAAGATCGAGATATTGGATGCCTCCGGCAAAGTCGTTCGAAAATATTCGAGTGCGGAGTTTACTTCGCTGCGGGAGCCGCTTGACCCTGACGACAAGAAGCCGGAGAAACAGATCAAGCCGGACGCCGGCTTGAATCGCTTCGTCTGGAACTTGCGCTATGAAGAGGCGCGGCGAGTTCCCGGCTATTACCTTTGGGAATACGGCAGCGGCGCCCAGGGCCCGGTGGCGGTCCCAGGTCACTATCAGGTCCGGCTCACCGTGGGTGGCCAGACCCAGACTGCAGGCTTCGATTTGAAACTGGATCCGCGCGTGAACGTAAGCCAGGCCGATCTGGAACAGCAGTTCAACCTGCTGATACAGACGCGCGACCAACTGAGCCGCGTCTACGATGCGGTCAATCAGATACAGGATGTGCGTTCACAGGTGGCGGGCCTGAAGCGGCGCCTGCCGGAGAATGCCAGCACCAAAACGATTGCATCGGCAGCCGACGAACTGGAGAAGAAACTGGTAGCCGTCCGCGACGACCTCATCAACCTTACCATCAGCGCCAACGAGGATTCGCTGGCTTATCCTCCGCAACTGGATGCGAAGCTGGCCTATCTGGCCATGGACGTGGCCACGGCCGATTCGGCGCCGACCGAGGCCGAACAGCGTCAATTCGAGAAACTGAAACGGGAGACCGGGGAACTGATCGGCCGGTGGGAGGATCTGCAGCGCCGCGCTCTGGCGGATTTCCAGAAGCTCACGGCGGAGGGGAGCCTTTCGACCGTGGTGGTTCCGCCGGCGGGCCGCAGCGCCGACGAACCGGTCGCAACCCACTGATCACCCATAGTTAACTCTCTGACTTCCATCCTATTACTTCCGTGCCACTTCCATGGCACGGTTGTGCCTTGTCGCACTGACGCTCGGTTGCTATTGTGCCGATAGGTTGTAATGTTCCTCCCCTGAAGGGTCAGACAGGCCGATCCGATTGGGGGTGCTATATGCGAATGATGCATCTGTGCTATGCGGCAATTGGCTTTGCGGTGGCCCGCTGGATTTTCCGGCGGCAGGCAGTGCCAGCCGTGGACCCAGTCATACGGTTTCGGTCGCAGGGCCTTTTGTAGAGCGGATTTTCCGGGCTTGGGCGCGCGCACCCGTTGCGCCTCCATTTCGTCACCGCGCGCCCACAGCTTCCTTTCCTCGGAAGTGCTAGTACCTAGGTTTCCCTTCGTTATCTCCGCCTTTCCTTCGTCTCTCAATACAATTTGCTCAGAGCGCTGGTTTCATGCTGCGAATCTCAAAAACGCGCCAGGCTCGCGTTCAGCATCTGTTGCTGGCAGCGGTCGCTGCCTTGCTGATGACGCAGGACGCGATTACACAAGACGACCCAAACGACGCCCCGCTCGGCGACGTTGCCCGCAACTTCCGCAAGAAGCCCACGCCGGGACAGGACGTCATTGATAACGATAATCTGCCCAAGGTCATGGAGCAGGTGGAGAGCCACCATACGCCGGGTTCGGCGTTGAAGTTTCTGATGGCGGGCGAAAGCAAGAGCTTTCGCGTAGCCACTCCCGATGCAACCTGCAGTCTCTCGTTCACCGCGAATGCGAAGTCGCTGCTCTCCGGCCAGTACTCCCAGATGGATCTCCCGCCCGGTGAGATGCTCAAACTGGAAGGGCCGGCCACCATTGAGGGAGACTCGCTGATCGTCTCAGTGTTCAACGGCACTGACTGGCACGTGAGCGAAGTGGCTGTCGCCCTGACGGTCGTCAGGAAGTCCCAGCCTCGGGATGCGGCTCTATCCTATGGTAGCGCGAAGTTGGTCCCGGCCGTGGCAGGCAGCGTGGCTCAGGAATCCGATGTTCGCCCCGAGAAGAAGCCCGATGTGACGGTCATCTACCGGATGCGGGCCGCCGCCGCCCCTTCAACAACCACAGTTTTCAGTGCGCGGCTGAATCTCGATCTCGCCCCCGGCGAGGAGTGGCATTGGGCTCTCGTGCGGGCCAAAGGTTATCCACCGCAAAGCTACGCCGGAACCGCGCCACAGACGACGGCGCAGACGAGAGACTCAGTAACGGCCCAGCCCACGTTGCCTCCTGCCTTGGATGCGCCCCAGACCTCAGGCGAGGCAGCGCGGCCGCAAGCCCCGCAATAGAAATCCGTCAGTCTCAACGCCGCGCATCCACACCAAAGCCCCGGCCGGCCATTTTGCCGGCCATGCTAGACTAACTTCAAACTCCCACAACTGAGGGCCCAATGAAATTTGGCGTTATCATTTTCCCCGGTTCGAACTGCGATCACGATGCCTACTGGACGATTCAGCAGGTCGCCCGGCAGCCCGTCACGTTTCTGTGGCACGAATCGCACGACCTGGAAAACTGCGATGCGGTGATTGTTCCGGGAGGGTTCGCCTATGGCGACTATCTCCGCACCGGGGCGATCGCCAAGTTCTCGCCGGTGATGGAGTCGGTGCGCAAGTTCGCCGATGGCGGCGGACTGGTGCTCGGCATCTGCAACGGGTTTCAGATTCTCTGCGAATCGGGACTGTTGCCCGGCGCCCTGATGCGCAACGTCGGCCTCAAGTACGTTTGCAAACCGGTTCAAGTGCGCGTGGAAAATGCGGAGACTCCGTTCACCAATGCCTGCGCCCAGGGAGAAGTCCTGACCATCCCCATCGGTCACATGGAAGGCAACTATTTCTGCGATCCTGTCACGCTCGACCAGTTGCGCCGCGATCGTCGCATTGTGTTCCGCTATTCCTCGCCCGCCGGCGAAATCACCGCTTCGGCCAATCCCAACGGATCGCTGGACAACATCGCCGGAATCTGCAGCCCCGGCGGCAATGTGGTCGGCATGATGCCCCACCCGGAGCGTTCCGCCGAGCCGGAGTTGGGCTGCACCGACGGACTGAGAGTATTCCAGTCGCTGGTCGGCGCCATGGCTGCCCGGTAGCCTGTTCTTTCTGCCTGGTCAGATTTTTCTTGGTTATCAACAGGCCTCGGGTATATGGTCAACTTGCTTCCCCCCTGTAGTCGGGCCCTCGAAACTGTTTTTTCTGTAGGCAGGCGCACGCAGGGAGGCGTGTCTCTATATGACGCCGAAGCAGATTCTCGATTCCTTCTCATCAACCTTAATGCAAGACGAACGAATCCTCAGCCGGCAGGAACGCACTCTGCTGTCCAATCTTTTGCAGCATGCCAAGGCTGCCACAGGAGACGACCAGGGGACGCAAGCCGCTGTGCAGAAAGTGATCGCGGCCGCCGTGGGTGAGACCGTAGCCCAACGGGCATTCTCAATCCTGGGTGGAAGCATCGTCGAGCAAATTCTGGAGTGCAGCCCATCCTCGCTCAGCGACTCGGTGGGCGCGCGCAACGCGGAGGTCTTCGCCAAACAACCTGAACCGCCTGCGCATCGGCCCCTGAGAACGCCGATGCCGCCGGGTCCGGGGCAGCCGCAGCCGCCGGGGGCACCGATGGGGTCGCCGATGCCGCCGGGTCCGGGGCAGCCGCAGCCGCCGGGGGCACCGATGGGGTCGCCGATGCCGCCGGGTCCGGGGCAGCCGCAACCACCGGGTCACGGAATTCGTACGAACGTGGTTTCCGAAACCAAGACTGCGCTCGCCGAACTGCCTGCGGTTTTACCGGCTAAGTGCGTGGTCCTCGACGAATTCCTCGCGCCCCAGGAACTCGAGGAACTAACCCGCTTCACGCTCGAGCATGAGGCCGACTTCCGCTCCAGCGAAGTGGTTTCTCCCACCTCGGAGGGCGGTGTAGTGAACTACGAACACCGTCGCTCCCGCGTCCTGATGGACTTGGCGCATCACCAGGGTCGGATGCTGGAACGCATCCGGGCGGTGTTGCCGCAAGTCCTCGAAAAGCTGGAAATGGAGGAATTTCCGATCGCCGGAGTCGAGGCCCAGATCACGGCCAGCAACGACGGCGACTTTTTCAACTTCCACAGCGACAATGGCAGCGACAAAGTAGCCTGCCGCCATCTCACCTTCGTCTATTTCTTCCAGCGCGAGCCGCGGCAATTCGAAGGCGGTGAACTGCGGATCCACGACGCGCACCTGGAAGGCGAGACTTACGTGAGTGAGGGCAGCTACCAGACGATCGTGCCACAGCAGAACCAGATCGTCTTCTTCCCGTGCGAGATGATGCACGAGGTCACTCCGGTGAAGAGCCCCTCACGGCTCTTTGCCGACAGCCGCTTTACTTTGAACGGATGGCTGCGACGGTAAACAATTCGGCGTGGGTGGAATGGATAACAACCCTGTTGGGAGGAGTGTCGCGTCAGGCCTCTACCGCGGCACTTCCTCCCGATCGCTTCCATTGTCTGCTGGATGAGTTGCCGCTGCACCTCATTCCGCAGGGTGCTCGGAAATCCCTGCGTCTTCAGCACGATCACGAGCAACCCCTGGTTTTGAATCCCAACTGCTTTGTTGGCCCCGCCGGGCACTTACCTGAGGAGCTTCAGGCCCGCGCGGAGTTGCTCTCCAGGTTTGCTCTTCAGGGAACAATTGCATGGGTGCGGAACCCGGCAAACGAAAATTTGCTTCCGTTCTGGTTGGGACCGCGCCTGGAGTCCGTTTTGCAAAATCTCAAGCCCAGCGAGCCGGCGCCTCCATTTCTGGAGGATGACGCACGCGGGTTGTTGTCAGCAGCCGGAATCTTGACGCCCGCCGGCCACTCCAGTGTATGTACCCAGCGATGGCGAGAGATGGCGGGCAAGTCTTCGCCGCTCTTCCGCGAAAGAGGCTACGCACCGCTCACTGGATTGATTCATCCCTTCCACGTCGCCGCCTTGCGCCGGTATTATCGCTACCTGATCCGGACCGGCGCGATCGATCTCGGCGATGGCCAAAGTTCACGCCGTTACGTGGCCTACAACGACCCGGTGGCGCGCTTCTTCCACCGGCAGATCGCGGCGGCGCTCAGCGCTGTAGCCGGTGAACCGCTGAAGCCGTCCTATGTCTATCTTGCGTCGTACCTCAGCGGAGCCGAACTCAAGAAACACACCGACCGCGAGCAATGCGAGTTCAGTGTCACGTTCTGCCTCGATTTTTCTCCCGAGCCCGCGCTGGAAACCCCATGGCCGATACGTCTCGACACCCCGGCGGGCACGGTCACTGCCTACCAGGCTCTGGGCGACGGTCTGGCTTACCGCGGAACTCGACTGCCGCACTATCGCGGAGTCCTGGGAGAAGGCCAAACCTCCACCTCGATCTTCTTCCACTACGTGCCGGCCGATTTCACTGGATCTCTAGATTGACGCAGAAGGATTGACCGAGAAGGATTGATGGAGAAAGCAGCTCTATTTTAAGCCGGACATGACATAGAGGGTGGACATGGTCTGGTTGTAGCTGTAGGCGATGCGTGTGCCGTCACGGTTCACCACGACGGGCGCCACCATCACGATGCCTGCTGGTTCCCTCGGCCGCAGTTCCTGGATCACGGTTTGTTTCCCCGTCGCGATCTCTATTCGGTAAATTCGGCTGGGAAGTTCCCCGGTGCGATAAGCGTAGAGGAACAGTCCATTCGACGACCATTGCACGGGCCGAAGGTCCGCTCCAAGCCCGGGCACGAGCCGCTCATGGCCATCTTCCAGACTGTAGATGACAGGAGCTGCATTAGTCCGCATACCCACGAGGAATCGGCTGTCGGGGGAAGTGGGGCCGCATTCGACTCCCTCCGGAGTGACACCTTTGGGATCGCTGCCAGCAATGTCCAAGAAGTAGCATCGCGACGCGTGACCGGCTGCGTTGGCGTTCACGGTGATCCCCTGGCTGTTCGGAAGAAAGCGTCCCCAGCCGCTATGAATGTGTTCAAGGCCCCGCAAGGTCAAAGAACGCGGCTGGCCTGCTCCAATGGGCAACAGGATCACGTGCTCGGGCTCTCCGCTCGAGATCGCCACCGCCCATCGGCCATCGGGGGAAAGTCCGCCCGCGCTGCCCTCTCCCAAACGCACCGGCAGTGTGCCGTCCAGCTTGCGCAAAGCGACGACGTAACCGGCACTAGCCGCCTCGCTGGAGTCTTCAAACAGAACGGATTTGCCGTCGGGGGAGATGTCCTTCGCAACATTCCAGTCATGCCAGGACAGATCCTTGTCTTCCTTGGATACTGCTTCGGTGAACCCCATGGCCAGACGTCTCGAATTCAGAGTGAACAACACGCGCCCGTCCGCAGCCACGTCGAGCAGGGTAATGGGCAGGGGCAGGTTCAGCAAAATGCGAACCTTGCCCGACAGCGTTACTGCCATCAGATTCTGTGTTTTGCCGGTCTGGGAGGCGGCAAACCAGATTTCGTTTCCATCGTGGCGCCAGGCAACGCCTTGTTCGGATTCCCAATGTTGCGAGAGAGTCTGAACGTGTCCCGACCAATCCACGATGCGGAGAAATCCGCCGCTGTCATAGAAGGTGGGATGATCCATGAACGCGATCTTGTCGGCCTGAGGAGAAAAACGGATATGACTGATCCAGCCGCTGCTTTGATAGAGCACCTTGCCGATTGGATACTCCAGACGACTATGACCCTCATAGTCATGAACGACGGCGAGCTTGCCCGATCCATCCCAGTCCGCCCAGCGGACGTCAGGCTGCAACTCCTTCGGAGATCCTCCTGCCAAAGGGGCTTCGGCGAGCATGCCGCCGACGGTTTCAAGTTGTCCGTTGTGCGTACCATGCAGAGCGATCGCCAGTTCATTGCTGGGCGAGATGGCAAGCAGGTCGGCATCACTGAGATTGAGGGACTGAACCTGACGGGAGTTCCCGATGGTCGAGAAGATCTGAACTGGTTTGTCATTCCAGGCGGCGCTGTAAACTATTGGGCCATCAGGCGCAAAGCGCGCCGCATATACGGTCCCTGCTTCAAATGTCAAGCGCTGGTAGCTCGGGGCTTCGGCTTGAGGGTGGAATTGCGGAATGGCGATGTATGAAGCCACAGCTGCAAGCGCTGCCACAAGGGTCCAAGGCAAGACCCGTCCGCCACGGAGCTTGGGCCTGGGAACGGCGTTCGCATTACCGGACGAGGACCCGGTCAGAGTCTGCAATGCGAAGGCCAGATCCTTTGCCGACTGGAAGCGGTTCTCCGGCTCTTTTTCCAGGCAGTGTTTGACGACGTCCTTGTATCCCTGCGGAATCGCCGTCTGTTCCAGATCGGCTTCCGCCGGCTCTTCGCGCAGCACCGCGGTCATAGTGTCTACTTCAGTTTCGCCACGGAAGGCCCGGCTGCCGCTCAGCATTTCGTAGAGAATGGCGCCGAAGGTGAAGATGTCACTGCGGTGGTCCACCGGCTTGCCCCGCAATTGCTCCGGGGACATGTAGGCCACCGTGCCGATGACCGCTCCGCTCTTGGTCACCGTGGTAAGACTTTCGATCGAGCGGCTTTCGTCCGCTGGAGCCTGGAGCTTGGCCACGCCGAAATCCAGGATCTTGACGCGGCCGTCATGGGTTAGAAACAGGTTCTCCGGCTTCAGGTCGCGATGCACAATGCGCCGCTCATGTGCGGCGGCCAGGCCATGTGCAATCTGAAGCGCGTAATCGGAGGCTTCGCGCACGGGCACAGGGCCTTCCGCCAGCCGCTGCCGCACGGTCTTGCCTTCCAGCAGTTCCGAGACAATGTAGGGAGTCGTGCCGTCGAAGCCGACGTCGTAGATGGCGAGGATATTGGGATGGTTCAGTGCGGCCGCGGCCCGCGCTTCCTGTTCGAAGCGCCGCAGATGATCGGGGTTTTCGCTCGAGGCCGGGCGGATCAGCTTCAAGGCAACGTCGCGGCCCAGCCGCTCGTCGCGCGCGCGGAAGACCTCGCCCATGCCTCCCGAGCCGATCTTTTCGAGGATGCGGTAATGCCCCACGAGCTGGCCAGTCATAGTGACACCGAGCGCGCCTTGGCGGCATGTTATGTGTGATGCCGAACGGAGTCAATAGTGCAAACTGGCCGCGGAATGGGCGAAATCGCCCCATTGTGCCAGCGTCTGGGCTGAGAAGACAAAGCGAAAAACAAAGTCTGCGCAGGGGTGTTCGGATTCGCTAGAATCTGCCCATACCAGGCCATGGCCGATTCTTTCAGCTCGAAGCTCGCCAATGTGGTACTGCCCGAATCCGGTGGCAATGAGATTCGCCTCGGCTCCCTGTGGCAGGCAGGCCCAGGCGTCATCGTGTTCCTGCGCCACTACGGTTGAATCTTCTGCCGCGAGCACGTCGCGCAGTTGCGCGAGCACGAAGACGAGTTCAAGAAAGCGGGAGCCGCACTGGCGGCCATCGGCCTGGGCGACCTGAATTATGCCCGCCTCTTTCGCCAGGAGTCCGGTATCATGTTTCCCCTCTTGGTTGACACCCACCGCGTGGCATACAAAGCCGCCCAGCTAAAGTCCGCAAATCTCCTCCATATTTTTCGGAACGACAATTCTCAGGCACGGGCTCGCGCAAAAGCTGCTGGCCACAGACAGCACCGGCTCGGCCAGAATCCCTTTCAGCTCGGCGCAAGCTTCGTCTTTGCGCCAGTAAATCGCGACGTCTTCGTTCATCTCAGCCGGACATTCGGTGACAATGCCGATCCTGGAATTCTGCTCTCTGCCCTACGAGGGGATCGTTCCGGCGGGTCCCCTTGAGCCTTCCGCTCCCCCTTTGCGTCCCTAGTCGAGGTAGCCTCCTTCAGCCCCAGCGAAGCAAGGCCACACGCGATGGCCGTGCTATAATCAGCTTTCGCCTGTATTCTTATCGAGGCAATCCGGTGATCTCCTCTGAAGGCGAATCCTGCGCCATCCAAAGCTCTTTAAAGAAAGATCTTTAGACACGAGGTCCAACCATGTCCGGCCATTCAAAATGGGCCACAATCAAGCACAAGAAGGGCGCGCTCGACGCCAAGCGTGGCAAGATTTTCACCCGTCTTATCAAGGAAATCAGCATTGCCGCCAAGAACGGCGGCGGCGATCCTGACTCCAACCCGCGCCTGCGCGGCGCCATTGTGGCTGCCAAGGCCGAAAACATGCCCGCCGACAACATCAAGCGGGCTATTCAACGCGGCACCGGCGAACTTCCGGGTGCCACCTATGAAGAATTCTCGCTCGAGGGCTACGGGCCAGGCGGCGTGGCCATTCTGCTCGACATTAATACCGACAATCGCAATCGCACGGTCAGCGAAATCCGTCACGTCTTCGGCAAGAACGGCGGCAACATGGCCGAAGCCGGTGCGGTCTCGTGGATGTTCCACAAGAAGGGCGACATTATCATTGCCAAGACCGCCGCAAAAGAGGACGACCTGATGAACATCGTTCTCGAATCCGGCGGGGAAGACTTGAACGACGACGGCGACAACTGGGAGATTCTGACCGAGCCCCATGCCTTCGAAGCCGTGCTGGACGCGGTGAAGAAAGCTGGCATTGAACCGGCATCGTCCAGCGTCACCTCTATTCCGCAGAACTACATCAAACTGGAAGGCGCTGCCGCCAACACCATGATCCGCCTGATGGAGGCGCTCGAAGAACACGACGATGTGCAGAACGTGCACGCCAACTTCGACATTGATCAAAAGCTGCTGGAAGAGGTCGCCGGTTAGTTGCAGTGAGAGCAGAAATTGGAGAACAGCCGCCCCGCAAGGGCGGCTTTTTCTTGCGGCGTCCCGGGTGCGTAGAAGTTTTCAACATGTTCGTGGAAAATTCTGTGGAAAAGGGGCACAGTATCCTTGTAAGTGATTCATCGAGAGATGCTTCAACACTTTGCACTGGAGCGGGTGCTGGCACTTTCGTGGAGCACAAGCGGGCAAATCCTCTCTTGAAAGTCAGACTCGACAAACTTCTGGTGGATCGCGGCCTGGCCGCTTCGCGCGAGCGCGCTCAGGCGCTGATTCTCGCCGGCAAAGTGCTGGTGGACGATCAGAAACTGGAGAAAGCCGGCGCACAGGTGGAGGCGGAATGCGCCATCCGTCTGCTCGGAGAAGATCTCAAGTACGTCAGCCGCGGTGGCCTGAAACTCGAACGCGCTCTCGATCATTGGAAGATTGATCCGGCCACCAAGGTGTGCCTCGACGTGGGCGCGTCCACCGGCGGATTCACCGATTGCCTGCTCCAGCGCGGCGCGGCGCGCGTGATCGCGGTGGACACCGGCTACGGTCAGATGGATTTCAAGCTGCGCCAGAATGCGCGCGTCCGGCTGTTGGAGAAGACCAACGCCCGCTATTTGACGCGAGACGCCATTGGCGAGACCGTGGACCTCATCGTCATGGACGTCTCTTTCATTTCTGCAGCTCTGGTCCTTCCCGCAGTGGTTGCGGCCGGGTTCCCCGGCTCACCCGAGGACCGCCAGGGCCGGCAAGCCATCGTGCTGGTCAAGCCGCAGTTCGAAGCGGGCAGGGAACACGTGGGCAAGGGTGGCATTGTGCGTGACGAAAATGCGCAACAGGCAGCGATCGAAAAAGTCAGGTCGGCGATCCAAGGTCTGGGCGCGAAACAAACCGACGTGATCGAATCGCCCATCCTCGGCGCGGAAGGCAATCGCGAATTCCTTCTCTTCGCCAGTTTCTAATCTCTGTGTTCCTCTGCGTCCCCTGTGGTTAAACCCCGGAATTCTGTACAATCTCTCTTTCGCCATGGCCAGCCCGCAAGCATCTTCCCAGAAGACCGCAGCCATCATCGCGCGGCCGGATCGTCCGGAAGTAGCAGAGGTGATCCCCGGACTGCTGACCTGGCTCACCGCGCACGGTTACAAGATCATCACGGATGCGGAAACTGCGAAGTACTCGCCGGAGCAGCAGGTGGTGCCGCGTGACGAGATGGGGTCGCAGGCGCTGGATTTGGTGGTCGTCCTCGGCGGCGATGGAACGTTGTTGTCTGCGGCCCGGGCGACGGCGGCGATTGATGTTCCCCTGCTCGGCGTGAACCTGGGATCGCTGGGATTCCTGACCGAAGTGCCCCTGCAATCGCTCTACCCCATGCTCGAGGCGATCGCGAAGGGCAAGGCTGCGGTTGAGCGCCGGACGCTGATGCAGTGCGAACTGCTGCGCGGAGACACGGTTCGCGGCAGTTATCTTGTGTTCAACGACGCCGTCGTGAACAAGACCGCGCTTGCCCGGCTCAACAACTATGACCTGTACATTGACAAGGTGTTCGTCTCCAGCTACCGGGCCGACGGCATGATTGTGGCGACGCCGACGGGTTCCACTGCCTATTCTCTGTCCGCGGGCGGGCCTGTGCTCATGCCGACGGTCAACGCCTTCGTGATCACGCCGGTCGCGCCCCACTCGCTTACCCATCGCCCGCTGGTCGTGCCCGATTCGGTGGAGATTGAGATCCTGCTGCGCAGCGAGGAAGAGGTTGCCTATCTCAGTTTGGACGGCCAGCCCGGCCTCGATCTGCGCGACGGCGACCGCGTGCGCTGCCGCCGCTCCCAGCATCAGGTCACCCTGTTTCGCTCCGGATCAGATTTTTTTCAGGCCCTGCGCACCAAGCTAAAGTGGGGGGAAAGAATAAGCTAGGGCACTTTGAAAGTCCTTCGCGAATCGTTCTCGCTGCGCTCAGGTAAGCTGATGCAGGAAACCCCAAACGGATTTCGCGCAGAGATACCACCCAAGCGCCGCAAGGCTGCCATGGTCTTTGTTACGGGAGCAATTGTTTTCGTAGTGAGTGTTGGAAGGTCCGTCGTAAATCGAGCCACTGACTCAAGCCAGATGTTCTTTCCCGCTGCCGCCTGCACAATGATCATCGGGGTGTCTTTGTTCACCTTGGCGGATGAACTTTTCGGCAAGGGATCTATCGTGCTTGACGGCTTCATGCTCACTGTCACGGAGACTACTCTCGGCTTCAAGATTACCCGCCGATTCGACATCACTTTAATGAAGAACATAACGATTGGCGCCTCAAGCTACTGGCAGGGAAGCACGTATGTCATGTCCGAAGGATGCATTCACTTCGAGCACGAGGGGCGCATGGTGTCCATCGGTGGCACGATCGACCAAGACGAGGCTTTCGATGTCATAGGTCGGATTCGGAAGCGGCAGATCACACCGGAGAAAATCGGGTAATAAGTCCGGGAAGCACTCACAGTTCGCCTCGCAGCAGGTCCGACACTTTCTCTCGCCGCCGAATCATCTTCACCGCTTTGCCCTTCACCAGCACCTCCGCCGGTCGTGGACGCGTGTTGTAGTTCGACGCCAATACCATCCCATAAGCGCCCGCATCCAGAATGGCTAACAAATCTCCTTCGGCAACCGCAGGCAACTCCCGGTCGCGGGCGAAAAAATCTCCGGTCTCGCACACCGGGCCGACTACGTCCGTGACTTCGAGCTTTTCTTCTAAGGTTGACTTCTTTGTGACCGGAACGATCTCGTGATACGCGCCATAGAGCGCCGGTCGGATCAAATCGTTCATGGCTGAGTCCACCACCAGAAATCGTTTGCCGTCGTTCGCTTTGCGGTAAACCACCGAAGTGATCAGAATGCCTGCTGGCCCAATGATCGAGCGACCTGGCTCAAGCAGGAGATGAACACCGAGTCCCTTCGAAGCCAGTTCCTTCAAAGGAAGCGCAACGGCCCGGGCATAAGCCGCAACAGACTCGGCGAAACCATCTGCGTCCGCCTTCTCATACGGAATCCCCAGCCCGCCGCCGGCGTCCACATAATCAATCGAGTGTCCGTCGTTGCGCAGGTCCCGCACCAGTTCCGCCACCCGCGCCATGGCCTCGCCGAACGGCGCAACATCCGTGATCTGCGAGCCGATGTGAACGCTGACGCCGCATACTTTCAGCCAGCGCTCGCTGGCGGCTCTCGCGTAGAGCGCCCGCGCCTCGCTTATCGGCACGCCGAACTTGTGCTGGTGCAGCCCGGTCGAAATGTAGGGATGAGTCTCGGCCTCCACATCCGGATTCACCCGCAAGGCGACCGGCGCGATCTTGCGCAATTGCCCCGCACACTCTGCCAGCGCCAGCAACTCCGACTCGCTCTCGACGTTGAAAAGCAGGATTCCCGCCTTCAACCCGGCCGTCAGTTCGTCGCGCGTCTTGCCCACTCCGGAGAACACAACCTTGCTCGCCGCTTTGCGGTCGGCCCTGAGGACGCGCTCTAGTTCTCCGCCCGAGACCACGTCGAAGCCGCATCCCTTCCGGGCCAGAAGGCGCAGAATGGTGAGGTTTGAGTTTGCCTTGACGGAGTAGCAGATGGTGTGGGGAACGTCTCGAAATGCGCTCTCAAACACGTCATGCCGCGAGTGGATCATCGCCGCGGAATACACATACAGCGGCGTCCCATACCGCTTGACCAGCTTCGGCAGGCCGACATCCTCGCAGTACAAAACAGGCTGTCCGCCTGGCTTCGCCTCACGATAGACAAAGCCGGGGGCACGCGCTGCCTGGGGGGGCTGACGGCGGGCAGTCATTTCTTTTTCGCGGGCGAGTGAGTGCCGCCTCTCACGCGGATGGCGACCACGGTCTGATCATCGAAGGTCTCAACGCCCGCCGCATGCTCGGCCACGGCCTTGAAAAGCGAATCCACCACGCAGTCGGCCGATTTGTCCGCACAGTCGGCAATGATCTTTTCCACCCGGCCCCGTCCAAACATGTCCCCCTTGCGGTTCCGCGCATCGAGAATGCCGTCGCTGAAGAACACGAACATCTCCCCAGGCTTCATGCGGAACTTGAATTCGTCATATTCCGCGTCGTCGAACAGGCCCAGGGGAAGGCCCGTAGCTTCGATGATTTCGTTCTTTCCGCCATGCACATAGATGGGCCGGGGAAGGCCCGAATTCGCGACCGTGAGCGTGCGGTGCTCGTCGTCCCATACGGCGTAAATGAGCGACACGAACTGAGCTTCAATGCGCCGTTCCGCCAGCGACAGATTGACCGCCGAGAGCATTTCGGCCGAACCCGGCTCGATCGGCGCGTGCGACCGCAGAATCCCGCTGACCAGCGCGGCGTAAATCGCTGCGGGAGCCCCCTTGCCGCTTACGTCGCCAATGGCGATGCCGAGCCGCGACATCGAATAGGGGATGAAGTCGTACAGATCCCCGCCGATCGCCCTCGCCGGGACAAACTTCGCCGCGACATCCAGGTGAGAAAGTTTCGGTCTGGCCTGTGGCAGCAGGCGTCCCTGCAGTTCCCTCGCCAGCGCCAGGTCGCGCTCCAGGCGCCGCTCCTGCCGCTCGATTTCTTCGTAGAGCCGCGCGTTTTCCACGGCAATCGCGATCTGCGCCGCCAGCGTCGTCATCGTCCGCTGATGTTCGTCGGTAAAAAATCCCCGCCGCGTATGCTCCAGATCGAGCACGCCGATTACTTTGTCTTTGTAGATCAGCGGAACGGCCAGCTCGGAACGCGTCTCGGGATTGGCCTCGATATACCTGGGATCTTTGCTGACGTCGGGCACCAGCACGGCCTGTTTGCTCTGGGCGGCAATGCCCACCAGTCCGCGCCCCAGCGAGACCTCGTGCTTGAGATGAATATTCTCGTTAAAGCGCAAGGAAAAGCGGTGCTCCAGCTTCTCACCGGAAGAATCCAGCAGCAGGATGCTGAACATCTGGTAGTCAATCAGCCGCCGCACCAGTTCCGCGATCCGGCCCAGCAACTCGTCCAGATTGAGGATCGAAGTCAGTTCGCGCGCGATCTCGTTCAGCAGCAGCAGAATGCGCGCCTGCTTTGTCGTCCGCGTGTAGAGTTGGGCATTCTCAATACCGGCGGCCATGCGCGACGCCACCAGCGTCAATACCCGCCGGTGCTCTTCGGTGAAATAGCCGGGCTCCCGTGCTTCGATGTCAATCACCCCGATGACGCGATTCTTCGTCATCAGCGGCACCGCCAGTTCCGAGCGCACATTAGGGACGGCTGCGATATAGCGAGGGTCTTTCGTGACGTCATCAATCAGGACCGCCTGTCGCAGCAGCGCGGCCTGGCCGGTCACGCCCTCACCCACCTTGATCCGGCTGCGTTCGGCGAACTCCGGCGGATAGCCCACCTGGAAGCGGAAACGCATTTCCTGGGTTTTCTCGTTGATCAACAGAATGGCGAAGATTTCGTAGTCAATGACCTTGCGCACGACTTCCGCGACCCGGCGCACGGTCGTATCCAGATCGAGCGAAGTGGCCAGCACGTCGGCGACATCGAGCAGCAGCGACTCCACCGGCAGGCGGCTTGGTTTGGATTGCACGGAACCCATTCTTTGTATGATAACAGCCGCGTTCCCACTCTCCCGTGGAAGCGGCACCGCGCACACCGGGAGCGGAGAATCTCTGGTAGTGCTCTATTCTCGCGGCACAATGCAGATGTCGGCGAGATTGCGGTACTTTTCCGCGTAGTCCAGCCCGTAGCCCACTACAAATTCGTCGGGAATCTTGAACCCGACGTAATCGCCCTCCAGCGGGAGCTTGCGCCGCGACGGCTTGTCGAGCAGCGCCGCAATCTTCAGCGTTCGCGGTTGGTGAGCCAGCAGCAGCTTTTTCAGGACGGTGAGCGTCAATCCCGTGTCGAGGATGTCTTCCACCACGATCACGTTCTTGCCTTGCATGGACTGGTCCACATCCTTGGTCAGCTTAACCTCACCCGTCGAGTCCCATCCGCTTTTGAGTTCCTGGGTGGGACTGGGCCGGTTCCCGTAGCTCGATACGCCGATAAAGTCGAAGGTAGCGTCGAGCTTGACGTGCCGCGCCAGATCAGAAAGAAAAATGGCCGCGCCCTTCAGCACGCCCACGAATATGATGGACTGCCCGGCGAAGTCCTTGGTGATCTGCGCGCCTAGTTCACCCACCCGCTTGGCAATCTCTTCCCGAGTGATCAGCACCTTGAGGTCTGTCATGGCGTTTCATATTAAACTAGGTGGCCAGAGAATGGAAAAAGCTAGGAGCTAGGACCTGTATGAATCTCAACGGCATCAAACTTACCTGGTTGGGTCACTCCACTTTCCGCGTCGAGACTCCGGGCGGGAAGACCATCATCATTGATCCCTGGATCATGGGCAATCCCATGTGCCCCGAGTCTGAGAAGAAGGTCAAGAAGGCCGACGTTCTCCTCTGCACCCACGGCCACTTCGACCACATCGGGGACGCGGTCGAGGTCGCCCGGCAACACAATCCGGTCGTGGTCGGCATCTACGAACTGTGCGCATGGATGGAAAAGAAGGGCGCGAAACAAACTTCTCCCATGAACAAAGGCGGTTCGCAGACCGTGGGGGACATCCAGGTCACCATGGTCCACGCCGACCACTCCTGCGGCATCTCCGACGGCGACCAGATCGTCTACGGCGGCGAAGCCTGCGGCTACGTGATTGAGTTCGCCAATGGAGTCAAAATCTACCACGCCGGCGACACCGCAGTATTCGGCGACATGACCATCATTCGCGAACTGTGCGCGCCCCAGATCGCCATGCTCCCCATCGGCGACCGCTTTGTCATGTCGCCGCGCGAAGCTGCTTACGCCTGCGGTCTGCTGAAACCGAAAACCGTGATCCCTATGCACTTCGGTACGTTCCCGATACTCACCGGCACTCCCGAAGAACTGCGGAAACTGGCGCCCGGCGTCGAGGTCGTCGAGATGAAACCGGGAGTCGTGATGATGTAGAACTGGTTCTGTAAGTGGCATGGGGAAGGGCACGGCTTTACCCGTGCCGCTCAGGACCAGCAGGAAGGCGGGCTTTAGCCCCTGAGGGCCGTACCGGAGAACCAAGGAGACGAATGCCCAGCAAAGATGCTCAAAAGCCCAGTTGGCGCCACTACAACTTCACCACTTCAGGACCGGTGGATGACTACCTCTACTCCCTGCTGCCCAGGCGCGACGAGGTGCTGGCCGAGATGGAGGACTATGCCACCCAGCACCGCGTGCCCATCGTCGGCCCGGCGGTGGCCCGCGTGCTCCAGCAGTTGGCCCTCATGATCAATGCCCGCACGGTGTTTGAACTGGGATCGGCCATTGGGTACTCCACCATCTGGTGGGCCCAGGCCGTGGGAGAGAAAGGCCGCGTCATCTATACCGATGGCGACCGGAAGAATGCCGAGCGCGCCCGCGGCTACTTTGCCCGCGCCGGCGTCACCAGCCGCATCACCCTCCACACCGGCGACGCGCTGGAGTTCCTCTCCGAGCACAAACAGGAGTTCGACATCATCTTCAACGACGTGGACAAGGAAGATTATCCCCGCGTGTTGCGCCTGGTAGCCCCGCGCCTGCGCAAGGGCGGACTGTTCATTACCGACAACGTGTTGTGGAGCGGGCACGTCGCCGAGAAGAATCCGGCCGACCCGAAGACCAAGGCCATCCTCGAATTTAACCGCAAGCTGTACGACTCCCCGGACTTCTACACCACTATCCTGCCGATCCGCGATGGGCTGGCCGTGGCCATGAAGAAGTAGCCCGGCTTCCCAGTTGGGCAGCAGGCCGTACACATCCACTTCCGTCCGGGTGCTCACGTACACCTTGCCGTTGGCCACCGTCGGCGGCACAAACTTCACGGCATTGCCCGCCTGATCGCGGTTGTTCGCCGCCTGCGTGCTATTCCAGTATTCCATGGCCAGATTGGTCGCGTTGTAGGCATGCAGAATGGCAGGGCCTGTGCAGGCCGATGGCACTTGCACTCCAGGGCCTACTGCGCAATTGATCCCACCGGCCGCATTCGGACTGGCGTATCCATACAGGCTGGCGTCAATGGCCCACACGATGCCGTTCGAGGTTCCCTGCGAAGAAACCGACGGCGTGGTGCCCGGGTAGTTGAACGCATTGCTCGTTTGCGATGCCGGCACTGGGGTGCACGGCTGCGGGCTGCAGGAGAACAGTCCGGTCGTGGGGTCAAATGTAAAGAGCTTCAGGTTGTCGCCTTGCCCTCCGAAATACGCACCGTTCTGCCAGAACGCGGGAGTGCCCCAAAGCCCGAAGGCGGGGCCGGGAAAGCTCTGCACGATTTGACTGTTGTCCATGGGCCTGAAGAGGCCCATGTTGTCGCGGTCAATCAGATAAACCGTGTCTACGTTAAGAACCGCGTCCTCTTTTCCCGTCTGCATCAAAAGGTGTGGGGGGCCCGTCGTTTGATCCGGCAGCAACACGATGCCGCCCGACCCGAGGTCCGAGTCGGTGTTCGAGAGATTCAACTCATCGAAAGGCGTGAACCAACCTGCCAGGCTCAAGTTCGTGCCGTTCGGCGTAACCATGGTGGTTGGATGCAGCCGCAGCAGGCTGTCCCCGAGGTCGTTGTCCGGCATCGTAGTCATGTTTGCGTCGAAGATGCCGTTTCCAGTCGAGACATAAATATCTCCGCCGCTGTCCACTGCAGGCGCGCCGCCCCCGGCCCAAATCCCGCCCAGCCCGCCGTTCGGCGTGGTGTTGAAGACTGCGACCTGCTGCTGAACATTCGACTCATGGTAGCCAATTAGCCAGCCGTGATAGGGAGTAGCGTCCTCGTGCGCCGACCACGGGATATACACAACTTGATTCGATAGCGCCAGTCCCGATCGCTGATGATGCTTCTGCGGGTCCAGAAGCACGCTGGTGCCGCCGTCGCCAACCCCCGGAACCGAAGCCGTGATGGTCTCCGGCGCGTTGAACTTCTCGTTGCCACTTACAAGGTCCAGCGCGTGCAGTCGCCGGTAGAACGTACCCGGGCTGTAGGAGCAATTCCCGCCGGCCGTGCCGACCTCCGACGAACTGACCACAAACAGGGTACCGTTCGCCGGATCAATCACGGGCGTTCCCGTGACTCCAACCTCGGGATAGATGTCTCCAAAGCAGTTGCCGACGTCATTCCAGATGATGGGCTGTTCATTCCCTGTGCCGCCATGCATCGCATCCAGCAGATTGACCTGCCAAAGTTGCACGCAAGGGCTGGTGTCGGCGTCGAAGGCAAACACGCTGTCGTGCTGCGTGGCCACGTAGATTACGTTGTGGAATGTGCCGTTGAAGGTCACTCCAGGCACCCACAGCGGCTGGGTATAGACCGCTCCGTCCACCGGGCAGGAGAAGAGTTTGCCAAATGTGGATGTAGTCACCGTGGAAGCGCTGAGCGCATACTCCTGAGGGTTTGTGCCGTCGCGGTTCAGATTATTGTGATACGTGTATACGCCCGCAAGATCGGTGACCGCGACCGCGGCGGTAGCGCTCTTGGTGGGATCTTTGACGCTGGTCGCCGTAATGGTGTGCGTTCCGCCAGCAGTTCCGGGCGGAGTAGAGTAGTTTCCGCCTCCTGTGATGTTGCCCACGACGGAACTGCCGCCGGCAATACCATCCACGCTCCAGTTCACGCCCGCATTGGAAGGATCGTTCTTTACGTTCGCGGTGAACTGTTGGGATTGGACGCCGGCCGCGATCGCGGCCAGCTTAGGACTTAAGCTGACGGAAATAGGCTGCGAACTGCTGCCGCTGCCTGATCCGCAGCCCGCCAGACCGGCCAGTGCAAGAAGACCCACCGACAGCAGAACCGCATTGCGTTCCATGGGTTTCAACTCCTCCCACAGCGGCCGGCGTTCTGGATGCGCCTCTTTACTTCGCCGGCGGCTGAATCAGTTCGGCGTCAATCGTGATGCTGATCTCGTCTCCCACTATTCCAGGGGCGCCGTTCACGCCGAAATCCTTGCGATTGATTTTCACCGTCGCCGAGGCCCCGATGCGCTGGTTGCCCCAGGGATCCTTCATCGCGGCCGTCGGCCCGTCCACGTCCAGCACCACTTCCTTGGTCACGCCGTGAATGGTCAGATCACCGGTGATCTGCAGCTTTCCGGCGCCGGCTGCTTTCGTTTGCTTGGAATGAAAAGTAATGGTCGGATACTTCTGCACGTCGAGAAAATTCGGGCTGCGCAGGTCGTTGTCGCGCATCTCCACCCGCGTGTCTACAGACGATGCCTCTATGGTGGCGTCGAGCGATGTCTTCGCCGGATCGGCGGAATCGTACTTTGCCGAGCCGCTTACCTTCGTGAACGCGCCCCGCACCGTGGAAACGCCCAGGTGACGCACGGAAAACTGCGCCGCAGTGTGGTTGGGATCAATCTGCCAGGTTCCTGCTTGGGCTGTTGCAGCGGTGGCCATCGCTAAAGCGGTGATGAAGATCAGGACAAAACGGGACATTAGGAATGCTCCTGTAAAGGAAAATTGGGTTCCACTACTCTAAATGGACTTGACCGGAATCGCCAACAGATCCTCGACCAGCCCAACCTCTTTCTGCAGAAAAGGCTCGGCGTAAGTCACGCCGCCCAGCATGCCGTAAAACCGCGCCATGGCCTCGACCCGGGCGCGAATCTCATCCTGGGCAGGGAACAGATCCTTCCCTGCATCCTGATCGCTGAATTGAGACTTGTAGGCCAGAATGGAGGCAAACTTCCCCTCGAATTGTTCACTGATATCCACGACAAAGGTCGGCCGAATGTCGTAATACAGCGTCGCGTAAACGATCTTGAACGGCCGGTGAGACGGAAGAACCTGCTCACTGTTTTCACTGGCCCCTGACCCCTGGCCCCTGATCCCTAGCTTCCCCAGCCCCGCCAGAAAGCAAGCCTCGTACCCTAGCACGGAAGCTGTGTAGTGATCCGGATGCCGCCCCTTCCAGTAAGGCAGAATCACGACTCGCGGCCGCGTCTCACGAATCACGCTGGCGACTTTCAGTCGGTTCTCCCAGGTGTTCTCGACGCGCCCGTCAGGAATATCGAGCGCCCGCCGCCAGCCTGCGCCCAAAATCTTAGCCGCGTCGGCCGCTTCCCGCGCGCGGTCTTCCGCCGTGCCCCGCGTGCCCATCTCGCCCTGTGTCAGGTCAAGGATGCCCGTGCGCTGCCCGCGTTGCGCGGCTCTCAGCAGGGTGCCGCCGCAGGTCTGCTCCACATCGTCTCGGTGCGCGGCAATGGCCAGGATGTCCAGAGGCTGGCTGAGGGGAGGGGAAGACATGTCAGTCGAGATTGCCCTGTTCGAGCACAACATTCTCGCGCACAATCAGCCTGTGCGCCGCCATTTCCTTCAAGGTGGGAAGCACGCGGTTCACGTGCTCGTCAGTGTCCACGAAAATGATAATCACCGGCAGTTTGCCGCCAGCCTCGACCAGATGCGCCGTCTCCACGCGATGCCGCCCCAGAAATCCCGCCACGGCATGAATCGCTATGGCCGCATACGCATTTTCCTTGCGCAAGTAGTTGAGAATCTCCATGTGCAGCGGCCGGTGATGCCACTGGTCGGCTTCGTTCAGATAGATGGTGACCTGTACCGCCATTGCATCTGGCATTCTACTCGCGATCCTCCTACCAGTGAATCTCCTACTGGCGAATCTTCCATTCCTGCCGCAGGATGCCGTATAACTCCGAATCCACGAACTTATCCCACTTGAGCAGATGCTCCCGCTGGCAGCCTTCGTACTGCATGCCAAGCTTTGCCAGAATTCTGCCGGAGGCCGGATTGTGCCCGAAATGCGAGGCGAAGATGCGATGCAGCCCGAGATCCTCAAACCCGTAGCGCAGCAGTTCCCGCGCCGCCTCGGTGGCATAGCCCTGTCCCCAATACGGCGCACCCAGCCAATAGCCAAGTTCGGCATGTTGGTGGCGCTGGTCAACGGTCAAGCCTGCGCCGCCGATCTGCCGTCCATCGTCGCGCAGCACAATCGCCAGCCAAATCCTGTTGGCGTCCTGGATCATCTCCAGGAAGGCTCTCGCATCCTGCTCGGTATAGGGATGCGCGATGCGCAGCGTAGTCGCCGCCACTTCACGCGTTCCGATCAGAGGCAACAACTCCGCGATGTCGGCCTCGCTGTACGGGCGCAGTCGCAACCGCTTGGTTTCGAGAGTAGGGTGCGTGCTCATGTTTACAACGCCCGGGCCGCTGCCATGCCGGCCAGCGCTCCGCCCAGGCACAGCAGATTGTTGCTGAAGATGTTCACCAACATTAAGGCCCATTGTCCCTGCTCGAAGTAAGACATGGTTTCGAAGGCGTAGCTCGAAAAGGTCGTGAACGATCCGCAAAAACCGACCACCACCAGCAGTCTCCAGCGCGGATCCACCAGCACGCGCTCGCTAGTCCAGATAACGAAGAAGCCCACGATAAAGCTGCCCACAATATTGATGGCGAGGGTGCCGTAAGGAAAAACGGGGCCAAACTCTCTCGCGGCCAAACGGCTTAGCAGGTACCGCAGGTTGGCGCCGGCGATCGCGGCGACGGAAATGGCGAGGAAGTCTTTCACGCGGGCTCTCCTACAAAAACAGATTCGATTTTGTAGGAGTCATCAGCCTGCAAGGCCCGAGCAGCGCAGGCGGTTATGGCGAACTCCATCGCCTTGCTTATTTTCTACCATAGAGGGCACGGAGGAGCACAGACGAGACGTATCTTCTCACTTTTTCCGCTCCACCAAAAACCTCGCCAGCTCTTTCAGCGGCTCCGCCCGTTCGCCGAAGCTGTCGAGTTCCACGAACGCGTCGTTAACCAGCGCATCCGCCTTGCGCACGGAAGCTTCAATCCCGAACAGCGCCGGGTACGTCGCTTTTTCCGAGGCCATATCCTTGCCCGCGGTCTTGCCCAGTTGCTCGGAAGTCTGGGTCACGTCGAGCACGTCGTCCACTATCTGAAACGCCAGGCCGATAGCCAGGCCGAAAGCCCGGAGATGCCCGATCTCAGCATCTTTTCCCCCGGCATACAGGCCTCCGCTGACCAGGCTTGCGGTGATCAACGCGGCAGTCTTTGAGCGGTGAATGTACTCCAGCATCTCGGCGGTCGGATGGGTGTGCTCCGCCTCGAGATCAACCACCTGCCCCCCGATCATGCCGTCCACGGTGCCCGTGCCGCGGGCGATCTCTTCGATAATCCGCACCCGGGCTTCCGCCGGACACTGCAACCGCGCCAACACTTCGTAGGCCTGAGTCTGCAGCGCGTCGCCGGCAAGAATGGCGATGGCCTCGCCGAAGGCCTTATGGCACGTGGGACGCCCCCGGCGCAGGTCGTCGTTGTCGAGCGCGGGAAGGTCGTCGTGGATCAGCGAGTAGGTATGCAGCATTTCCAGCGCCGCGCCGAGCTCTTCAATTCCCTCGGGCAACGATCCCGCCACCATCCGCCCCGCCTCCATGCAAAGCACCGGCCGCAGGCGCTTGCCGCCGGCGAACACGCTGTGGCGCATCGCCTTATGAATGGAGACAGGATGCTGAGTTTCCTGTGGGATCAACAGGTCGAGCGCGGCGTCCGCCATGCGCCGTCCTGTTTCCAGAGTATGTCCGAGCGTCTCCTTCAGCATGACGGGTGAGTATACCAAGGCCGCGCTGCCCGGCGACGCGGGATTTCGGGATGCGGGCGCGCGCGAATCGTAGTCGCGGATCGTGGCTCAGGGTGTCAGCGGAAAAACGGTCCCCAAACAAAACGGGACGCCCACAGGCGTCCCTGCATGCGACCGGCCCTCTACGCGGCGACGCGCGCCAGTTCCACGTTCCGGAGCACGGAGGCGAGCACGTCATTCAGGTCGCCAGCGGGACACACGTCGCTGGCGCCGGCTTCCAGCGCCGCCATCCACAGTTCCTCGTCCGGGATGCGGTGAGTGCACACAATCGGCAGCTTCGGAAAGTCGTGGTGCAGGGTTTCAAGATCGGTCAGCCGCCCGTATTCGATCTCGAGCACCAGCACCTCGGGATGGTTCCTGGACACTTTTTCCCGCAGTTCGTCGCGTGATGCGATGACATACACTGCTTGGAAGTGAGGGCGAAGTCCCCCGGCCAGGTACTGAGCTACCTTGGGGTCCCTCTCGAGAACTACGACACTCTGAGCCATAAATCCCCCGATATTCGACCGTCGTCAACGGCGGACGTCAACGTAGGACTAAGGCTGCGGGGCGGGCTGGGAAAACCACTACTCCACAGACAACTTAATTCAAGAGCCGTGGCCGGAGTCCCTGCACCTCAATGCCGTGCGCGGACTTTTTCAGCCATGGGCTCAAACGCTTCAGCTTGGAGCTTCCCGTTCTTCTTCAGCAGGATTTCCACTTTTCCCTCGGCCTGCTCCAGTTCCTTCCGGCAAGCGGAGGAAAGCTGCATGCCTTCTTCGAAGAGTGTGAGAGATTTCTCCAGAGGAACCTCTCCCTTTTCCAGTTCCTGAACAATTTTCTCCAGTCGCTGGAGGCACTCTTCAAACTTGGCCAACGGGATTCACTCCTGCCTCTATTCTAATGCAACATTCTGAACCGGGTGTCCAGTCTTTTCGCACAGAATACGTAGAAAGTACAGGCGAACCGCTCCCACATCGGGAACGGGATCGGGGAACTGATCGGGAGGCTGACTGAGAAGGTCAGGCAGAGGCCGCGGGACGCGAGGTCCCCAGCGCTTCCAGAACGTCCACGGCCGAGCTGTAGCGGCCCAGCGGAGCGCTGATCTGCGCTCCCTGCACGATGTGCCGTGCCGCCGCCAGCATCTCCCGGGCAATGGCGACGCCTTCTTCCCGCGCCGCCTCCGGGGTCAGCGCCCGCGCCATGCGCTCCAGAATCGAGTCCGGCACCGAAACCCGCAATTCATTCTTCATGAATTCTGCATTCCGCACACTCACCAGCGGCCATATCCCGGCCACGACGGGAATCCGGCAGTGCTCGATTCGCCGCACGAAAGTCTCCAGCAGGCGCAGGTCGAACACGGGCTGGGTCACGGCGTATTCCGCCCCGGCCTCCACCTTGTACTCGAAGCGTCGGATTTCTTCGTCCAAGTCGGTAAGCCCCGGGTTGGCGCCGACGCCAATCACAAAGCCCGTTCCGGTGCCGATCGGATTTCCCCCCAGATCGAGCCCGCGGTTCAGGTTGTGCACAATGTTGACCAGGCCAATGGAGTCCACATCGAAGACCGCCGTCGCGTCCGGGTAGTTGCCCATCTTCGGCGGATCGCCCGTGATGCAGATCAGATTCCTGATGCCCACCGCCGCCGCGCCCAGCAGATCGCTTTGGATGCACAGCACGTTGCGATCGCGGCAGGTGTAGTGCAGGATGGCGTCAATCCCCACCTCGCGCTGCACCAGCAGCGACAGGGCCTGGTTGCTCATACGCGCCGAGGCGCGCGGACTGTCCGGGATGTTGACCGCATCTACTCCAACCGACTTCAGGAAACGCGCCCCTTCGACTTCCTTGCGGATGTCGATCCCTTTCGGAGGCACGATCTCCACCATGGTCACAAACTCGCCCCGCGCCAGTTTCGCTCCCAGCGGAGACCGGCTCAGCAAGGGGATGGCAGCCACTGCTTTTGGCGCGGCCTGGCCGCTTGCTGCATGCGCGGAAGACGTCCTCGCTCTGGCCTCGCCGACCCGTAAGCCTGACTTCATGATCCGGATGTGCTCCGGCGTGGTTCCGCAGCAGCCGCCCACGATTCGCACTCCGGCCGCCACGAATTTGCGCGCGTAGCTGGCCATGTACTCCGGCGAACACAAATAGATGTTCCTTCCTTCCACCGAGCGCGGGATGCCCGCGTTCGGCTGGGCGGAGAGCGGCAGGGAAGACACTGCTCGCATGCGTTCGACCGCCTCCAGCATCGCGACCGGACCTACACTGCAATTGCACCCGATCACATCCGCTCCCCATTCCGCCAGTTTCGGGGTAAACGTCTCCGGGTCGGAACCGTCTAGGCAGTTCCCGTCTTCATCAATGGTCACCTGGGCCACGATCGGGAGCGTGGGCTTCACATCCTTGGCTGCCAGCATGGCCTGATGGATCTCTTCCAGATAGCCGAACGTTTCCAGGATCAGCAGATTCACCCCGCCCTCGACCAGCGCCTCAATCTGCTGACGGAACGCCTCACGGGCTTCGTTAAACGAAGTCTTGCCCAGCGGCTCGATTCTGGTGCCCAGCGGGCCAACCGATCCCGCCACCCACACATCGAAGCTTTTGGCGGCTTCGCGGGCGAGCTTCGCTCCGGCCCGGTTGATCTCGGATACCTTGTCGGCCAGACTGTGCCGGGCCAGGCGGAAAGAATTAGCCCCGAAGGTGTTGGTCTCAATGATCTCTGCGCCAGCCTGCAGGTATTCGTGATGCACTGCCCGAATAAGCTCCGGTTGGGAGAGATTGAGTTCGTCGTAGGACCGGTTGATGAAAATGCCCTTGGAGTAAAGCAGAGTGCCCATGGCGCCGTCGCAGAGCACGGGAGACTGCTTGATCCGGGCAAGAAGGTCAGCCGCCATATATCTGCTGAGAATACTAGATGGACGCCGGTTCGCGCATCTCTGGGGTGCGCCAAGAACAGAAATGGAAACCACGAGCTCGACCGGGAGAGCGGTTCAGTTTCGCGGCTGGCCAGCTATATGGCAGGGTTCGGGTCTGCTATAATCCACCATTTCGCACTTAAATCTCCCTTTTTCATGTTGTTAGGAGCACGCCGTTTGAAGAGAAGCATTCTGGTTCTGATCGTGGGCTTGTGCGCGGTCGCGAGTCTGATCTCCTGCGGTGGGTCGAGCGGGTCCAATCTGCCCCCCAGCCACCTGGTGAATCGCGTGTTGGCCTCCCAAGGAGTCACTTCAGCCACTTCGTTCGGCGGGCTGGCAATTGTTGATGGCCAGAACGATACGTTGCCCCGCGTTGGACGTATAAGCGCCGGCAGCAGTCCCGGCCTGATGGCGATCACTCCCAGCCGGAACATGGTGGTGGCCTTTGATGCGAGCAGTAACAACGTGTACGCCGTGGACACAACCAGGGAAAGCTCCATGGGAACTGTGCAACTTCCCGGGCCTACGTCGAGCATGGTTGTTCCCACGCCCGCGCCCACCGGGTACGCCGCGGTCCCGACGGCTTCGGTGAACGGCTATGCCTTCCTGGGCGCTGTCGAGGTGATGAATCTTTCGTCGGGAGCGATCACCACCACGATCGGCGTAACCAACGCGCAAACCGTGATCTCCGATGCAACCGGAAGCCAACTATTGGTTTTCAGCAACGACTCCGATGCCGTAACCGTACTTTTTCCCGGCAGCGCCGTGCCTCCGGTGGATACCAGTTGCTTCAACAATCCACCCAATACCGTGTGCGCGATCCTCACGGGATTCAGCCGGCCCGTCTACGGCATCATGAGCGGCGGCACCGCATACATTCTGAATTGTGGTCTGCAGTGCGGCGGATCGCAGCCGGCCAGCGTAGCCGTTCTCGACCTCGCGAGCCTCACCGTCACGAACACAATCCCGGTGGATGCCGCGACCTGGGCGCTACTCGAAGGCTCGACCCTTTACGTCGCCGGCACTTCACCCTTAGCAACCAACAATGCCTGCACAGGTCAGACGTGGGGCAACCCTCCCCAGCCGACGGCCGCCACCACCTGCGGGCGCCTCGACATCATCAATCTGAGTTCCATGACCGTGTCCCCCGGCATCGTGATTACCGACGGCTACCACGACCGCATGGACATGAGCCTCAATGGCCAGCTCTTCATCGGATCCTATGGTTGCACCAACATCGGCAATGTCAATTATCCCAGTGGCGAAGTGCGCGGCTGTCTGACGATCTACAACACCACGACTGGCGCGGTCGTCATTCCTCCGGACAACGGAGACGTGGGCGGCTTCCAAAGTTTCACCAGCCGCTACGTGGAGTATGTGGCCGAAGGCGGCAACTTGCGCGTCTACGACACCACCAAAGACATCCTCCTGATCAACGACTTTATTACAGGCGGAACGATCGGCGTCGTCGGTTATGTGGGCGACGTGAAGGCGATTGATTTCTTCTAGCAGGTGCCGATTGCCGGCGTGGCTGATGGCTGGGGTTGCTGATTGCTGGAAAACCCCGATTTTGGGTGGCGCGGCGCTTCAGCGCTGCGATAAAGGCTTTTTTCTGTGGGGCTTTAGCCCCTGAGGGCCCCGCATTACTTCGCCGGATCCAGCACCAGGCGGTGCGCATTAGCCGCTTCCACCGCTTTCGCGCTGAACGGCAAGGTGAACGTCGTTCCTTCGTACCACGCCTTCCATTGATCCATGTAGTAGGGGCTCAGGAAGTTCCCGCCCTGTCCGGTGACAGTATTCAGCGTGGACTGATCCAGGTCGGCCAGATTCGCGGTGAAGCGCTCCGACGGCCCATGATCCCGGGTCACTGCCTTCACGGTGTACTTGCTGCCCGACTGCTCCTGCACGCCCGGCCCCGACCAATGATTCACCAGCGGAATTTTCCCCAGGATGGGATGTTGGATCTCAACCGCATTGAATGTGCCCCAGCGCCACGACGCCAGATCCTTCGGGGCATCCGCACTATTCACTGCCGCATCCACCGCCGCCGCCAGCAGTTCGTCGTAGTTCAAGTATTTTTCCGGCAACCAGCGCTTGGGACGGTGCAGCAGAATATTCTCCAGCCACCCAGAATTCATCTCCCACGAGTAAGTCTTCCAGCTTAGAGTTCCGTCGTCCTTCGTGGAATCCGCCGGCGCGCTGCCCAATTTGGGTTCCAGGAGCAAGCGCTGCAATTCGTGAATCGAGTTTTCGGCGATGGTCGGCGCGGCCGAAGAGGCCAGCATTCTTCCGTCCCAGCCCCGCATCAGGTCGGCTGCCTGCTTGGCGCGGGCGGAGGCCTTGGATGCGTGATCCACGGCATACACAAATCGTTCCGCCGCGAACAAGTCTGGCTCGGAGTGCACATCGGTCTCGAGGCCTAGCATATCCGCCGGAGAGAATTGCCGCCCCGATTCCAAAACGTGGTAAATGCGCTCCGTGCGCCACGGGGCTTCCCATTCCATGCTGATCGAATTGGGGTAGCCGTCCGGCGTGATCCTTCCGTTCGCGGTAGCGATGATCCCTGACGGCGGATTGTAGATGCTCGGAAGTTTTTCAAAGGGAATGTACGAAGTCCACTCATGGGCATCGTCAGCGCCGCTGGCCGGAAGGCTGCCGTCCCCAGCCGCTCGGATCGGAACCTTGCCCGTCGTCTGATATCCGATGTTCCCGTCCACATCCGCATAGACCACGTTCTGCCCGGGCGCATCCCACTGGGAAAACGCCTTTCGGAACTCCTCCCAGTTCTGCGCTGTATTCACCTCAAAGAGCGGAATGCGCACGCCGTCATAGAGTGTCCAATGCAGCGCCAGCGGCCGGGTCTCACCCGGAACCAGTTCCGTCAGAACCGGCCCGTGCCGCGTGATCTTCACGTCTATGGTCACGTCGGGTTTGCCCTTTACGTGAATCACCTCCACGCGATGTTCGGGCTGGACCCACCCCTTGGGCGTCTGATACGCACCTTCCTGATTGAAGTTCTCCACATAGACATCGGTGACCGTCGGCCCAACGTTGGTGAATCCCCATGCAATCCGCGCGTTGTGGCCCATGATCACATACGGCATTCCGGGCAGGGTCACGCCCGCCACATCCAGAGTGCCCGCATGCAGATGGGCTTCGTACCACAGATTCGGCATCTGGTGGCCCAGGTGCATGTCGTTCGAAAGCAGCGGCTTGCCCGTGGCCGTGTGCGCGCCCGAAACCACCCAGTTGTTCGACCCATTCACCGGCAGCTCTTCGAACCTCGGCCGTTGCGGAGCAAAAGTCGGAACCGTCGCGCGCGTGACCGAATTGTCCGGACCGAAGTCGTCGCTGTCGTCTTCTTCGTCCGAATCACCCGCGTTGCTGTCCGGTTGCTGCAAGTCATCGCGCATGACGGTTGGCGGACGGTCGTGCCACGAGCGATTCACATACAAGTCCGCCGTCAACTCCGGCCCCAGCTTGGCCATAATTTTTTCGCGGCAGAGCGCGTCGTAGAAATAGTGATAGTTCAGGTACTTCACCAGGACGTCGGCCACGACCAGCGAGTCTTCGGCCAGCCATGTCTTCGGCGCATAACCTAGGATGCGAAACTCAATCGGCAGTTTGTTGCCCCGCGCTCCGATGTAGGCATTCACCCCCCGGGCATAAGCCTCGAAGAAGCCGCGATCGCGCGCGCTCAGCGTCTGCAGCGCCTTCTTCGCCGCTGCCCGCAGGCCCAGAATTCTCTGTTCCCGATCGAGCTTGAGCGCCTTCTCGCCCAGAATTTCCGATAGCTCTCCACTGCCGGCGCGCCGCATTACGTCCATCTGCCACAAGCGATCCTGGGCCGTCACGTAGCCTTGGGCGAAGAAAAGGTCCTCCGGCGTGGCGGCTTCGATGGTGGGCACGCCGTGGCCGTCACGAGTCACCGTGACCGGAGCCGCTAGCCCGCTCACCTGAAGCTGCCCGTCGAGTTGAGGAAGCGCCGACTGGACAACGAAATAGGCGTACGCGAACGCGCCCGCCGCCATGACCAGCACGGCCAGCAGGAGCAGCCAAAGGATGCGGCTCAAGGACGAACGTCTTGAGATGGAAGGACCGGCTTCTGCCAGGGTGCTCATGGGAATCTCTGATTGTATTCCACGACGCGTAGGCCTGCCCGGCGCTGCAATTGAATTTCATTTTCAAGATGCCGGGTGGTATCCTGACTCCGCCAGACCCGCCATGCTGCAAAAACGCATTGATGACCAGCCGACCATCTCGCGCCAGATGGTCCGCGAAGCCCAGGACATCCTGCACCGCCACCTGAAGCGCGTCGGCCTGAAGCAGACCGCACAGCGCGACGCCATTCTGCGCACCTTCCTCGAAACCCGCGACCATCTCTCGACCGACGAACTGCACCGCCTGGTGCAGAAGAAAGACGCCCGCATCGGCTACACCACCATCTATCGCACCTTGAAGCTGCTGGCCGAGTGCGGTCTGGCCAGCGAAGTCGCCTTCCACGACGGCATTGCCCGCTACGAGCACCAGTACAACCGCCGCAGCCACCACCACATGGTCTGCACCGAGTGCGGGAGTTCCGTCGAGTTCTTTTCCCAGGAAGTAGGCCAGCTCGAGCAGGAAATCGGACGCAAGTACCACTACGTCACCACGCGACACACCTTCCAGATTTACGGGGTTTGCGAAGACTGCGGGAAACAAGACCACGCCCATCGAAGTTGAGGCTGCCCCACGGCCTCGCGCGTTTGCCGCCGGCCCTTGCTTCTGATAACGTGCGCGAAAGTGGATCAGCCCAGTCCCATGCCGCTCGCCTGCCCCGATTGCGCCGCCCAGATGCCCGAGACGGCCGCCTTCTGCCCCGGCTGCGGCCGCCCCATGCGCTCGGTGCCGCGGACACAGGGAAAGGTCGGAGTGCTTCCGGAAACCATCGCCGGCGCCCTGGCCTACATCACTTTCATTCCGGCAATTCTTTTCCTCGCCCTCCAGCCCTACAACAGGAACGGCTTCGTGCGCTTCCATTCCGCGCAGTGCCTTCTGCTGTGGTTGACCGCAGCCCTGGCCGCTGCCGCGCTCAAACTGGCGGCAGTGTTGCTGTTCAGAATCCCGCTCGCGGGCCCCCTGATCGTCGTTCTAGCTTCCGGTCTATGCGGTCTGGCCGCATTTGTGATCTGGTTGGTTCTGGTCGTAAAAGCTCTTCAGGGAGAGATGTTCAACCTCCCGCTGCTGGGAGCCTTTGCTGCAAGCTTTGCCGGCCAGGCATAGAGGGCGCACCCGTCCAGAACTTACATTGCGTTGCCGGAGGATTTTTGTTACCGTGCCACAACGCCGCTTGGGGCGAGCCCACGCGGGCTGGTCCGCCAGTCTGCTGCTGCGGCTGAGGAGGAAATCTCAATGGCTTTTTGCAGTTCGTGCGCTGCACAGATTGCCGACGGCACTACCCTCTGCGCGGCCTGCGCCGGCAGAGCCGCCGCCGCGCCCGCCAGCACAGGGGGCATGGCCGACAACGTAGCAGGGATGATCGCCTACGTGACCATCATCCCCGCCATCATCTTCCTGGTGATGGAGCCCTACAACAAGAGCCGGTTCGTTCGCTTCCACTCTTTCCAGTCTCTCTTTTTTGCGGTGGCCTGGACCGTGCTGTGGATCGGGCTCAGCATTGTCGCGCACATTCCTCTGCTCGGGTGGCTCACCATCTTGATCTGGCCGCTGGTCGGCCTGGCTGGCTTGATTGTCTGGATCATTCTCCTGTTGAAGGCAAATCAGGGCCAGAAGTACAAGCTCCCCGTGATCGGCGATATGGCCGAAAAGCAGGCGAACGCAATGTAGCTCGATTTTCGACCGTTCCCACGCGGGCGTCATCCTGACCGGAGCCGTTTTTCAGGCGGAGGGAAGGATCTCCCGCGCAAAGGATCTCGCGCTCAGACGCCACCGGGACAGGAAAGCCCCACGCGAGATCCCTCGCCTCGCTGGGGAAAGCGCGGGGCTTTGGGATGACGCCTCCAAGTTAGTCCGAACATCCAAACCAAACCACCACCCCGCAACTTCCGCCCTTGACTTTCTTCCCCTAAGCTGTCAATCCTATTAGCTTTTACCAACACCGGAACCAGACCGGAATCTTGGCGCTGGACCGGCGGAATCTGTGGGCAGATTGGGGAATGCATTGCGAGTACGAGTCTTCTATCACGACAAGTGTTTTGACGGGGCCTCTTCAGCCGCCCTGTTTTCGCGCTTCTACCGCGAGCGCGTTCGCGGCGACGCGGAGTTCATTTTCACCGGCCTGGTGCACCGCGCCGGGGCCTTGTTCGACGAAAAGCAGTTCGACGGCAACGAGAACGCCATCGTGGACTTCAAGTACTCCCGTTCGCCCAAAATTACCTGGTGGTTCGACCATCACGAGAGCGCTTTTTTGTCGCCCGCCGACGCCGAGCATTTCGAGCAGAACCAGAGCAACCGGAAATTCTACGATCCCGATTTCAAGTCCTGCACCAGTTTCATCGCCATGATCGCGCAGCAGCACTTCGGCTTCGATCCCGCGCCCCTGGCCGATCTTATTCACTGGACCGACATCATTGACGGCGCTCTCTATCCCGACGCCAAGACCGCCGTCGAGATGGAAGCCCCGGCCATGAAGCTGACCATGGTCATCGAATCGGCGCCCGATCACGGCTTTGTCCCCAATCTGATTCCGCTGCTGGCCACTCAGTCTTTGGCGCAAATCTTGGAAGCGCCTTTCGTGGCCCCTCTGCTGCCGCCGCTGCTCAAGCGCCACGAGCTTTCCATTGGCATTCTGAAGCAGCGCACCGAGTGCAAGGACGGCACCATCTTCTTCGACATCACCGACCACGATCTCGAGGGCTACAACAAGTTCGTCCCCTACTATCTGCATCCCGAGTCGGTTTACAGCGTGGGACTAAGCAAGAGCAGCTTTCGCGTGAAGGTTTCGGTGGGATCGAACCCGTGGGCTCCGCAGGAGCCCGAAGTCAACCTGGCGCGGATTTGCGAGCGTTACGGCGGAGGCGGCCATGCCCGCGTGGGCGCAATCTCTTTTAACGTGAACCAGCACGCCGCGGCCATCAAGGCTTCCCAGGAAGTCGTAGCCGAACTGCGCGCCGCCGTCCGCCAGAAAAAAGCTTAGGAAACTCCGCCTCAGTGTTTCCCCTGTGATCTCTGTGCCCTCTGTGGTTAGAGCCTTTCCTCGGACGCTCCAGGCACAGTGTACCGTTACAGATCTGGATAGATTGCCAAGCGATGAATTAAGCTTTACCGATGCTGAAAACGGCAAAGACTTCACTCCTTCTCGCAGTTCTGCTCGTGCCGTTCATTCTGAATGCTCAAACCACGCCCAAAGAAACTCTGCTGGCGTTGAGCAAACGGGACCACACGCTCTCCATCGTGGACCCCGCGAGCCTGAAGATCCTGGCCAAAGTGCCGGTCGGCAACGATCCTCACGAGGTCATCGCCTCCAGCGACGGCAGAACGGCTTACGTTTCCAACTACGGTTTTGGCGCGTACAACACTCTCGCCGTGGTTGATCTGGTGGAGCAGAAACCGCTCCCGCCCGTGGATCTCGGTCCTCTGCGCGGCCCGCACGGTTTGTTTTTCGCCGGCGGAAAAGCCTGGTTTACCGCCGAATCTGCCAAGGCGATTGGCAGCTACGATCCCGCCACAGGCAAGGTGGATTGGATCCTCGGCACAGGGCAGAACCGCACGCACATGATCTTTGTCACCGACGATCTGAAGCGGATTATCACCACCAACGTCAGTTCCGGAACGGTAAGCATCATCGAAAAAACTGAGGAGCGTCCGCGCGGCCCCGGTGGTCCCCCGGGCCCTCCGGGGGGCGATTGGGAGCAGACGGTCGTGCCGGTCGGCAAGGGCTCAGAAGGATTCGACGTATCTCCCGACGGCAAGGAAATCTGGGTGGCCAATGCCGGAGATGGCACCATCTCGATCATCAACGTCGCGACCAAGAAGGTAACGGAGACCCTCGCCGCAAATACACCCGGAGCGAACCGTTTGAAATTTGCCCCGGATGGTAACCGGGTTTTGGTGTCCAGTCTGGCCAACGGCAGCCTGGCAATCTTCGACGCAGCGACTCGCAAAGAAATTAAACGAATCACGGTGGGACGCGGTGCCGCCGGCATCGTCATGCAACCGGACGGCGCGCGCGCCTTCGTGGCCTGCTCCCCGGACAATAACGTCGCGGTGATTGATCTCAAGTCGTTGGAGGTCGTTGGTCGTATAGACGTCGGCCACGAACCGGACGGCCTCGCCTGGGCAACGATGCACTGACTCGGTTGTGTGGAGTGGTTATGTGGAGCGGGCACTCCTGCCAGCTACTGAACCGGCGCGCCGCTCGCGAAGCATGTCGCCGGATTGCCATCATCCGAGGATCGAATGCCCCCCGACTGATCGGCACAGAACGCCTTTGCCCCAAAGCTGTTTCCGTTGGGCGCGGCGGTCAGATGAAATCCCGTGGCTGGCGTCCCCGTGCATTCCGAGAGCGTGAACACAAACCCGTACCGCTTCCCGCTCGCCAGCCCGCTGTTGATCAGCATGGCCTGATGCTCGTTCGGTTCGCCCCCGCCAAATCCATCCAGATTCGACAGCGTGCAGGTGAACCCGGTCGCCGGGTAGCTTTTCGCGTAGGTAATCTCGGCCGTAACAATAGTGCGCATGGCAGCCACCACCATGGTGTCACTGCCGGCCGGCCGCATGACCGGCTCGCTTTGCGAGGCTTGCGAAGTGAATGTAACGTGCGCGTTGTTGGGCTGCGGCTTCATCTTTTCGGTGAGGGCTTTTAGCAAGTCCGGGTCGGCCAGCGGCAGGTGGAGCGTCAGCGAAATCTCATTCAGCGTCCACACCCGCGATTCCTGCTTCATCGAAAATGTCATCTGCGGCATGAACGGCGTGCGCTGCGCCTGTCCGTTTTTGTACACCTGAAACGACAGCTCGATATCGTCCCGATCGCCGCGCAGCGTGTCATTCAGCACCGCCATTTCCACCTTCTCGCCGGTCTTGGAATCCTCCGTGACCAGCATGACGGACCCAGTCTCGAACGTCTGCAGGCTCTGCCCCTGCCCTTGCGTCTGGAACTGGCTCGCCATCGCGGAATACTGCTGCAGTTGGGCGAGCGCCCCGGATTTCTCCAAAGCGGCGCGAGTGGCTTCCGGCAAGTGCTTCACGAAAGTCCCAGGGGTCTTACTGAAGAACATCTCCATCAGTGCCTGCCGCGCGGTTTGCGGAACGCCGGTCGGAGCAGCGGCAGTTTGCAGAGCGGCGCCTTGCTGCGCTTCCGAGCCGGCAGCGCACAAAATCGCAAGAACCAGACAAACCGCAAGTCGTCGCATGGTTGGTCTCCCCGTCTGATCGTGCCATTGTTCCCTCGTCGGCTCTAGTTACGGAGGTAAGAAGCGCGCATCCGCCAAGGCACGAGGCAGGGAAGTCCCACGTGTGCGATCTTTCACGCCCGTGATACCCTGCCTTGGTAATCGCCATTCATGCGCCAGCCCGGAGCCAAGTCTGATCCACACCGCCGCCAACGGCGCGTCCTCCGGGCGGTAGCCTCTTTTGAATTCGCCAAGGGCATTTTTGTAGTTTTGATGGGAATTACCGCCCTTGCCCTCGTCCACAAAGACGTGTGGCTGATCGCGGAGAGCCTGCTTGCGGTCTTTCATGTCAGCACCGACCGGCATTCTGCCCAGTTGTTTCTCGATTTCGCCGATAGCGTCACCGACGCGCGCCTGTGGGCCGCTGCCCGCATCGCCTTCGCCTATGCGGCTCTGCGTTTCACCGAAGCCTATGGCCTGTGGAAAGGACGCACGTGGGCCGAGTGGATCGCCTTCGTCTCGGGAGCAGCGCTGCTGCCGCTTGAGATCCGCGAACTGCTTCGGGGTTTGACGCTGCTGCGATGTTCCTTGCTTGTCGTTAACCTGGCAGTCGTTTTCTATATGCTCTACGTGATCCAGTCCAACCGCCGCGAGCGGCGCGAAGCAGCTTCTGCCGCGATGGAACGCCACGCCGGTTCTACCTAGCGGCTCGCGAGGGAAGCGAACTCAATCACCCGAATGCGTAGTGGCTCAGATACGAGCCGGCGCCTCGTCTTAACTCTGCGTTCTCGGCGGATGTTCTCTGCGAACTTCGCGGTAAACGGGTTAGACGAAGCCGCCACCCCAGAACGCCGCCCCGCTGCACGCTCCATCCGCGCATGGTAGCCTGATCAATCCACCCCCGAAGGAAACATCATGCACAACGGTGACTTGCAAGCCATGGCCACGCAAATCATGCTCGAGAATGGATTCGAGCCGGACTTTCCTGAGCAGGTTCCCGAACAGTTGTCCCGCTTGAAATCTCAGCCGCCGCCAATCGCCGCCGGGGGAGAAGTCCGCGACCTCCGCCATTTGCTCTGGTCTTCCATTGACAACGACACCTCGCGCGACCTCGACCAAATTGAAGTAGCCGAGCCACTCCCTAATGGCGACGTGAGAGTCCTGGTGGGTATCGCCGACGTGGACGCCTTCGTCCCCAAGCAGACTCCAATTGATCAGCACGCTGCCCGCGAGACCACAACGGTCTATACCGGAATTCGCAATTTCCCCATGCTGCCCGAGGAACTTTCCACCGGCGCGACCTCTCTGCTCGAGAACCAGGATCGGCTCAGCGTGGTCATCGAATTTGTCGTCGAATCATCAGGCAGCCTCACCTCGCCGGATGTCTACCGCGCCGTAGTCCGCAACCAGGCTCAGCTCCAATACAACTCGGTCGGGGCTTGGCTGGAAGGCACAGCCGCTGCTCTTCCCAAAATATCTGCTTCCAATGATTTACAAGCGCAATTGAAACTTCAAGATGAAGTGGCGCAAAGGCTCAAGCAGCAGCGCATTCAGCACGGCGCTCTCAACCTCGAGACCGACGAAGTCCATCCCCTGGTGCTCAACGATCAGGTCATTGATGTCGTGAAGCAGCAGAAAAACCGTGCCACCGAGTTGATTGAAGATTTCATGGTTGCGGCCAACGGGGTTGTCGCTCGCCAGCTCGAAAAAATTTCATCGCTGCGCCGCATCGTGCGCACGCCCGAGCGCTGGGATCGCATCGTGCAATTGGCCGCCGCCAAGGGCACCAAGCTTCCCGCGCAAGCTGACTCCAAGGCGCTCAACGATTTTCTGCTTCAGCAAAAGGCAGCCGACCCTGACCACTTCGCCGATCTCTCTCTTTCGGTGATCAAGCTGATCGGTCCGGGCGAATACGTTCTGGAGCGGGCCGGCGACGTTGCCCCGGGACACTTCGGCCTCGCCGTTCAGGACTACACTCACTCCACCGCACCCAACCGCCGCTTTGCCGACGTTGTCACCCAGCGGCTGATCAAGGCCATGCTGGCCGGAAAACAGAATCCTTACTCCGATGACGAACTGACTGCCATCGCAGCCAACTGTACCCAAAAAGAAGACGCCGCCCGGAAAGTCGAACGCGAAATGGCCAAGCGCCTTTCTGCTGTCGCCATGCAGCACCGCGTGGGCGAGACTTTTGACGCCATCGTGACCGGCGTGACCCCGAAGGGAACTTTCGTCCGCGTGTTGCAACCGCACATCGAAGGCCTGCTCGCGCAAGGCCAGAACGGGCTCGATGTCGGCGACAAGCTCCGCGCCCGCCTCATCCGCACTGATGTGCAGCGTGGATACATAGATTTCGCCCGCGCCTGAGCGCGTGATCCAAGCCTGAATCTCAAAGGATTTTGGGAGAGACTGGGGGCCCCGGGCAGAGTCGAACTGCCGACCAACGGTTTAGGAAACCGCTGCTCTATCCATCTGAGCTACGGGGCCGGATTTAGCGGGCCAACTGCGAGGCAGCCCCATTATCTCATGTCAATTGCCGCGCCCGATCAGGGCTTGGCCAACTCGTCCAGCGCCAGGTTGAGTTCGAGCACGTTCACCCGCGGCTCGCCCAGCAGTCCCAGGTCGCGCGGGTAGGTGTGCTTCTGTACCAGATCGCGGATCGCAGATTCGGGCACGCCGCGCTCATGAGCCACGCGAGGAACCTGAAATTCCGCGGCCGCGGGAGAAATGTCGGGATCCAAGCCCGACGCCGAAGTCGTAATCAGATCCACCGGGACGGGCTGGTTGGGATTCTCCTGATGCAGAGTGTTGGCGTCGGCCTGAATGCGGTCAATCAGTTTCTGATTGGTGGGCGCAAGGTTGGTGCCGCCGGAGTTGGCCGCATCGTATCCGTTGCCCGCATTCGACGGCCGCGGATGAAAATACTTCGCCGACGTAAAGGGTTGAGCGATGATGCGCGAGCCGATGGCCTCTCCGTTGCGATGAAGCATCTGGCCGTTCGCCTTGTCATGGAACAGCACCTGCGCCAGGCCCCAGACAACGAGAGGATAAATCAGCCCCAGCAGAATAGTTGTGGCGATCGTCATCAAAAGCGAAGTGATTAAATGCTTCTTCATAAGAATCCTCAGGCCAGTCCGACGGCGGTGATGAACACGTCAATGAGCTTGATGCCCACGAAAGGCGCGATCAATCCACCGACTCCGTAGATGAACAGATTCCGGCGCAGCAGCGCCTCGGCGTTCATGGCGCGGTATTTCACGCCCCGCAGCGCCAGCGGAATCAGCGCAATGATGATCAGCGCGTTAAAGATGACCGCGGAAAGCACCGCCGATTCCGGCGTCTTGAGCCGCATGATGTTCAGCGCGTTCAGCACCGGAAACGTTCCGGCAAACATCGCCGGAATGATCGCAAAATACTTGGCCACATCGTTGGCAATCGAGAAAGTCGTGAGCGCGCCTCGCGTCATCAGCAACTGCTTGCCGATTTCAACGACTTCAATGAGCTTGGTGGGATTCGAGTCCAGATCCACCATGTTTCCCGCTTCCTTCGCCGCCTGCGTTCCGGTGTTCATGGCGACACCCACGTCGGCTTGGGCCAGCGCAGGCGCATCGTTGGTGCCGTCGCCCGTCATGGCTACAAGTTTGCCGCCCGCCTGCTCGCTGCGAATCAGCTTCAACTTATCCTCGGGAGTGGCCTGGGCCAGAAAGTCGTCCACGCCCGCCTCTCTGGCAATCGCAGCGGCCGTAAGCGGATTATCGCCCGTGATCATCACGGTACGAATGCCCATGGCTCGCAGTTGCGCGAAGCGGTCGCGAATTCCGCCTTTGACGACGTCTTTCAAATGAATCACGCCCATGGCTCGCCGGTTCTCGGCAACCACCAGGGGCGTTCCGCCAGAGGACGCGATGCGCTCGACCGCGGCGCGCACCTCCTGCGGCATAGGTGAATTGTTCTGCTCCAGGTAGCGCGTGATGGCGTCGGCGGCGCCCTTGCGAATCTCGCGCCCATCCAGATTCACGCCTGACATGCGTGTCTGGGCAGTGAAGGGAATGAACTCCGCCTCGTGTGTGGCAAATTCCCGGCCCCGCAGTTGGTACTTTTCCTTGGCCAGCACCACGATGGACCGGCCCTCCGGAGTTTCGTCGGCCAGCGAGGAAAGTTGGGCGGCATCGGCCATTTCGGCCTCCGTCACACCGGGGCCACACAGGAATTCGGTGGCCTGGCGGTTGCCGAAAGTGATGGTGCCCGTCTTGTCGAGGAGCAGCGTGTTCACATCGCCGGCGGCCTCAACCGCGCGCCCCGACATCGCGAGAACATTGTGCTGGACGAGGCGGTCCATGCCCGCAATGCCAATCGCCGAGAGCAGCCCGCCGATGGTGGTGGGAATCAGGCACACCAGCAGCGAGACGAGCACGAATACGGTCTGCGGCGATCCGGAATAAACCGCAAACGGCTGCAGCGTGACCACGGCCAACAAGAAGATGATCGTGAGTCCGGCAAGCAGGATGTTGAGCGCAATTTCATTGGGAGTCTTCTGCCGTGCCGCCCCTTCTACCAGCGCAATCATGCGGTCGAGAAAAGTCTCGCCCGGATTCGACGTGATCTTCACTTTGATGTGATCGCTGAGCACGCGTGTGCCGCCCGTGACCGCCGAGCGGTCGCCGCCCGCTTCGCGAATCACGGGCGCAGATTCGCCCGTAATGGCCGATTCATCCACCGACGCCACTCCCTCAATAATCTCTCCGTCCCCCGGGATCAGTTCCCCGGCAGAAACGGAAACCAGATCGCCGGCCCGCAGCTTGGCGCTCGGAACTTCCTCAAGCTTGCCGTCGGAGGCATAACGCTTTGCAACCGTCTCCGACCGTGCCTTCCGCAGCGTTTCCGCCTGGGCTTTGCCCCGGCCCTCTGCCATGGCTTCCGCGAAGTTGGCAAACAGAACTGTGAACCACAACCACAGCGTGATCTGCAGGTTAAAGCTAAACGCCTGGTGGGGATGGAGAATCAACAGCACCGACGTGATCACACTGCCGATCTCAACCACGAACATGACCGGGTTGCCCATCATGTTGCGCGGATTCAGTTTGAGCAGCGAGTTCCAGGCGGCGCTGCGAACCAGAGCGAGGTCCCAAATCGATTTGCGATGGCTTGCCATATGTTTCCTAGAAAGTCTTGCCTACGTGCAACAGCAGGTGCTCCAGAATCGGTCCCAGGCTCAGGGCCGGGAAAAATGTCAATGCTCCCAGGATCAAGATCACGCTGATCAACAGCAACGTGAACAGCGGCGTCGTCACCGGGAACGTTCCCAGCGACGGCGGCACATATTTTTTCTGCGCGAGGTTCCCGGCAATAGCCAGCATTGGAATGATCATGAAGAAACGGCCGATCAGCATCGTCATTCCGATCGCCGTGTCATACCAGAGCGTGTTGATGGTGAGGCCGCCGAAGGCCGAACCGTTGTTTCCCGCTGCCGAGGTAAAGGCGTAGAGAATCTGGCTCAGCCCGTGCGGCCCGGGATTTGTGATGCCTGCCGTCCCGAAGCTCTTGACCATCGAGATTCCCGTGAGCGAAAGAATCACCAGCGGGAAGACCAGCGACACCAGCATCGCCATCTTGACGTCATAGGCCTCGATCTTCTTGCCTAGGTATTCCGGCGTGCGTCCGACCATGAGGCCGGCAATGAACACCGCTAGCACCACGTAGATCAGCATGCCGTACATGCCGGCGCCGACTCCGCCGAAGATCACTTCGCTGAGCATGATGTTGACCAGCGGGACCATTCCGCCGAGCGGCGTGAACGAATCGTGCCAACCGTTGATGGCGCCGCAACTAGCGTCGGTGGTGACGGTGGCAAACAGGGCCGAATTCGCGATGCCGAAGCGGACTTCCTTGCCCTCCATATTGCCGCCAGGCTGCGCGTCGGTCGCGCGCTGCGCGACCGTGGCGGGATAAAGCGGATTACCGTGAGACTCCGCCCAGTATGCGACCGTCACCCCGGCGAGGAACAGGATCGCCATAGCCGCCCAAACGGCCCATCCGTGAGCGGGAGAGCCAGTCATGCGCCCCAGCGTGTAGGTGAGCCCGGCCGACACCGCGAAAATGGAAAACAGCTCAATCAGGTTCGACAGCGGCGTGGGATTCTCGAATGGATGCGCGCTGTTAGCGTTGAAGAAGCCGCCGCCGTTCGTGCCCCATTCCTTGATGATCTCCTGCGACGCGACCGGACCTTGCGCGATAACCTGCGTCGTGACCGTGTCTAGGACCGGCTTGCCGCTGGCGTCCACCACGGGTTTGCCGTCCGCGCCGGTGCGCTGCACTTGCTGCGGCTCGACCAGTTTCACCGTGTCGTACGGCTTCAGGTTCTGAACTACTCCCTGCGACACCAGCAGCAATGCTCCAACCACGCAAAACGGCAGGAGCACCCAAAGGCTGGCGCGCACCATGTCCACCCAGAAGTTGCCGATGGTCTGCATCTGGCGTCGCGCGATGCCGCGAATAAAGGCAATGGCCAGCGCGATTCCCGCCGCTGCCGAAGTGAAATTGTGATACGCCAGGCCGGCCATTTGCGTGAAGTAGCTCATGGTGGTCTCGCCGGAGTACGCCTGCCAGTTGGTGTTGGTGGTAAACGAGGCAGCCGTGTTAAAGGCCACGTGCTCAGGAGTGACCGCCGCGAAATGCTGCGGATTGAGCGGCAGCACTCCCTGGATGCGCTGGATCAGGTACAGAACCAGCATGGAGACGCCGCTGAACAGCAGCAAAGTGGTCGCGTATTCGGTCCAGCGCATCTCGTGTTCTTCGTCCACGCCGGTGACCCGGTAGAGCAGGCGCTCGATGGGCCGCAGCAGTGGGTCTAGAAACGTACGCTCGCGGGCGAACACTCGCGTCATGAACACGCCGAGCGGTTTTGTGACCGCCAGAATCAGCCCCAGGAATACGAAGATCTGCAGCCAGCCATTAATGGTCATTTCAAATCTCCGTCAGAATTTCTCCGGCCGCAGCAGGGCATAGAACAGGTAAACCGCGACCAGCGCGCTGATGATGAGCATGATGAGAGACTGCGTGTCCATAAAACCCTCCTACTTCACCCGGTCGCAAAAATGCACGTAAGCGACCGCCACCATGAAAAATGCGATTGTGACTCCTACCCAAAGAATGTCTTGCATACTTGATCCCCCCCGGCGTTTCGCCGGCAACCATTACCACGAACCTTCCTTGCGTCCCCACCACCACACCATGCCGAGAGTTGCCGTGGTCTGCTGTTTATTGAGAACGCCTTGCACATCCGACAGGAACGACGGCTGATTCGAGAAATCCCGCCGCCACTCATAGCGCATGAGGAAGCCTTCCGCCAGCTTGTAGTCGAACGTGACGGTATTCTCCTTCAACGCCTGCGTGATCCCGCTGAAGATGCCTCCGCGATCCGACATGTACTCTGCCCGGGTCGCCAGGGCAAGCTTCGGCGTCAATTGGTATTGGACGTAGGCGGCGCCGCCCGCCACATGCGAAGGAGCCGAAGACTCGCCCGGCGCAGCATTCTTCCACAAGCGCTGAATAAAATAGTCTCCCTCCAGGGCTGCGGATAACTTTGACGTGGCCTTCCAGGTCACGTAGCTGTCGAAAATATGTGTTCGCCCATTGGGCGCCGGTTGGATTGCGGTAAAGCACAGCCCCGGCTGCACCGGGATGGGTCCGCAGCTTGCGGCTGGCGCCCGGTCCGGATGTTCCTGGCCCAGATAGTAATTCATCGTCCACGTGATGCTCTTGCGCGGAATGGCTGTGAAGCCGAAAAGCTCGTCCTTGAAACCGTTCGTCGCTTCCACCTGGTTCGTCCCATTCACGATCCAGTAGTTCACGCTGAATCGGTCGTTCACCGGGATCGTGGCCCGCACTCCCATGTGATAGAAGGGCAGAAAGTCGAACCAGAGTGCGCGGGAATAGTTCATCTGGTCCTTGGTGTAGTTGCCTTCAATGCCCAGCGAGCTCCCCCATTTTCCGAAGTCAATAGTGACGCCCTTGCCGATAGCTGCGACATAGGTGCCGTAGACCTGGAAGATGTTGCGATAGATCTGCGGCCTGGGCTCATTGGTCGGATTTCCCTGCAACGTGTCGGTGGCCTGTCCAAACTGCAAGTCCAGGCGCCCGCCCCAGCGGCGTCCCGCGCTCCCATCGGGCGCGTGCTCAACAATCACGCTGGCCTGGTTCAGGCTGAATTCGTTGCTCAGGACGTCATAGGCTCGCAGCAGGTTCACGCGCCCTACAGGATCGTTGAAGTTGTACGCGTAGTAGGTGTCCAGCCCGACATTGAGCGTCGTGTTGCGCAGAAGATCAAGTGTTTGGCGATCGTCCGCACTCACGCCGGAGGCTAACGCCGAGCCGACCAGTGGTTGTGGTTGAGTCGCGGGCTCCGTCTTTAAGGCCAAGGCAGCGCCAGCCGGCACCGTAGCACCGCTGCTCCCAACGGCGGTGCCGCCCGCTTGCAGCTGCTTCACGATTTGGTTTAACTCAGTCACTTCCGTTTCCAGTTGTTGCACCCTCCGCTGCAAGTCCTCAGGTGAGCCGGTCGCCGCTACCGAGGCTCTCTGTTGCGCCTGCCCATGGGACACGCAAACTAACGCTGCCAACGCGCATGCGAGATGTGACTTCATGACGCTTCATGCCTTTCTCCCTCATGCTCGCTTGCTGCGGGCTTCCCTTAGCAGGTTTGAGGGACCTACACGGAATCGTCCCCAGCATACCTGTATTCAACATCTAGAACTTCACCAGGATCGCCATGGTGGCGCGATCCTCGGTCTTGCGCAGATCGGGCTGCCATGTCGCGCCGCTCGGCAGAGTTATCAGTGATCCTGGATTTCCGTTGTTTCCTCCCGGAGGTGTGATCCCGCCCGGGCCCGTCCAGTACGGAACGTTTGCGTGCCGGTGATTGAACTCCCAGCGGAACGTGATGTACTGGCTGGGCATGTAATCGTACGTTCCCGAAATGTCCCACGCTTTGAAGGGATCTCCGGGATTCTCCGTGAAGTAGGGCGTTCCCGAGGTTGCCGTTGCGCCATCAATCGGAGGCAACAACACCAGATAGCGGCCGGGATTGTTGATCTTGCCGCCCCCGATCGTCACTCCGTAGCGGTCTTTGTGGAACCACCACCGGTTGTACAGCATGTAACCCAGAAAACTCTGCTTGTAAGACACGATCTGACCGGCGGGATTTTTCTGATTGGTTAGGCAGTTCACGCCCCCGCCGGTTTCGCAGCCGGCGTCGCCGGTAAGGGTGAAGGCCATCTTGTCCAGAAAGCGTTCCGGATGGTCGAAATACTTTATTTCAATGCTGTTATCAGTGTGCATGCGCGTGCGGTTCGGAATGCCCAGCGCGTCAGATCCGACTCCGTAGTTGTTGGAAAGCATGGAAATCCAGCTGGTGGGACGATACAAAACCTGTCCACCCAGGCCGATCCGGCCATTGAATCGGGCGTAGGATTGCCACCCATTGATGATCCAGGGCTCGATCTTCAACTTCTCGGTCGGGAATATCTGAATGCGCATGCCGGTGAAAAACCACGGCGTGTTCGACGATACATAAGAAGGCTGATACGCCCAGTTGTCGAAGTTGTAATAGCTGAACAGGCCCACATACGACATGAAGATGCCTGCATCCACATTGATGCCGTGCAGCGCGTCCCAGTGATAGCCGCCATACGCCTCGGAAACATAGCGGTAGGCGTCGGCCAGATTCCACTGGCCGCGCGAGTAGCTGGCGTCATTGCGCGGCGTGGTCGTGGAATACATCCCGAACTGCGTCATGAGGCGCGCCCGGACGTGGTCAAAGTGAAAATCGCCCCCCACCCCCAGTTGCGTCAGGCCCACTTCGTTGGAGCGGAAGATCTCGCTCGATCCGCCAATCGAGTCGTCGGCGGGATGATTGAAATCGTAGGTGTAGTCCACGTCGGCGCGGATTTCCGGGGTGAAAAACTTCGAATCAAATGCCGCTTCCTTGGTGCGCGGATTGCCGTTCAACCAGCTCCAGTCCGCGAAGGCAAAAGGCTCCGCCGGCGGCTTCTTCTCCGTCGGAGCAGACTCAGACACCAGGGCATTGGCTCCCGCAGGAGGCGTGGCCGCCGCGGACATCAGGGGCAATGCCGTTGCCGGGGCAGCCGCCATGGCAGGGTCGGCCATCGCGGCCGGTTGCGCCGCGCCGTCCCGCTGCTTGAGCTGCGCTTCCAGTTGTTCGATGCGTTTCTTCATCGCATCCAGCTCTTGCAATATCTCCTGCGACGGCTGCGGATGGCTTGCGCTAACTGCCGTGTCGCCCGATGCCGCCTCATTGGCAGACGGACCCATCGCCGTTTGTTGACCATGAAGCAGGGGAAGCGCGAACCCGGCCGCAATCAGCGCGACCAGCGCCGTCCGCCCGCCCATTCTTGTTGCAGACTGATGCTTCAGAGCGTCAAGTTTCATAAGTATGAGTTCTCCTCGTCGCCTGGAAGGGGTGAATTTGGCCAGGTAAACCGTCACGACCGGGGACGGCAAGGTCCATCCCTCTTTCACCAGGGCGACCAGCACGCGCAACAGAAATGCCACCGCGCCGGCGCACAGTACTACGACCGCAACTTGCATAACGCCGCCTATCCACGTGTCGCGATTCTGCACACGATTTGACAGCCCTACCCATAAGGGTGGGATTAAGAATTCATAAAGATTTCGTAAAGAGAGCCGTGCGGATTACTCCCGGGACTTTAGTCCAGTTTGTCGCGCTGTCGAAAGAAGATTCAGCAGCCCCAATCTGCTTCGCCCGGCTTGGCGAAGTACTTGCGGTCCGGATAGGTTCGGGCCCCCGTAGTAGCCAGCTCCAGCAGCGCTAAACGGGCCGCCGCCACCATCAATTTGCGCTCGTCCTGGGAAGTGCGATCCCAGGGACACGGCTCGTCCTCGGGGCCTTGACTTTTGCAGTCATGCGCTAATGCTTCCCGGTAGTGATGGAAGAGCTTCGCCAGCTGTTCCGCGGATACATCCTGAATCGTCGTCATCATCCGTGCCTTCCTGTGCTTCTTTGAATTGCTTCCGGGCCAGCGCCATCGGGCCCGCTCTCGTTAGATTTGATTACGCAAGCCGTAAAGATTGAATAAAGAGTTCGTAGAATGTTCGTAAGAAGAACGAAGTGCCAACAAAAGGATCAAGGAGGGATTACGACAGACTCACTCCCCGGGTTCAAACCGGTATCCCACCCAGGGTTCCGTGACGATGTAGCGCGGCGATGAGGCGTCCGGCTCCAGTTTCTTGCGCAACTGGCCCACGAAGACACGGAGATACTCAACCTGCTCAGTACTTTGCCCGCCCCAGATTGAGCCCAGCAAAGTGCGGTGATTGACGACTTTGCCGGGACGGCGCGCCAGGAAAACGAGCAGGTCAAACTCTTTCGGAGTGAGGCGCACTTCGCGGCCCCGGACGGTTACTTTGTGCGCCGCGGTGTCAATGCGAAAATCGCCAGCCTCGATCACGGGTTCCAGTTCGCTTTCGGTGGAAACACGCCGAAGATTGGCTCGTACCCGCGCCAGGAGCTCATTCATGCCGAAAGGCTTGGTGACGTAGTCGTCTGCCCCGGCGTCGAGCGCTTCCACTTTCTGCTGTTCCTTGTCGCGAACCGAGAGCACTAGGATGGGAACCTGGGAAACGGAACGCACGGCGCGGCACAACTGCACACCATCAATCGAGGGCATCGAAAGGTCGGTGATGATCAGGTTGGGCGACCAGTCTTTCATGATCTCCAGCGCCATCTCTCCGCTGTTGGCCACGCGGATGTCGTATCCCTGGGCCGAGAGACTGGTGCGCAGCACGCGCGTAATCTGCGGTTCATCGTCCACCACGAGAATGTGAGGCGGATCGGCCATCAGCGCGCTTCCTGGGTCACAATGTGCACATCCACCGACGGCGCCTCCCGCAGAAACCGCTGGATCGCCGACAAATACAGATAGCGCTGCCAGCCCGTGCGCGCCGACCGGCCAAAGATGACTTGCGTGATATGGTGTTCGCGCACCAGTTGGGCGACGCTGTCGGCAATGCTTCCGCCGGGGCTGCGAACCACCCGGGCGCCCAGGTTCTCCGCGAAGCGGATGTTCTCGGCCAGAGTTTTCTGATCCTCCGGCCGCGTGTCCCGTCCCACGTCCACGTAGAAGACATACAGTTCGCCGCCAATCGCCTGCGCCATCCGAGAACCGCGCGCAATCAGGTACTGCGCCGCGGGATTGGAACTGACGCAGACGCCGATCCGTTCCCGCACCGTGTGGGCCTGCTGCGCGTCGTCCTTTTCCAGATACGCGTCCAGACTGCGATCCACCACGCGCGTGACCTGCCGCAGCGCCAGTTCGCGCAGCGCAATCAGGTTTCCGGGCCGGAAGAAATGGGAGAGCGCCCGCTGGGCGCGGTCCGCCGGATAAACGTCACCCCGCAACATGCGGTTCTGCAGGGCCTGCGGCGTCAGGTCGGCCAGCACGATCTCATCCACGCGCTGCATCACCCAGTCCGGCACCGTCTCCCGCACCTGCACGCCCGTAATCTGCTGCACCGTGGGGCCGAGGCTCTCGATGTGCTGCACATTCATAGTGGAGAGCACATCAATCTTGGCGTCCAGCAACTCCAGCACGTCCTCGTACCGTTTGGCGTGCTTGCTGCCCTCGATGTTGGTGTGCGCCAGTTCGTCCACCAGAACCACCGCGGGCTTTCGGGCGAGAATCGCGTCCACGTCCATCTCATCGAACACCGTGCCCTTGTACTCGAGCTTGCGGGGAGGAATGCGGTCGAGTTTGGCCGCCAGGTCCGCGGTCGCCTTGCGCCCGTGACTCTCCACCACGCCTACGGCAACATCTTCGCCGCGGCTGGCCCGGCGGATGGCCTCGCTCAGCATGTTGTAGGTCTTGCCGACACCCGGAGCATAGCCGAGAAACAGTTTGAAGATGCCGCGGGCCTTCTCCGGTGAAATCTCGCTCAGCCACTCTTCGGGCGTCTTGGTCATCGCAGCTATTGTCTTTCGCGGGCTCGGAATTGTCACGTCCATCGTACAATGCGGGAGTGAAGACCGGGGCTGGAACGCAAGCGACGCGTTATGCGGTGGTGCTCGGCGCCATCGGCGTGATCACGGCGGTTTATTTCCGGCTGCACATCAATCCAACTACGGTTGCCCTGACGTTCCTGGTCGGAGTGCTTCTCGCTTCCGCCTACTGGGGCTTGCGCTACGCGCTGGTGCTGGCCCTGCTCGCGACCGCCGTCTTCAATTTCTTCTTCCTGCCGCCGGTCGGAACCTTCACCATTGCCGATCCTCAGAACTGGATCGCTCTGTTCGCTTTTCTGGTGACCGCGCTGGTGGCCAGCAATCTGGCCGAGCGCGCGCGCAGTGAGGCGGAGCGGGCCAAGCAACGGCGCCGCGAAGTCGAGCGGCTTTACGGATTGAGCCAGCGGTTGCTGGCTTCCGAGAATGTCCTCGAGCTGCTCAATGCCTTGCCGCTTTATGTGAAGGAGACGTTCTCGGTGGGAGATGTCGTCGTGATGGCCGGGGATCCTCCCGCAGCCTACCGCTCCTCGCTCGACGCTACGTTCGAAGAAAGCGTGCTCCGTTCCACTCTGCTGCGCGGCGAGCCCATCACCCAGGGCGGCATATCGTACGTGCCTCTTAGGCTGGGCATGCGCACCGTCGGAGCCCTGGCAGTCACCGGATACGAACTCTCCCGGGAAACGCTCGATGCGCTGGGGAGCCTTGCCGGTTTGGCCATCGAGCGCGCGAAAGCTCTGGAAGCGCTCAGCAAGAACCGCGCCGAACAGGAGCATGAGCGCCTGCGCAGCGCTCTCCTCGATTCCGTGACCCATGAGTTCCGCACTCCGCTGACCTCCATCAAGGCCAGCGTGACTACGTTGCTCTCGGGAGCGGCTTTGGACGATCAGGGCAGAAGGGAACTGCTTACGGTAATCGAAGAAGAGACCGATCGCCTGAACCGCCTGGTCGGCGAGGCTGCCGAGATGGCCCAGTTAGACGCAGGACTCTTCAAGCTCGATCTTGAGCCGCATTCCATCCAGGACGCGCTCCAGCCGGCTCTGCAGGATGCCAGGTCTTCGCTCGAGAGTCACCCAGTGGAAGTCATCGCCGCCGCAGACCTGCCTAGGGTGCGCATGGACGTCCTGCGCATTCGTGAAGTGCTGATGCACCTGCTGGAGAATGCCGGGAAGTATTCCGATCCCGGTGCGCCGGTCAAGGTGATCAGTGAGGTGAAAGGCGACCGCCTCCTGACCAGCATTTCCGACCGTGGCCCCGGAATAGACTCCTTCGAGCAATCGCTGATTTTCGAAAAGTTTTATCGCGGCCAGCACCAGCGTTACACGGCGCCCGGAACTGGCATGGGCCTGGCCATCGCCAAGGTCATTGTCGAGGCTCACGGCGGCACCATCAGCGTTGTCAGCCAACTGGGCAGCGGGTCGGTCTTCTCGTTCAGCCTTCCGTTGGACAAGCGGCCGACCACATAATGCCGCCGGTCCGGTCAGCTACAATCATCTGCACTTGAGAACTGCACGCAGTTCGCTCAGTCTCGTTGGGAACAGGGGAAACCAAATCTGGGGAACGGAATATGACGGCTGAGATCGCAACCGGCACAAACGCGCTCGACCAGAGGAAGTCGTTCTATAACCGCTTCTTGCTGATCGTGGCCGGACTGGGCGGCCTGCTCTACGGCGTGGATGTAGGCATCATCGCCGGTGCTTACCCGTATCTGGAGGCGACCTCCGGGTTCAATGCCAATCAGCTTTCGATGGTGGTGGCTGCGGTTTTGCTGGGCAGCGTGATTTCCACCTTATTCGCCGGCCTGCTCGCCGACTGGATGGGCCGCAAATCCCTGATGACCCTCAGCGGCATCCTGTTCGTCATCAGCATCCCGATGATCGCCTTGTCGCACGGTTACGGCCCGCTGGTCCTCGGCCGCTTGCTGCAGGGGATCAGCGCCGGGTTGATTGGCGTCGTCGTCCCGCTCTATCTCGCCGAGTGTCTGACGGCGTCAAACCGCGGCAAGGGCACCGGAGTTTTCCAATGGCTGCTGACGCTCGGCATCGTCACGGCTGCCCTGGTCGGCGTTTATTTCAGTTTCCGCGTAGATCAGGTGGCGAAACTCGGCGACTCGGCCAGACTGCTCGCCTTCAAAGACACGGCCTGGCGCGGCATCTTCTGGGTCTCGCTCCCTCCGGGACTGTTGTTTGTGATCGGCAGCTTCATGGTGGCCGAATCGCCCCGCTGGCTGCTTCGCCGCGGAAAGAAAGAGGCCGCTCACGCCGCCCTGCTGCGTTCCCGTTCCACTGCGCAAGCGGACCTCGAGCTTCAGGAAATGGAAGCGGTTACCGCCGCCGAACAAAAGAAGACTTCGGCCGGCACCAATGCCCGGGAATCCTTGCTCCGCCGCAAGTATGTAATTCCCTTCGTGCTCGCCTGCATCATTCTGGCCTGCAATCAGGCCACGGGCATCAACTCGATCATCGCCTATAACACCAACATTCTTCTGCAAAGCGGACTCTCCGACGTCGCCGCCCACTGGGGCTACGTCGTATTCACCATCGTGAACTTCCTGGTCACCTTCGGCGGCGTCGTTCTGGTGGATCGCAAGGGCCGCAAATTTCTGCTTGGGATAGGGACGGCGGGAATCATCCTCTCACTCATTTGCACCGGGGTGCTCTTCCTGAACACCGAGAAACTTCGCCTGGATTCGAAAAACGCCGTCCAGGCCATGGTTCCAGCGGACCAGACACTCACGCTGCTCTACAACGAAGCCCTGGCCGACCGACTCTTGAAACAAACCGGTAGCGCGGGCAGCACTCAGCCCACGTCCCTGGTGGTCATCTATTCCTACGGCGATTTCCGCGCCGCCAGCAAAGCCGTGCGCTCCGACGATCCCGCCGCCAAGCCGATCGAGATCACACGTGACGGCTGTGTCCCGGCCAACAAAGTCGTGGCCTTCTTCTCCAACCCGTTCGGCAATCTCGAGGCCGCGCGCGAAGCGCCGCTGAGAATTGAAAACGCGCTCATCAGCCCGGTTCCCAGCCCAACCAACGGCTGGCTGGTGGCCGTCACTCTTTTTGTGTTCATGGCTTTCTTCGCGATCGGTCCCGGCGTGTGCGTTTGGCTGGCGCTCTCGGAACTGATGCCCACCCGCATCCGCTCCAATGGCATGAGCATCGCGCTGGTGCTCAACCAGGCAGTGTCTACAACGATCGCCGCGATTTTCCTGCCCACGGTAGGCAAGTACGGCTACTCCACCATGTTCTTCGGCTTCGCCGCCTGCACCGTAATCTATTTCGTCACCGCTACGTGGTTCCTGCCGGAAACCAAAGGCAAAACGCTGGAAGAAATCGAAGCCCACTTTGAGGGCCGTTAACAAAGCTCATGTGGGGACAGCCGCCCTCGCCTGTCCTGAGTTAAGGATGTTCATGTGGGGACAGCCGCCCCCGGCTGTCCAGGAGCGAAGCTCCGCAAGCTGTTTGCTCGCTACACCACCAATGATTTAATCTCAGCCCCAGTCCCCATGACTCCCAACAAGAAAAAAAGCCCAACCAACCACAAGCCTGCCCACGCCATGCTGCGGGAAATCTACGAGCAGCCCCAGGCCATCGCCAAGACCGTCGCCAAGCACCTGAAAGACGACGTGATCTTCCCCGGCGAGCTGCAGGCAATCGAGCCCGCTCTGCTGACCCTGGGCAAGCTCATCATTGCGGCCAGCGGATCCAGCCGCCACGCCGGCCTGGCTGGCGAAATCATGATTGAAGATCTTTCGGGCGTGGCCGTGGATGTGGAGTACGCCAGCGAATACTGCTACCGCTCGACTCATGCCGCCGTTGACCCGATCGTCATGGTGATCACCCAGTCGGGAGAGACCGCCGACACCATCGCCGCGCAGCGCGAAGCCCTGACTCGCGGCGTGAATACCATCGCCATCTCGAATGTCTCGCCGGCCACCATCGTCCGCGAGGCCGGGGCCGCGCTGATTACCGGCGCGGGCCCGGAACTGGCGATTCCCGCGACCAAGAGTTTCACGACCCAGCTTACGATTCTCTATCTGATGGCCCTGTTCCTCGCCCGCAAACGGGGCCGCATGACCTCGGAAGTGACCCGCTCCTACCTGCAGCGTCTCGCGCGCCTGCCCGAAGTAATCGAACAAAACCTGCGCACTTGGGATGATCTTGCCGACGAATTTGCAGCGGCGCACTTCAAGGCCGAGAAGTTCCTCTATCTCGGCCGCGGCGTGCACTACGCGATCGCGCGCGAGGGAGCGCTCAAGCTCAAGGAAATTTCCTATGCCCACGCCGAGGGTTATCCCGCGGGCGAGCTCAAGCATGGCCCCAACGCGCTGGTGGACGAGAAGCTACCCGTCGTGGTCCTAGCCACGTGCGACCAGAGCGATCCGGATTCGATGCTGCGTTACCGGCGAACGCTGGAGGTAATGAAGGAAGTGAATGCGCGTCGCGGCCCGCTGGTCACCGTCGCCACCGAAGGCGACAGGGAAGTCGCCACCATTGCCGATCACGTGTTCTACGTGCCCGCCGCGCCGGAGCTGCTGCTACCCATTGTTGAGGTAATTCCCCTGCAGCTCTTCGCCTACCATGTCGCCGTGAAGAAGGGATACGACGTGGACCACCCCCGAAATCTGGTGAAGGCCGTGATCACCGAGTAGGGGAGAGCAAGGTCCGAACCCTACGCGTGCACCATAAACCGGCTCAATACCGACTCCAGAAGCTCCGCCTTCTTCCTTAGCACAGCTTTGAAATGATGGTGGTCGGTGTGCGAAACCTCCACCAGAAGCGTGCGATGCCGCTCCTCAAGAATCTCCTGCACCAGTTCTCTTTCCTCTTCACTCAGCGTCAACGAAACCGCACTTCCGGTCATAGCGACCTCCCGGCGTTTTTGCCGCACATTATCTTAGGTTCCACCCAGACCGAGCGCAGTGATCGCAGACACCTATCTTCTTCACCCTCCCGGAGGCTGGCCCATCTCTTCTTCCTCCGCCTGGTGGCTCTCCACCGACAGCTTCCGCAGCGACAGCCGCTCGTGATGCGAGAGCAGCAGCCCCACCGGCACCACCGCCGCAAACGTCACCAGCCACAGCAGAATCCCGCAACTGGCGGCCATCTCCGGAGGCACGTCAAACACGCTGGAGAGCGTCGCGATCGTCGCCATCTGCGATCCGCCACCCACCGCCGGCAGTTGCAGCATCGAGCCCAGCATGCTCGCGAACATCAGAATCAACAGCTGCGACACCGGGATCTCCAGCGCGTCCACTCCGTAGGAATGAGTTACTTCCTGATACGACAGCGCGATCACGTACCACATCCCTACCGAAACCAGCGTCAGCCACACCAGCGACAGCGGTCCATGAATCGTGTTCAGCCCCATGCCGAACTCCCGCACCCGCAGCCCCAGCCTGTGCCCCAGATTCGACGACAGATGGGAGAACCTCTGCTCCACCCATCGCGCCGCCGCCTCACCATTGCGGCCGATGACCACGGCTGCCAACGTTGTTCCCGCCACCAGCGCGGTCAGCAGAAACCCTGCTTCCTTGAAACGAACGTAGTATTCCGGATGGGGAATCGAGGGCAGGGCACTGGGCAGGAAAATCGCGAGCATCATCAGGATCGTGAACGCTCCCAGATCGAAGATGCGTTCCACACCCCACACCGCCAATTGTGACGAGAAAGGAAGCTTCGTCCGCCGCGCGATCAGGAACGGACGAATAAACTCTCCTGCTCGCCCCAGCAACGCCAGTCCGGTGAATCCGACCAGCGTAGGCGACAGCAGGTCAAGCGTCCTGGTTTTCGGACGCACTGGCTTCAAAAAGATTTTCCAGCGCCACGCCCGCATCGCATACGCCAGATAGATCAGCGCGATCCCGTGCAGCACGTGTATTTTCTTGATGCGGTGAGTCTGGCTCCAGAACGTCCCCCAGTCGAAGGTCCGCCAGTGCCGGTATTGCAGATAAATCAGAACTGCCAGGATGAGGAACACCACCACGCTGGCCAGAATGCGCTTTTTGTCCATGAACGGGAGACACTCCGCGCCGCGACCCCGGCAACGCGAAGCGGGAAACGGCAGTTCCAAGGTAAATGACCGTGCCAAACCGGTCAAACCAGATGTGGCGCGGGCTATGTGGCGCGGGCGACCCCGCCCGCGCGGGTGTTGATCTTGCCTTTGACGTTGCCTTTGAAGTTGCAGTGGGCCGCGAATCGAAAAGAACTACGGCCGCTCCCGTGTTGAATTCGAATTCGCCTGAGCCACAGCTCCGGAGTTCCGGGGCTTTGCCCTGGAAGTCTTCACACTCTTGGCAGGAATCTTGGACTGAGCCGCCGCTGCTTTCTCCTGCGCTGTTTTCTTCTTATTGAAGTCCCTCACCACGCGCGCCACATAAGCCCGTGTCTCGTAGTAAGGAGGCACCCCGCCAAACTGCTCCACCCGCTGCGGCCCCGCATTGTAGGCGGCCAAGGCCTTCACCATATCAAAGTTGTAACGCTCCAGCAGTTCCCGCAGGTATTTTGCTCCGCCCTCGACGTTCGCCTCGGCGTCGAACGCATTGGGCACGCCCAGCTTCGACGCCGTTCCCGGCATCAACTGCATCAACCCCTGCGCCCCCTTCGGCGACACCGCCCGCACGTTGAACCCGCTCTCCGCCTTGATGACGCTGTTCACCAGATCCGGATCCAGCCGGTACCGCCCGCTGGCTTCGTTCACGACCTCCGCCAGATTCGTCCGCGGCCGGCTGGAAATTGCCCTCGAATCCTTTGCGCTCCCGCTAAAAGGCGAGGAGGTCGAACTCCTTGAGGAAGCCGGAAGTCCAGAGCCCGAAGCCGGAAGCCCCGACCCCGAAGCCGGAGGCCGCGAAACAGCCGGCAACTCCGGCGCTGCCTCAAAGTGCTCAATCTCCGCCGTGGGGACATCCACGTAACTTGATCCCTCGGCGTTCGTATAGAGCCGGGTAACGTCGCCCACCACTTCCCGCCGCTCATGCCGGATCGAAAAGCCGTTCTTCAACACCGCCACTTCGCCCGCAAAACAGGGAGCCACCGCCAGTATCACGATGCCCACAGCCCGAACTAAATGCCAAAGTCTCATCCCAACCCACTGACCACTAGCCCCTGACCCCTGACCCCTGGCCCCTAACCACTGACCACTGCTTCCACCGCTGCCGCCACTCCGCACTCATCGTTGGCCAGAGTCACGGCCCATCCCCGTCCGCGCAGCTCTGCGCAGGCATTTCCCATGATAACCGGATGCCCCGCAAACTCAAGCATTTCCACGTCATTGTGATTGTCACCGATGGCCATGACCTCGTCGCGCCGGTAGCCCCGGTGCTCTGCCCACCGCGCCAGTGCGTGCCCCTTCGAACAGCCTCCGTTCAGCACGTCAATCATGGACAAATCCCGCGCCGGATACTCCGTGCGCAACACTGTAATCTCTCCATCCAGGCCCGCGCGCTCCAGCGCCCGCAGCGCTTCGTTCATTCTCGCCAGCGTCCCGCAAAACATGGCCTGCACCGGATCGCTCACCAGCGCCCGTTCGATCGGCACGACGAACTCGATGAATTCCATATTCTTCTCCACCCAGCGCCGGATGCTGGCCCCGATTTCATCCAGCCGCTCCAGCACGATCGCGCCTTTCGTTTCCTTGTCAAAGGTCAGAACGGTATTACCGCGGAATTCCTGCATCGCCCGGCACAAACGCCGGCAAGTCTCGGCCGGCATCAGGTCGCGATGAAACGGCTCCCCGCCGAGCGACCGCGTCACCGCCCCGTTGGAAGTGATCAGCCATAAATCGAACCCCAGCTGTTTTGCGATGGGCAAGGCGAACGAATGCCGCCGCCCGGTGACCAGCACAACTTCAATTCCCGCCGCATGCGCCCGCCGCAGCGCCGTCAGGTCGCCCGCAGAAATTTGAAATTGGGGATTGAGCAGCGTGCCGTCAATATCGGTCGCCAGCAGCCGGATGGAAGGCCTGGAAAGCTTCACCACCCGCAATTTTACCATCCGAATCTCGCTGCCCGGGCCGGGTCAGCTAATTCTCAATGAGTGTAACGGCTGATTGCGACAATTACCCGGCAATCAGGCCTGCCTCTGATTTGTGTGTGGGCTTACCTCCGCATTTCCCGTATCCCTTGCGCACGGGCGTAACGGGCACGGTGATTGTTGTCACTGACAGTTCGATGATTTCCATGGTTCCATTGTCATAGGGTTTCCAACGCACTTTCCATTTTCAGAGGAGAGAGCTATGCAATTCCACCTGGAAACAACCGACGAGCTGAAACTGCTGGCGGACGTTTTGCTAGAGCAAGACGCCCGACAGTACGGTGAGATTTTGAGCAAGGTCCTGGACCGCGACTTCCGATTCGACTGCGGTGAACTCGAACAAACTGCCGACCTCCTTGCTGAGAAGAAGCGTAGCCTAAAAGAGGAAATCGCTCGGCAGCCGAACCCCGAGTTGAAGACGGAACTGCAGCGCCAACTGGAACTGCTGGAACGGGTACTGGATAGGGTGACCGAGGCTTGTGTCATGTCCTAAAGGCTGTCCAGTCGCCCGATTGCGACAGCGAGGCGGCCGCTATGCTTTTGCCCGGAGGTACCTAATATGGCTGACAAAGTTTGTCCGAAGTGCAAAGAGCCAATGAAACTCGATGGAGTGGGGTTCTTTCAGTACGGCGGCCTGGGCATTGTGTCTGGCAAGAACAAGCCGCAGGTTGACGTCTACTATTGCAAGTGCGGTTACGTGGAACTATGGCATCATCTCCTGGCATCCGGGGGCGAAAGTCCGTTATCCACCTAGGCAGCGCCCACGCTTCTTCTGTGCTGCTGGCGTTCAAATCTTGAGATATCGCCCGATGCCCCATGTCCCGCGCCTTTTGCGAGATGGCCTGCCCTGAGCGAAGTCGAAGGGTGGGGATTTCCCATCCATCGAGGCGAGTACCCCATTTCTACTCTCGCAGCCGCGCCAGCAAACCGCTGGCTTTCCGAAACCACGCCCGCTCCCGCCGCCGCAAATACCCAGGCATGGTCGGCTCCTTGTCCAGAATCTTCCGCGCCCAGTCCCGGGCCTCGGCAGTCCCCGTGCGACTGCAGAAACACTCTTGTTGGAGTCTGTTCCCAATTCCTAATCCGGTCAGGCCGCCGCGGATTCGGCGGGAAGCACTTCGGGGAATAGTTCGCGCGTAGGGTCCACTCGCAACCAGAGCATCACGCCTACGCACAACAAGCCCACCATCGGGACGAAGGGCGTGTTGTAGTTGCCGAAATGGCCCACAAGGTAGCCAAAGACCACAGCAGAAAGGGCTGAAGCTGCGTTGCCCGCCGTGTTCATGAAGCCAAACACGGCGCCTCCATGTTTGCGGCCTACGTCGAGACAAAGGGCGCAGAGGCTGGGCTGCTGAAACAGAATGCCGCCGTAGGCGAGTGAAAGGAACACCAGCGCCAGCTTACCCCCCGGCGCGTAAATCGCCGCCGTGAAGAACAGTGCCGCCGAGCTGAGTCCGACGACGCCGATCCAGCGGCGGGCGTTGCCCAGGCCATGGCGCGTTACCAACCAATCGCCCACCACGCCACCCAGCGCGTTCGCCATAGCCCCGACCGCATAAGTGAGCGAGGACAACACCAGCGCGGCTTCGGTGAATCCGCGGCCCTTCACCAGATACGTTTGCAGCCACGCCTGGAAAAATCCCAACGAGTACACATAACAGGCGCCGATGGCAGCTATGCGCCACAGCGCCGGAATGCGCAACGCCTTGGCCCAGGGCATGCCGTGGTGTGGTGAACCGCGCGGCGAGCCGATTTCACGGAGTTCAGCCTCGCTGACTCCCGCCATCTCATGCGGCGAATCACGAAACCACACATACCAGGTCACGCTCCAAACCAATCCCAGGAAGCCGAACACGAAAAAGGGCACCCGCCATCCATAGCGCGCTTGAATCGGCACCACCAGCAGTGGCGACAAGGCGGCGCCGATTTGACTGGTCATCCATACCACGCCCCAGGCGCGGGTGCGCTTGGCAACCGGCATCCAGCGGCCAATCACCGCTGACGCATTAGGATAGGCGCCGGCTTCGCCGGCCCCGAAACAGAACCGCACGACCAGCAAAATGGGGTAGCTCGAAACGGCCCCGGTCAGCGACGTGAAGGCCGACCACCAGGCAACCACGCGGGTGAGGACGCGCCGCGGGCCAATCCGATCTCCCAGCGCGCCAGTGGGGATCTCGAATGCGCTGTAGGAAAGGAAGAAAACGCTGGTGACCCAGCCCCAGGCTACGGGGCTGATATGCAATGAGTCCTGCATGCGCGGGCCCGCGACCGCGACGCAGACGCGGTCCAGATAGGTGATCACGGCGAGCAGCGAGAGCATGCCGAGCACCCGGTACTGGTATTTCATGAACGCGCCCGCAGCCGCGCCAGCAACCCGCTGGCCCTGCGAAACCACGGCCGCTCCCGCCGCCGAAGATACCCGGGCATGGTCGGCTTCTTGTCCAGAATCCTCTGCGCCCACTCCCGGGCCTCGGCAATCCGTCCCTGCGACTGCAGAAACAGCGCGTAGTTGTAATACGTCTCCGAGATCGTCGAAATCCGCGTCGCCTCCCGGAACATCGCATTCGCCTTCTCCGCCTGCCCGGTCTGTGCGTATGCCCACGCCAGCAGTCCCTTGGCGCGATGGAAATCGTAGTCCGGGTCCGAACTGACCGCACGCTCCAGATCGGGCACGGCGGCGGGGAAGTCTCCCAATTCGATCTCCGCTACGCCCCGCCGGTAGAACGGATCGGCATGGTCCGTGCGCGAAGAAATAGCCTTGTCGTAACAGGCGCGCGCCTGCGCGAAATTGCCGTCATCCAGATAAAGCTGGCCCAGCTCTTCGTAATTTCCCGCCGAAGGATTGTCCAGGATGGCGCGCTCCAACTCGTGAATCCGCCGCCGCCGCGGGAAGACCTGGAACGAACTGCGCAGCAGTCCGGCGTCTGGAATCACTTCGACCACGATGTAAACCAGTGCTCCCACCCAATGAAACAGGATCACCCAGATCCAGAAAAAATCCGGCCGCCGCCGGATGAAGTGGACAATGGCCACGATCCGCAGCGCGATCGCCCACCAGGAAAAGGCAAAAAAGAGAAACGATCCCATGCGAAATCGCACTATAGCACGGCTAGCGCCGCACTCAGAGCCTAGCCGCGAAGCGGCGCAAGAATGCAGCCCACAGCCTGCCCTGAGCTTGCCGAAGGGGCGCAAGCCGTGGGCGCAAAGCGAAACAGGAACAAGCCCCGGAGGGGCGAAAGAGAAGCTTCGTCTCGGACTCCGTGGTGACCCCACTTATTTCTTCGCGTCCGCACTCCCCACCACCGCCGCCGCGCTCAAACTATCCTTTACCGCCTTCGGCAATTTGTCCGCATTCGCCAGCAACAAACTCACCTGCCACATTTGCGTGGACGACAAAGACTTATCGAACCCCGGCATCCCCGTCATGCGGATTCCTCCCGCAACTTTCCAATACGTCTCGCCCGCCGGATCGTCGGTCACACCGGTCCCTTCCAGCAGCATCGGCGGCTTCGGGAACATTCCCTTGGCAATCGCCGTCTGCGCATGCCCCGGCAATCCATGGCAAACCGCGCAGTTTTCTTTGTAGATCTGCGCCCCCGCCGTGTAAGCCGCTTCGTCCGCGCTGATCGGCACTGTCTTCGGCATCTCCTTGTCCACCCGGGCGTGCAGGGCCTTGCTTGCCAGCATGTGCTCAAATGGCATCTCCGCCGCCGAGGTCGCCACCGGCGCGCTGCCTGACGAAAAGTAGAAGTAGACCATCAAAGGAACCGCCACCAATCCCACCACCAACCCAATGACAAATTTCTTCATGCACGTTCTCCTCTGGAATAAAAGCCGGACCTTGTGATACTAACCGAAACTGCCCAAATCGTGATCCCGCTCACAGACTGTGGGCCGCCCTCGCCCTAGCATAAAAGCAGAAGAACGAATGCTTTCTGACGACCATCGCCGTCCAGGAGGTGCGTCATGCTATTGCTTCTCGGGCTTCTTCTCTGCTTCTTTGGCGTGGCTCTGATTCTTCTCCTGCCCGCGCTCTGGGAACGCGAAATCCACCATCAATATTCCGCGCCCCGGGCCGTCACCTGCCCCGAGACGCACCAGCAGGTCGGCGTCGTCATTGACGCCGCGCACGCCGCCTCGACCGGACTAAGCGGAACTCCCAAGTTCCGCCTCGCCGACTGCACCCGCTGGCCCGCGCGCATCCACTGCGGACAGGAGTGTCTCCCCGAAGCCCTGCAGAACGAGCCCTACACCAAAGGCGAAGTGCATCTGCCCAAGACCAGCCGCCAGATCTTTCATCTGCCCGTGCTGCTGGCCGCCTTCGGCGCCTGGTACGTCGGCATGCTCTGGCACTCGCATTACCTCTTCCGGGAGCGCTGGATGGCCGCCCTCGGCCTGACCACGGCCGATTGGAAGCAACTGGTCTCCTGGTATTCTCCGCATCTTCTGAGCATCGCCGCCTGCCTGCTGTTCGCCTATGGCGTGGCCTGGCTGCGGACCTGGCTCCCGGGAAAAGGCCTCTGGCAGGGGATTCTCTCCTCCACCTTGCTCTGGGCCGCGCTGGCGCTCGCGACTCTGCCTTCGGTCTATGGCCTCTCGCGCGACCTGCTCGTAATCGAAGCCGGCTACACGCTCGTAGCCACAATCGCAGTTGGGGCCATCATCGGCAGCCTCAGCGGAAAACTCGTGCTCTCCGATCAGGAAGCGAAGTAAAGCTGGATGCCCATTTCTCGCGTTCTTTGCGAGAAGTGGGGATTTTGGCGTGACCCGGAACACGGAAGCCGGTGCTAAACTCACCTTCGTCATGCTGACGCATCTCGAATGCACCCGCTGCGGCGAGCACTATCCCGCCGGCCGGCCGCAATCGGTCTGCCCCAAAGACGCTGGCATCCTCTATGCCCGCTACGATCTCGGCGCGATCAAAAGCACCTTCTCCGCAGCCCGCCTTGCCGGACGCGCTCCCACCATGTGGCGCTACGACGCCGTTCTTCCCGCGGCCGATCCCGTTTCTCTCGGCGAAGGTTTCACTCCCATGCTCCCCAGCCGCGAATATCCCAACGTCTTCATCAAGGACGAAGGCCTCAACCCCACCGGCTCCTTCAAAGCGCGCGGACTCTCGGCCTGTGTGACCATGGCGCGCCGCTTCGGCCTGAAGAAACTCGCCATTCCCTCCGCCGGAAACGCCGCTGGAGCCCTTGCCGCCTACGCCGCCGCTGCTGGCCTCGAAGCGCACATCTTCATGCCCAAGGATGTTCCCGCCGCCAACCGCATCGAGTGCGACTACTACGGCGCCCACGTCACGCTGGTGGACGGCCTCATCAGCGACTGCGCCCGCAAAGTCGCGGACCTTAAGGGTTCCGATTCTTGGAATAAAGACGGCTGGTTCGACGTCTCCACCACCAAAGAGCCCTATCGCGTCGAAGGCAAAAAGACCATGGGCTACGAAGTCGCCGAACAGCTTGGCTGGAGATTGCCGCAGGGCATCATCTATCCGACCGGCGGCGGCGTCGGCCTGCTCGGCATGTGGAAAGCCTTCGAAGAAATGGAAGCTCTGGGCTGGATCGGTCCGGAGCGGCCGAAGATGATCACCGTGCAAGCCTTCGGCTGCGCGCCCATCGTGAAAGCGTGGGACGAAGGCAAGCCCAGCGCTGAAATGTGGACCAACGCCGCCACGCTAGCCTCCGGCCTTCGCGTTCCCAAGCCCTACGGCGACTATCTGATCCTCGACATCCTGAAGAAATCCAAGGGCGCAGCGGTCAGCGCAACAGATCAAGAGATTCTCGAGGCCACACGCCACTGGGCCAAAGTCGAAGGTATCTTCGCCGCACCCGAAGGCGCAGCCTGCCTGGTCGCGTACCGCAAACTCCGCGCCAACGGATTCTTCAAGCCCGAAGACACGGTTGTTCTGTTCAACACCGGCAACGGCCTGAAGTACCTCGATGTTCTAGACGCCAGTGTGGCGCGGGCGCCCTCGCCCGCGCAGCCGGCGCAATCGAACAAGCCCGCCCCCCGCCAAATCGGCGGCATCATCGGCCCGTACTAGAGAATTCGATTCTCGTTTGTGCATTGTCATCCTGAGCGAAGTGATTGCGAGAGCGAAGCGAACGCAAGCGCGCAGTCGAAGGACCTTGCGTTCTGTTTCTCGGACGCCATTTATGTGAGCCTCCGCACGGTCTTGCCTCTGTGGTTAAATAAAAGCTCGCATGACCGACCGTCTCTACTACCACGATTCCTTCCTCTACGACTTCGACGCCGAAGTCCGGGAGCTCACCGACACCCCGCGTCCAGCCATCGTTCTTGACCGCACCGCCTTCTATCCCACCAGCGGCGGACAAATCTTCGACACCGGCTGGATCGCCGCCGGCGATCCCAACAACCCTACCAAGCTCCGCGTCACCGAAGTCGCCGACTCCGAAGACGGCAGAGTCGTCCACTACCTCGAAGCTCCGGTGAAAGACTTGCACCCCGGAACCCGCGTCCACGGCCAGGTTGACGCCGCCCGCCGCCGCGACCACATGCAGCAGCACTCCGGACAGCACGTGCTCTCCGCCGCCTTCATCCGCCTGTTCGATCTCCATACGGTCTCGTTCCACATGGCCGACGACTACTGCTCCATTGATCTTGATACGACGGACCTCGACACGCCCACGCTGACCAAAGAACAAGTCGAATCCGCCGAGCGCCTCGCCAACGAGATCATCCTGGAGAACCGCTCCGTCGCCGTCCGCTTCGTCACCCGTGACGAGGCCGCCCAACTCGGGCTGCGCAAACTTCCGCCCGCCGAACGCGACCAGCTTCGCCTCATTGACATTCGCGATTTTGACCTCACAGCCTGCGGCGGCACGCACGTGCGCAGCACCGGACAGATCGGTTCGATCCAGCTGCGCAAGACCGAAAAAGTCCGCCAGGGATGGCGCATCGAATTTGTCGCCGGACAGCGCGCTATTGCCACGGCCCGCCGCGACTTCGCTACGCTGACCGAAACCGCCGCGCTGTTCTCCGCGCACATCTACGACGTCCCGCAGCAGGCCCGCAAGTCGCTCGACGAGATCAAATCCCTCCGCAAGCAGCGCGAGCAATCGCTGGAGGAACTCGCCGCCGCTCAAGCCGCCGCGCTGCTCGCCGAAACTCCCGAAGCCAACGGACGCAAACTCATCGTCCGCGCCTACAGCGACCGTGACTTGAATTACATTAAGCTGCTGGCGCAGAAACTCACGCGCCTTTCATCCAACGCGATCGCGCTGTTGGCGACCACCTCCCCGCAACCCTCGCTCGTCTTTGCGGAGTCGGCAGGTCAGCCCTTCGACATGGGTGCGCTGATGAAGGAAACGATGACGGCGCTAGGCGGCCGCGGCGGCGGCAGCAAAGATATGGCGCAGGGCGGGGTGGTCAACGACGCAGGGGTTGAGGCCGCGCTCAAGGCAATCGCTCAAAGGCTTTCGAGCGACTTGGGAAAACAGCAGTGATGGCCGAAGAAATTGGAATTCGCAATCGATCCGTCCACGTTTCTGAAGGCGAAACGTAGGCGTCCGGTCGTTCCCTGGTGGCCTAAGCCGTCAGGTTCGACCGGCGGGACCGCTCCCACCAGACTTTCGGATCATCGGGCCGGTTCAGCATCTTCGACAGTTCCTGCTTGATCTCGCGCAGTCGGTTGGTGCGCAGCTCAAGGGCAGTCTGGTCCAACGCGGTATGTCCGCCCTTTTCCGCGCAGCGGGCATTCATGTTCCGCAAATCGGTGATTTCCTGGCGGAGGCTGGTGAGATGTTCTGAGATGTAGGCCATCTCCTTCATCTTACCCTGTATTTGCCGGATCGCCCGATAATTCGTCAGTGCGACTCCTTCGCGGCCGCGTGATGGTCGTAACTGATGACCCGGGTGATGATCTGAGTGCTACCCGCCGGGTGCCACATCCTTAACGTCGCGCAGTTTGCGACGGTAGAGCCTGCCGCAGCCGAAGGGGTGGGGCTTTTGACTTTCAGTCCCCAAAGAAAACCCCGCCCAAGCGAAGCTTGTGCGGGGCACACTGAAACTCGATGGACCGGGGGCACGCCGCGGTTATTTCTGGATCGGTTTCGCGTCGGGCTCCGTGGTGATTTTGACGGGGTCGTGCTGACGTTTTCCAGTCGCCTGGCCGCTGGCTGCATCGCGCGGCTGCGTGCCATTCGAGGACTCCGTCGCTGACGTCAATTTCTCGGTCGCGTGGCCCGAGTTCTTGGCCGTTGCGTCCGGCACTCCATCGCCGTTCACATCTCCAGCGGAAACGGCCGATTGACCCTTGCCCGTCTTCGGATCGGTGTTCTTGGCCGACCCATTGGTCCAGTCGTCGTTGGACGTCTTGCCGCCCTTCACCACGGTGGGAGCGGTCTGGCCCGAAGAAGCATCGGTCGACAGCGACACCGGCTTGTGCATCCGCTTGCCGGCCGTCTGGTCCGACGCGGCCGGCGCACCCGCACCCTGCCCCTGTGTGGGTGCCTTTTCCTTACTTTGTTCCGACTGCGCAACGGCCACTGCGGACAGACACGCCAATGCGCCTGCGATCCATATCTTGTTCATCTTTCTCTCCTTAGATGTGCGGGACCGAGCGTGTGAAACGCTCGACTTGCGGAAAACTACCGAATGCATGGCCTCGCCCCACTCGATGCCAATTCATCGATGTTCGAGGCACGGAAGGCGAGGTGCAAGTTACCGTGGTACTAAGCGCCCTCTGGCGAATCAGGGCTCACATCCTGAGAACGCCGCCGGGAGAAATCCGGGGACGGGGGAAATCCGGGGACAAATCCGGGGACAGACGGACAGGAAAACCTGGGGACAGACGGAAAACCTGGGGAAAACCTGGGGGGGAAAACGTGGGGACAGGGGGGAAAACGTGGGGGGAAAACGTGGGGACAGAAAACGTGGGGACAGACGGGTGGAGTGCACCCCAAAACTGAGACAGAGAAAATGGTGACAGTTCTCGAAAAGGAGAACGCATGTCACAAGAGAAAGCGAAGCAGCCAGAGTACGGGATGGAGTTGAAGCTGGCGGCAGTACGACGA
>Ga0209517_10000417_pt1 | contig 73510 bp, 59 predicted proteins | sample PeaSoiMetSII2010_FD_187695 | JGI IMG/M metagenome (GOLD analysis project Ga0209517, IMG submission 187695) | Peat soil microbial communities from Weissenstadt, Germany - SII-2010 (SPAdes) (version 2) | ecosystem: Environmental > Terrestrial > Soil > Wetlands > Peat | place: Germany... | reverse complement strand
CGCATCATTTAGCCGCCGCTCGGCGGTGAAGGGGCCGGGCTTCTAGTTCTCAAGCGAGTTCCTCTGAACCCCAAGGAAGTGGGAAAGCCGCCTGCACTTGGGTTGGAATCGGCCGAGGTGGCTTATGACGCTGACTGTCGTAGCGGTGATCTTCGGAGTTTTCGCAATTGGTCTGATCGTCCTCCTGATCTACAAGAGCACACTCACCATGCACAGGGATGATCAGTTGTTTCTGGATGACGCGAGTTCGCACATGCACGAGGAGCAGACGGAACTGTTGGCGAAGGTCAACCGGCTTATCGTCCCGGTGCGCGTGTTCAGCATCGGCTCTGGGGTATTTCTGCTGGTGCTCGTGGCGATGTTGATCTACCGGCAGCTGAACGCAGTACAGTAGTGTCGAAAGCGGGGACTTGCGTCGTCCGGCCAAGATCCTCGCGCGGTGCAAGGCCAGGCTGGACCTTGGCTCGTAGTTGACGAAACATCGCGATAGCACTCATTGACCCTTGCTTGCCTTTTGGTTGGAGGCTGTCCACACTTACGGTTGTGCATTGGGGGAGGCTCGCTATGGGGTACGTTCTGGATTTTGACCCAAGGAACAACATCGTCCGCTTGACCATAAAGGACCGCTTCACAGACGAGGTAATGTCGGATGCATACCGAGCAATCGCAGCGTATGTGGCGTCCCATCCTCCGTGTCGCGGCATTATTAACTTCTCGGATGTGACCGAGTTTGAAGTTTCCAGCTATGCAATTCGGGAACTGGCCGAGAGGCCCCCCGTATTCCCGATTGGTTGCGTGCGCATCTTTGTCTGTTCCAGAGATGTCATCTACGGAATGGCGCGCATGTTTCAGATATTAGGCGAACCGACTCGCCCGGATTTGCGGGTAGCTCACACGTTGGACGAGGCATGCAACTTGCTCAAGGCGGAAGCACCAGACTTCGCCCCGGTGAGCTGAGGAGGCCGAGAGCATTGAGTCGCTGCCCCCGGTGGCTAAATATTTGTGCAAAATCTCGATAGCGCTCATTGACCGGTCAGCCCTCTGCAATAACCCAACTAAGGGGTCAAGTGTGTGGTTCAAGCAAATGACAGCCCCCGTTGTCGCCCCCGTTCTCGTTCTGGCTAACATGTACTTTCAAGTACTTGGCAGTCCCCGGTAGCCTGGTTAAGTTGTTGAAGGTATTGGATCGGGGAAAAGTGTGAAGATGGCACTCTACCGCGCGGGAGGCAGCGGTGTCCCGGTGGATCTTCTGATCTTCTAGTGTTCTTCTGATTATCTGGTTGCTTCAGCAACCCCGCAAGCTCTAGCGGAGCCGATTCAGTCTTTGCACAACATCTGGTGCTTTGCTGAAACAACCGGATAATCAGAAATGTTCTAGTCACCCTTCTCTCAACTGTCCACAAGCGATTCGGCTTTCGTTCTGATGAAATTCTTTGTGGACAGGCATGCACCGGGCTGTGGCGTTCGCAGTGCGATGCTAGATGCGGCGTTCGACAGGCACGCTGGATGTATCATCCAACGCTCGAAGGCCGCGCGGATCACTTCGCGGAAATCGTCGGCTGGTAGCAGTTACTTGAAGGGAGGGTTGCTATTCGTGCTGCTCTGCTGATTTACCCGCCAAGGCAGCCAACATCGCCAAACTCGCCAACGATGACTGGCTTTCCTGTTTAAGCCATTCCCATGCGGCAGGCGGCAGCCATCCAAAATAGCCATCCGTGCCGAACTGTCCAACCAGGATGAAGTCGCTAGGACCCATGAGAGGCTTCACCGCCTCCACAACCTCTTTAGGTGTTCGGATGGTAGACAGCAGCCATGTTGACGACAGGTAATGGGACCAAGAAGAAGTCCCTTGTCTCTTTAGCGCCTCATAGAACGCCGTGTAATCCATAGAGGCTTTCAAGTCGTAGCTGACGATTAGGATCATGGCTCTTGCCTCGCTGGTTGCGGTTGGGGTTCAATATTGTCCGGTTGGGCTGCAGCCTGTGATATAGGCATGGACGGTGCGGCGACCGGAGTCAGTTTGGCTATTTCAGTCGGCTGAATTTGATGGGTTGCATCTCCGCTCGGTCCTATCTGACGTGCTTCGATCCGTCGGAAAATCGCATTGACGGAGCCGCGACTCCTATACCACTTCACACCAAACACCAGGCCAAGTGATAAACCCATCATCACAGCTATGACAAATACTTCGAATACCCTATTCGACTTAATCTCCGTCGTAAGGAGAGCAATTAAGAAAGAGAATCCCGCCGTCAGAAAGAACTCGGAAACATGAAAATAGAACCCGACTTCGCTGCCTTCTCGCTTGATTGCTTCCAGTTCTTCCGCCGTAACCTGATACGCCTCGACTTGGGAGATGCTGTGTATCCGAAGCGGTATGTGTTCGTCGGTCATAGCCGAAGACAGCCACCCACGGACTCCTAAACTGCCCTCCGCAAGGCTACGCCAGCGGCTCCTGGATTGTCCATATCTTGTCGGTTACCAGTCTCGCAGCAGTGCATGCGCCGTCCCGACCGGCGAACTCTCTGCGATCTCATCGCGGCTGTGCTGTCGGCAGAATGCGCCAGTGACTCGGGGATAAGGGCAGGCAGGCTCAGCACAGCGTCCATCAGCTGCGTCTGCTAAACGGAAGCCGCTTTGGCTGCGGCCAGGCGCTGCGGCTGGATTAATTTGGGCATCGCGGCCATCAGTCGCTGCGTGTACTGGTGGCAAGGACGGGTCAGGACCTGCTCCGTGGTTCCGGCCTCGACGATCTGGCCTTCGTGCAGGATCGCAATGCGGTCGCAGATGCCCGCGACCGACGCGAGATCGTGCGAGATGTAGAGAATTGCCATTCCGAAAGTGCGGTTGAGTTCGCGAAACAGGGCTAGAATCTCAGACTGCGTGATCACGTCGAGCGCGCTGGTTGCCTCATCGGCAATCAGCAGCGCCGGACGATGCAGCACCGCCATCGCGATCAGCACCCGCTGGGCCTGGCCGACGCTCATCTGCGAGGGATACTTGCGCAGGAAGTCATCGCTCGAAGGCAAGCTCACACTCTGGAGCGCTGCACCGATCGCCGCGACGCAATCGGCCTTCGGTCCGGAAGCGTGGGCCCGCCAGGCTTCTTTCAACTGGGTCCGAATCTTCAGTGCGGGATTCAGCGACGACAAGGGACTTTGCAGTACCAGGGCCAACTTCCTTCCGCGCAGAGCACGCAGGTCCTGTTCGCTGAGCCGCAGCAGGTCCGCCCCATCAAACCTGACCGTGCCTTCCACCTGGGCGCGCTTGCGATCGAGCAGGCCAAGAATCGCCATGGCCAGCGTGCTCTTGCCCGACCCGCTCTGCCCCACCAACCCGAGCACCTCGCCGCGCCGGATGTCCAGGTCGACGTCGCGCAGCACGGGAGGTTTGTTGCCGTAACGCAACCATAGGTGGGCCGACAAAAGGGAGTCGCCAGTTGAGGCTTGGCTCGCCGTCAGCGCCGTCGGGTTAATGTTCGATTCCGTGTTCATCATTGATCCGTGTCGATCCATGTTGATCCGTTTTAATCCGTGGCCAAAGCTCTACTTCGCCGCCGTGGCCGTTTGCCGCTCAATGGTAAGTCGTTCGACATTCCAGTAGGTCTGCGGCACCAGAATGACGGGGGCAGCGCGCTGCACCGTCGCGGCGACCGCCGACAGCGCATTGCGGTTCACGAGATAAATGAACGGCGCCTGCTCGACGGCAATCTCCTGAACGCGGTCGAAACTCTCTTTCCGTTTCTTGGCGTCAGCGGAGGACGCCTGGGCCCGCATGAGCCGGTCAATCTCGGCTTCCCACGCAGTCTCCGGAGTCTTCTCCGATGGATTCCACTGGTGATTCTCGGACGAGCTCAGCCAGACGTTCATCTGCTCGCTGGGGTCGAGTCCTACATTGGTCAGGCCCAGCAGGATGGCCTCATAGTCGAAGGTCTGGGTCATGCGCTCGATCAGGGAAGGGAAGTCGAGTGTGACCACGTTGACCTGAATCCCGATCTTCTGCAGGTCTTCCTGAATCATGGTGGCCATGCGTTCGCGATATTTATTTCCCGAGTTGGTGATGATCGAAAACACGACCGCATTTCCGCCCATATCTTTCAACGTACCGTTCTCCAGGCGGAAGCCCTCGCCCTGCAGAAGTTTCAGGGCAGCATCCGGAGAGTGGGTCTCCGCCTTAAGCCGAGAATTGAACCAAAACTTGTTGGCGGGAGACACCGGACCGACGGCCGCCTGCGCGTGTCCGCGAAACACGACGCGCGCCAGGTCCTCGCGGTTGATGGCTGCGGAAATCGCCCGCCGGAAATTCGCCGACCGGAACCACGCTTTCTTGTACGCGGGCAGCGGAGACTTGGCCACTTCGTTGAACCACATCTGCTCGCTGTCGAGCGACGGCCCCGCATCGTGCACGAGTTGCGGAGAAGTTACGGCCAACTTGTCGAAGTACTCACTGTCGAGCGAATTGATTAAGTCGATTTCCCCGCGCTTGAAGCGCAGCATTTCCACGTCGCGGTTCGGCTGGATGTCCAGCTTGATGGAGTCAAGGTAAGGAAGCTTTCGTCCTTGCGCATCGGTCTTCCAGTAATTCGGATTGCGCTTCAGCAGTACGGTCGCCCCGGGCTTGTAATCCGCGACCATGAACGGGCCCAGTACCGCCATTTCTTTTTTGGCGGAATGCGCCGAGAGAATCGCCACTTGGTCAAATTGCCGGTCGAGTCCCGCCACGGGCGCCGGAAACGTGATCGAAATCTGGGTAGAAGAAATAATGTCCGTCTGCACATTGCCAGGGCCCGAACGGAAAGAGTCTCCCGTCGGCGAATGCAAGGCCGGATCCATCAGTTGCTTTACGGTGTAAGCCACGTCCTCGGCGGAAAAGGGCGTGCCGTCGGAGAATGAAACTCCGCCGCGCAATTTGAAGGTGATCTGCTTGCCGTCTTTCGAGACCTTCCAGGACTGCGCCAGTTCCGGCTCCAAAGCCTGGGTCTGCCGGTTCAGGCGCACCAGCACGCCCCCGGTCAAATACCGGATCGCCGCCGATGCATCGTCTTGCACCTGCAGCGGATCAAAGGTCTTCGGTTCCGAGCGCAGGCAAAAACGCAATTCGCCCTGCGCCAGCGCAGAGCCCGCCAGAATTCCCAGGCAGGCGATCGCAAGCAAGATTGCTTTCCTGAAAGTTATTCGGGTGACCGTTCCCATTACCGCCAACCTTCCCTGGAGGTGCGTCATGCGGCCACCTCGTCCTGCCTCGAAAGCACCAGTTGAAACGATGTCACCACCACGACGAGCAAAATCAGGGGCACGAACTTCCAGGGCTCTTCGCCCACCGATACCAGGCCTTCCAACTCTTTCAACAAGCTTCCCCACGAGGGCATCGGCTCGGCGACACCCAGCCCTAGAATCCCCAGATTCGCTTCGCTCAGGATGAAGGCCGGAATCGAAATCCAGAACTGGGCATACAGCACCGGCTTCAGATTCGGGAGCACGTGAATCCAGAACAACCGAGCGCCGCTTAAGCCGGAAGCTCTCGCCTGGCGTACAAAATCCGCGTCCCGCAGCGAAGTCGCGGTCGAGCACAGAACGCGGGCGGCACTGGTCCAGCCCAACAGTCCCAACATCAAGAATGTCACCAGCACCGAAACCATAGGCGAAACATTGAGAGGCATCACCGCCCGAACTGTGATCAGCAAGAACAGCCAGGGGAGCGATAGAAACAAATCTGTCACCGCCATCGCACAACGCGCCCAGGCGCCACCCAGATATCCCGCGAGCCCGCCGACCAATGCCGCCATCAGGGTCGACAGCAGAGCCGCGGCCGGCGCCAGCAGCAGCGAAATGCGCGTCCCATACAGCACACGCGCGAAGCGGTCGCGCCCAATCTCGTCGGTTCCCAGCCAGTGCTGCCGCGACGGAGCCGCGTCTGCCGCCTCGCGATACTGCCTGGCATATCCCGCCGGAGCCAGCCAGTTCGCCGCCAGCGACACGCTGACCACGAGCAGCAAAACCGCGCAGGCGACCGTGCGCCAGAGCTTCATGCTTCGTGGCCTCGAAGGATATGTCCGATTACATCGGCCCCTGAGTTGGCCAGCAAGGTCACCAACGTCACCAGAATCGTCAAGTTCGTCAGCAATGGCAGATCGCGGGCCAGCGCTGCCTGCCAGGCCAACTGCCCTACTCCCGCCAACCCGCACAACGCTTCCACCGGGATGGCGGCTCCTACGGCGATGCTCACCGACACTCCGGCCACCGCCAGCAACTGCGGCCCAGCAACTGGAACCACATGCCAGAACAAAATCCGCAGTTCGCTGAGACCCTTGGCCCGCGCGGTAATGATGTGGGGCAGGGAATACGCCTTGGCCAGCAGGTTGCGCGCATAACGATAGACGCGCGGAAACACGATCAGCCCGATCGCCAGCGCTCCCGGAACATTCCACAGCACCGACAACAAAGCCAGCACGGCCGCTGGAATACAAAGGAACGTTCCGCTGATCGCGGTTGTCAGGGCGTCGTACGCAGATACGCGCAGCCACGCTGCGCTGAGCGCCATGGCCATGGCCATGGCCCAACTCAGCAGCAACCCAACGCCTACAAGCCGCAGAGTCAGCGGAGCCCGCTCGCGGAGCAGTACGCTCACGGGTTGACCGAGCGAGATCGACGTTCCCAGATCTCCGTGCGCCGCGCGTTGCAGGGAATGAAAATAGAAACGGAAGAGGTTGTGCTGCTCCAGCCGGGCCTGGCGCAAGGCCAGAACGCTGGCTGAATTCAGATGCGGGTCGAGTGCTGCCTCATCGGAATCGAACCCAGGCGCAAGCCGCACGAGAGCGGCTGAAAGCAGCCCTCCCAACAGAACCGTGGCGACGATGGCAAGTCCATGCCGCGCAATTTTCCGCCCCAGCATGGTGGAAGTCTCCTATTCCGCCGCCGCACCGCGAGTTTTTGAGTCCTGCTCGCGCGTGATGGCGGCCGCGTGATGGATCTGCTTCATGGAGTACATCCGGCGGTCTGCCTCGGCCAGCAGCCGCTCTACATCGGACCCGTCTTCCGGACAGAATGCCATGCCAACGCTCAGCGTGATCACATCCCGTCCGCACACATGCCGTCCCGACTCGATGGCCGCCTGGTTCAGCCGGTCCGCCTTGTCTTTCGCCGCCTCCGCGGTCAGCCCGGGAGCGGTAATCACGAATTCGTCTCCACCCATGCGCGCCACGTAGTCGTATCCGCGGCAAACGTCTTTCAGACGCGCGGTAAACTCGCGCAGCAGTTTGTCGCCCTCCAAGTGTCCGAACGAATCATTGATCTGCTTGAAGCCGTCGATGTCGCACACCAGCACCGCCAGTGAGGTTTTCATGCGCCGGCAGCGCGCCACCTCCTGCGCCAGATGCACAAACAGCGAACGCGCATTGGGCAACCCGGTCAGATAGTCAGTGGTCGCCGAACTTTCCGCCTGCTGGTACTTCAACGCGTTCTCCACCGACAGGGCGACCTTGGAGGCCACGGCCAACAAGATTCTCAGATGATCGGGGGTGAAGGCGTCGCGATTGGCGTGATACATGGCGAGCACGCCGACCACGCTGTCCAGTCCTTCGAGAGGCACCACCAGCGCCGATTGCAGCGTGGCATGCTTTCCGGGATCGACCACGTATCCCGCTTCCACCTGCGGATTGCCGTTCACGATCGGCTTGCAGTTTGCCGCGACCCATCCGCACAAACCCTCGCCAACCTTGATCTTCAGCGAAGACAACATGCGGAAGTTCTCGCCGCTCACCAGTTCCGGCAACAGCCAGCCGTTCCGGTTCACGAATACGGCAATCGAGTCGTAGGGAATCATGCGCCGCAGCCGCATGGAGAGCACCGAAAGCGTCTCGCTCAGGCTCAGCGATATACCCAGATCCTGGCTCAGCTCAAACATGGTCTGCGCTTCTTGCCGGGCCGACGCGATCGAGGTCAGGAAGTCGGAATTCTCCACCGGACCGTGGGTGGGTTCGGTGCGTTCGAATCCCGCAGCTGGGGCCTGCCCTCGCTCCACGCGAACTGCTTTGGAAAGCCCGTGGGGAGCGGGCGGATCTTCGGACATCTGCGCCATGCGTTCCAGTTCCACGTAGCGACTGTCAAGAATGGCGACCACTTGAGGATCGAACCACGTCCCGGTCTTTTCTTTTACTTTCGCCATCGCATCGCCGAGCGGCAACGCCTGGCGGTATTGACGGTGCGATGCCAAAGCGTCCAGACAATCCACCGCGGCGAGAATTCGTGCCCCAATCGGAATTTCTTGTCCGCTCAATCCTTCCGGATATCCCGTTCCATCCCAGCGTTCGTGGTGCGACCGGACAATCGGAGCCACGGGATAAGGAAATGCGACCCGCTCCAGAATTTCCGCTCCCACCAGGGGATGCACCTTCATCTTCTCGAACTCTTCCGGCGTGAGCTTGCCGGGCTTGTTGATGATTTGTTCCGGCACTGCCAGTTTTCCGATGTCATGCAGCAGGGCGGCGGCGCGCAGAGCTTCGATCTCGCTTTCCGGCAGATTCAATTCCTTCGCTACGGCCACGGCATAGGTGCGCACCCGCTGCAGATGCGTGTGCGTAGTGTGGTCCTTGGCCTCGATCGCCAGCGCCAGCGCCTCGATGGTCCGCATGTTCAGAGAGGCGATTTGCTCGACGTGCCGCTTTTCTACTTCGACCCGCTCTTTCTCCGCTTCCAGCCGGCCCAGATACAGACGGTAGGATCGATACACCCAATAAATCAGAGGCAGGACCAGCAGCGATGTTTCCCATCCCGCCGACCGGTTTACGATTCCCACCAGGCCAACCGCAGCCGCTCCCACCAGGTAATACGGGAACGACCAGAAGTAGCACTCCGACCACACTTTGCGGCTTGATTTTCCTTCGGTCAGCGCGATCACGATCGAGATGGGCAGGGTATTGGCAAAAAAGAAAACCAAGGCTGCGACCATCAGCAGGACGGGCTTATTCGATGCAAATCGTACAGCTAGCCAGTGATAAGTGAGGTAGGTAAGCGCGCTGGCGTTGGCCATCATGCCCGCGACGTTGAATAGTAATTTGACGGGATCGAGCCGGTTGCGGGCCTGCCAGACACTCTGCATCAAGGTCGCCGCGCAGCCAATCACCAGGGTTTCGGGGAGGCTCAGTTCCAGCACACCGAGCAGGATGAACAGGAAGTTCACTGACATGGTGCCGTTGATCCCGGGCAGTTGCACCTTCAGCCCCGATGCCAGCATGGCCACGGCCAGGTAGCACGCGAAGCGCATCAGGTCGTGCGATTGCCAATGGAACAGCGCATAGCCCAACACCACTACTCCCATAGACGCAGTGATGCCGATGAATGCTTTCGTCTGGATCGATAATCCGTCCGTCTCTGCTTTCATGTACAACCCTGACTACGGCCGTTGTCGGCCTCGAAGCGCGCGCTGTCCCCGGCGCTTGTCCCCGGATGACGCCCTCGTCATCCTCCGTGCGAACACACAGAATTCACTGCGCGGGCTCTCTCAGCCCGCGCTCGGCCCTGGCGGAAGACATCTCTCCCGGTTCGAGCCTGCCGGAATCGTATTGCAAGGATTGGGGGTACTAAAGCTTACTTTGGTAACTACACCCGGTACCCCACTAATGGGCCATTACCTTCGTTACTCCCTTCGTAACACGCTTCTCGTTGAACCGCCCTGCCTGTGTCACCATCTTCGCAAACGCTCATATGCCAACTCCGCACAGTCCGGACAATCAGGACCTGCTTCCAAAGGCCGTTCCCGACGGCAATGAGAAGGCCGCATTGGCACAACCCCAGATGGCGGTTTTCTCCTCCGATCTGCAGGGAGAATTCAGTGGGTGCAACGCCGCGTTCAGCGCATTGTTCGGCTATTCGCCCGCGGAAGTGCAGGGGCGCGATTTTTCTGCGCTTTTTGCCCGGGCTGAAAAAGCCAATGGAGAAGACCACTCGCAATTGCGGAAGGCGATTCTTTCGGCGGTTTCGGCGGTAGGCGAATATCACTGCCGGTTGTTCGCTCGACCCAAGGCCGGCGCCAGTTTTCCGGTGCAGTTCTCGGCCACTATGCTTAGCTTAGCTCCGGCGGCACTGATCGCCGTCGTGGTGCCGCTGGCGGAAGCGAGCGGCGCTGCTACCAAGGCGGGGTTCCCAGCGCAGGCACCAGCCGCGCCGGGCGTGATTTCCCGCAAGATTGACGACACACTGTTTATTCTCGCCAGCCCTGCGATGCACAAGTTCATGGCCCTGGTCGACCGCGTGGCGGGCCATGCGGAAACGGTGCTGATCACCGGCGAGACGGGAACCGGCAAGGAACTCATCGCCCGCACGATTCACGAGTCTTCGCAGCGCCGCAGCCGTCCGTGGGTCGACATCAACTGCGCCGCTCTTCCTGAGAACCTCGTGGAGAGCGAACTGTTCGGCTACGAAAAGGGCGCCTTCAGCGGCGCCGACGCCTCCAAGCCCGGCCTGTTTGAGATGGCAGATAAGGGCACGCTTTTTCTCGATGAAATTGGCGAACTGCAACTGCAGACGCAGGTAAAGCTGTTGCGCGTGCTCGACGGCCAGCCCTTCTACCGTCTCGGCGGCCACCGCAAAATCAAAGTCGATGTGAGGGTGGTGGCGGCCACCAACCAGGATCTCGAAGCCGCCGTCAGGGATGGCCGTTTCCGCCAGGATCTGTTTCACCGCCTCGGGCAATTCCAGCTGCGCGTTCCTCCGCTGCGCGAGCGCCCGGAGGACATCGTCGCTCTCGCCGAACATTTTCTGCGGCTGAAAGCGCCCAGCAAGAATTTTTCAACGCAGGCCATTTCCGCGCTGCTCTCGCATCCCTGGCCGGGCAATATTCGCGAACTGCGCAACCTGGTTGCTAAGATGGCGATGGAATCCTCCGGCTACGAGATCGATTTTTCCCGCCTCAATGCGGCGCTCACCGGAGAGCCTGCCGCACTTCGTCAAACCGCCTCCATGCCGGTCAGCAATCTCGACAGCATGGAAGAGCAAATGATTATCAAGGCTCTGGAGCGCACCGGGGGCCAGCGAACGCTGGCGGCGGAACAACTGGGTATTTCGCGCCGCACTCTGAGCCGCAAGCTTAAGGAATACAACATCAACTTCGCTCCCGGAGAGACCACCGCCTCGCTGGGCTTCATCAGCAACGAGCAACAGAAGTTTTTCCGCATGCGAGTCGAGATTCCAGTGACGATCAAGAGTTCTCAAGGCGAAGAAATTCGCGTGCAGGGAGTAAATCTCAGCACCGGCGGCATGGGATTAGATGGCATCAAAGAGCCGCTGCGCTTCGCGGGAATGCTCGATGTGAGCTTCGTCCTGCCCGAAAGCGAAATTCTCTTTCAGGCCAAAGCCCGCCTCATGTGGATTGGCGACGAAGGGCGCGTCGGGATCCGGTTTGCTGTAATCGAACCTGCCCTTTTCGAACAACTCCAGCATTGGACCAACCGCAAGATGAAAGAAGAAGGCTGGGAATTTCCGGCCTAGGACACTGTTTCGAGGACTGTCATCCCCAGTGAAGCAGCGTGAGAGTCGTTCCCGCCTAACTACGTGCCGGCCAGTTCGCGCAGGCGCTCAGCCGCAATCTCAGGAGTGATGTCGCGTTGCGGGGTTCCCAGCATTTCAAAGCCGACCATGAACTTGCGGATGGTCGCTGAGCGCAGGAGCGGCGGATAGAAATGCGCGTGGAAATGACATTCTGGATGGTCGGCGCCATCGGTCGGCGACTGGTGGAAGCCCATCGAATAAGGAAAGGGAATGCCGAAGACTTTGTCGTAGGTGGAGGTCACCTGCTTCAGGATCGCGCTCAATTGGGGCGCGTCTTCAGTTGCGAACTCGTTCATGCTGCCGATGTGGCGGCGGCTGCAGAGCAGAATTTCAAACGGCCAGACAGCCCAGAAGGGCACGAGAGCCACGAAGCGCGCGTTTTCCGCGACCACGCGAACTCGCAGCCTGCGCTCTAATTCAATGTAATCGCAGAGCAGGCAGCGGTCGCTCGCGTTGCAATACGTGTCCTGCGAAGTTAGTTCCTTGGCGGGCGCTTCTGGAATCGAAGACGTGGCCCAGATCTGGCAATGGGGATGCGGATTGCTGGCGCCCATCATGGCGCCGCGGTTCTCGAAGATCTGAACGTGCCGGATGCCGGGTACTTCACCCAACTCGCGGAATTGTTCCATCCAGGCGCGGACGACCAGTTCGATTTCTGGCACTTCCATGGTGGCCAGCGTGAGATCGTGGCGGGGAGAAAAGCACATCACGCGGCAGATGCCCGGTTCGCCCTGGGCGACGAGCAAACCCTTGTAATCGACATCGAGGCGTTCGCGCGGAGTGTCGAGCTTTAAAGCGGCGAAGTCGTTGTCAAATACGAACGTTGTGGTGTATGCAGGATTTTGGATGCCGCCGGCCCGGGTGTTGCCCGGGCAAAGATAGCAGTTCGGATCGTAGGCGGGCTCTGCGGCAGTTTGGAGTGGAGCCACTTCTCCCTGCCAGGGACGCGTGGCGCGATGGGGAGAGACCAGCACCCATTCGTTGGTGAGGGCATTCAGCCGGCGATGCGGATCTTCCGTGAGTTTCAAATTTTTGCCTGGCAGCATTTTACTTGAGTGGAGGCGGGTGCAGAGTGGGTTGGCATTGTGCGGCGGAACTGGCGACGAAGCAGGCTCGGTCCTGCGAGGTTTCTGGAGGGTCCGCCCGGCTTCGCCCCTTCGGCTTCGCTCAGGGCAGGCTCGGGCGGGACAGCCGAGGCGGCTGTCGCTACATGAGCGAAACAACCCTGACGCATTCCTCCGCCGCGTGGCATAATCTTCGGCAACATCTCCCGATCAGGTGTCGACCGATGCGTTCCGTGCTGATTGCTGTGCTCAGTCTGTGTCTCTGTGTCGCGAGTTTGCCTTGCGCCGCCGCCGCTGCTGCGAGCCCGAAGCCGTTGCAGATCTACTTCATCGACGTGGAGGGCGGGCAGGCGACGCTGGTAGTGAGTCCGTCAGGAGAGTCCCTGCTCATCGATACCGGGTGGCCTGGCTATGAAGGCCGCGACGCCGATCGGATCGTGGCTGCCGCTCATCAGGCCGGGATCACGCAGCTCGATTATGTCCTGATTACCCACTATCACCGCGACCACGTGGGCGGCGTTCCGCAGCTGGTGGATGGGATTAAGGTCGGCACATTCGTCGACCACGGGCCGAATCTGGAAGACTCCCAAGTGACGCGCACCGACTATGCCGCCTATGAGAAGGCGATTGGAGGCCACGCTCACGTCGTGGTCAAGCCGGGCTGGGGCCTTCCGATCAAAGGTCTCGAAGTTCGCGTGCTGGCCGCGGCCGGAGATCACTTGACGAGTCCGTTGCCGGGAGCCGGCGTGGCGAATTCATACTGTGGTGCCGAGCCTGCCGCCGCAGTGGACAATACGGAGAATGCCCGTTCCGTGGGCGTTCTGATCACCTTCGGAAAGTTTCGCTTTCTCGATCTCGGCGATCTCACCAAGAAGAAGGAGCTCGAGATTGCCTGCCCGAATAACTTGCTCGGCACGGTCGATCTGTTTCTGGTGACACATCATGGGGCGGATCTTTCGAATCCGAAGGCCCTGGTGTGGGCCCTGCATCCGCGCGTGGCGGTGATCGACAATGGTCCCCGCAAGGGATCGAGTCCGGCGGCGTGGCAGATCGTTCACGATTCTCCGGGGCTGGAGGATTTGTGGCAACTGCACTATGCAGCCGAATCCGATCGAGACCACAATGTTGCCGACGAGCGCATTGCGAACGTGAAGGAAAACTGCGAAGGGAAGTCCATCAAAGTCGTCGCGCAAACCGACGGTTCGTTCACAGTCACCAACGGACGGACCGGCGTTCAGAAGACTTATTCCAAGAAATAAGGGGCGTCGAATTGTAGCGCCGGCACCCCTTCGACCCGCTCAGGGCATGCTTGCCCGCGCGTGTGGGGGCGAGACGCCCCCACGACAGCCGCCGAGACGGCGGCGCTACGGAAAGATCAAAACCCCTCATCCATGATTGTCATCGTGATGGGAGTTGTCGGCGCCGGCAAGACGACCATCGGACGTTTGCTGGCCGAGCAGTCTGGCTGGGAGTTTGCCGACGCGGACGACTTTCATCCGCCCTCGAATGTAGAGAAGATTCGGCGCGGTATCGCGCTCACCGACGAGGATCGGGAGCCATGGCTAGCGCGGCTGCGAGCTGCGATCGTCCAGTGGATCGCTAAAAAACGCAATGTCGCGCTGGCCTGCTCGGCCCTGAAGCGCAGCTACCGGCACGAGCTGGAGGTAGGGCCGGAGGTGCAGTTTGTGTATCTGAAGGGAAGTGCGGGCCTGATTGCAGATCGGCTGCGATCGCGGGAGGGGCACTTTGCCGGCGAGCAGATTCTGGCCAGCCAGTTCGCCGACCTGGAAGAGCCGGAGGCAGCAGTCACGGTCAAGATCGCCTCGACCCCGCAGCAGATCGTGGCCGAGATTCGGAAAAAGCTCGGCTTGGCGTAGAATCCTCGCACTACAGAACGGCTCGACCGAACGGCTGGAACTTACTTTTGGAAACTGCCCCCGACCGCCTTGAATCCGCTGTGATTTCCCGGCTTATGTGGCGGCTGATGCCGTTCCTCTTCCTGCTCTATATCGTTGCTTACCTCGACCGCATCAACGTGAGCTTCGCGGTGCTGCAGATGCGGGGGCAGCTTGGTTTAAGCGACCGCGTCATCGGGCGTGCACAAGGAATGTTCTTTGCCGGCTACTTCTTCTTTCAGCTTCCGAGCAATCTGGTGCTGGAAAGGTTTGGCGTCCGGCGGTGGATTGCAGGCCTGATGGCGATCTGGGGGGTGATTTCCTGCCTGATGATCTTCATCCGCGGGCCTATCAGCTTTTATGCCCTGCGATTCCTGCTGGGCGCCGCCGAGGCGGGATTTTTCCCTGGCATGATCCTTTATATGAAGCGCTGGTTCCCGGCGCGTGCCCGTGCTCGCGCCGTGGCCTGGTTTATGACCGCGAACCCGCTCGCGGGCATTGTCGGCAGCCCGCTCTCGGGGGTGTTGCTTGGCCTGACCGGCAAAGGGCTGTCGGGATGGCAATGGATGTTCCTCATGGAGGGCGTTCCGGCCGTCCTTCTGGGAGGGATCGTTCTTTGGGTGCTCTCGGATCGGCCGGAGGAGGCCACCTGGTTGAAGGGCGAGGAGCGCGCGTGGCTGCTGGACAAACTAGCCGTCGAAAAACAGGCGGAGTTGAGTCTTAAGCAGGGCAGCTTCTGGCAGGTTCTGATCGCCCCTAGAATTTGGATGCTTTCGCTGGTTTACTTTGGCGTATCAACGACCATGTACGGGGTCACGTTCTGGCTACCGAGCCTGATCCAATCGTTGTCGGGGCTGGGCAATTTTAAGACAAGCCTGGTGGCCGTTCTTCCGTTCGTGGTGGCGACCATCGCAATGGTGCTGGTGGGCACGCGCTCGGATCGTAGCGGAGAGCGGCGCTGGCACACGGCGGTTCCGGCGTTCTGTGCAGCAGCGGCTTTGGTCGCTGCAGCCTACGGCAGGGCTCCGGCGCTCGTGATTGCCGGCGTTGGACTGGGAATGGCCGGAGCCGAGGCCATGGTGGGACCTTTCTGGGCGATGGCGACCACGCGCATGGCCGGTCTTCCGGCGGCCGCCGGAATCGCGGTAATCAACTCGCTGGCGAATCTGGGAGGATACTTCGGTTCGGACATCATCGGGTTCTTTCGGACGGCGAACGGCGGGTTTGGCGGTGGGCTGCTGGCGATCGGGGCGACCCTTGCGCTAAGCGGCACAATCGCGCTCATCGTCGGCCGACAGCCAACCCGCGGGAGGGCGACCGTGCTCGATTGAACCGTAGGCCGGCATCCTTTCGACTTCGCTCTGTCGAAAATCCCCACTTCTCGCGCAAAGAACTCGCGAGAAATGGGGCACCCGGCCAGTTTTGGAGGGAATCTCCCCGGAACGGCTCTCGTATCAAAATGGCCAACAAAGCGCTCGTTCCGCTTCGCTCTGGCCCCTCAATTGTTTACAATAGAAACTTCGTCTGCATACAGTACCGGAAGCCCGTAAGAGGGACAAACAGCAATTTTGGAACCGACAAACCATACTTCCAATGGGGCCCCCACCGTCTACTGGCGGGTCGAGGGGAGCCTGCTCGACCTGACCGTGGTCGAGCCCGTGGCGTTTTTTACCTGGAATGCCCAGACGTTTGCCGAGCGCTTCCGGCGGCGCGGGCAGATCTTCCTGATGGCGCTGCTGCGCCCCTTTCTTTATTCCACCAACCGCAAGTTCGCCACGCGGGCGGTACATACGGTGCTGCGGGGGGTGACGCGCGACCGGATGGATCTGCTCGGCGAGGAATTTTTTTTGTACAAGTTGAAGCCCCGCCTGAAGGAGCGAGGCGTGCGCAAGGTGCAAGACCTGGTGCAAGCCGGTGCGGAAGTTGTGCTCGTCAGCCAGGGATTGGAGCACGTGATGCGCCCGCTGGCGCAGCATCTGGGCGTGAAGCGGATTGTGGCCAACCGCCTGGAGTTTCGCGATGGTACCGCGACCGGCCGGTTGATGGAGCCGATCATCCGGCCGCGCGGGGCGTTTGCGCGCATTCGGGAAGAGAATCCGGACGGGCGGCGGGCTCCGAAGACCTTGGCACGGCAGTTGGATATTTCCGTGGACGCCCTTCGGGCCGCCGTCATCCCCGCCGAGCGACGGCCAGTAGCGCCGACTCGGCCCATTGTCCATTTTGAGGGTCAGAGGCAGGCTTCGGGATTTTCCGTTCGCCGGGCATTCGCGGGAAAGCATGTGATGCTGATCGGCGTTACGGGGTTCATCGGCAAAGTCTGGCTGGCGAATACGCTTCTGGATTTGCCCGACGTGAAACGAATCCACCTGCTGATCCGGCGGCAGAAGTCGAATCCGGCGGAGCGGCGCTTCGAGAAGATGGTGGAAGACTCGCCGGTGTTCGATCCGCTGTTCAAGCGCCACGGCGACCGGTTCCTCAGTTTTCTGCGCGACAAGATCGAAGTCGTCGAAGGCGACGTCACCCAGCCGGGGCTCGGCCTGAGCGCTGAGACGGCGCTCCGCCTGCAGAACAACCTCGATCTCATTATCAACAGCTCGGGCTTGACGGACTTCAATCCCGACCTGCGCGATGCCCTCGCGACCAACACGGATGCCGCGGTCAACATTCTCGAATTTGTTCGATCGGCGGATCACGCCGGACTTCTGCACCTCTCCACGTGTTACGTGGCGGGGGAGCAAGATGGGCGGGTCGGCGAAAAACTGACCCCCAACTACAATCCGCGCGGGCTGGCCGATTTCGATGCTGAGCAGGAATGGCGGACGCTGCAGGAATTAGTGAAGCGGGCCGAGGCGCAGGCCGAGAGCGACGAAGTCACATCGGGCTTGCGGATGCAGGCGCAGGCCAAGGAACATGCGGCGAAAAATCTGCAAGGCGCGGCGCTTGAAAACCAGATCCGCAAGAACCGGGTCCGCTGGTTGAAGACCTACCTCACCGAGGCGGGGACGCGGCGGGCCAAGGAACTGGGCTGGCCGAACACCTATACGCTGACCAAGAGCCTGGCCGAGTCGCTGATCGCGAAACATGGCGCGGGATTGCCGGTTGCGGTGGTGCGTCCGGCAATTGTGGAGACTTCGGTCTCTAAACCTTTTCTCGGGTGGAACGAGGGCATCAATACTTCGGCGTCGCTGTCGTATCTGCTGGGGACGTATTTCCGGCAGTTGCCGACGAACGAAAGCAAGCGGCTCGACATTATTCCGGTCGATGCGGTGTGTAGCGGGATGACGCTGATTGCCGCTGCGGTCATGGACCGCAGACACGACCCGCTCTACCAGCTCGCGACTTCCGTGACCAATCCGTGCGACATGGGGAGGTCGATCGAGTTGACGTCTCTGGCGCACCGCAAGCACTACCGCGCGCAGGAAGGTCTGGAATCGTGGCTGCGGCTGCGGTTCGATGCGATTCCAGTTTCCAAGACCCGGTACAACCGCATGTCGGCGCCGGCGCAGAAGGCGATTGTGAAGTCCATTCAGCGCATCATGTCGCCATTGCCTCTAAAGAAAGCGCCGCTGGTGAAGACGGAGCGGAATCTGGAGCGCCTGGAAAAACTCATTGAGCTGTTCGAGCCGTTTATTCTGCTGAACGAGCACGATTTCGCGGCGGAAAATATCGAGAAGCTTTCCTTCGCGCTGGTGCCGGAAGAACAGGACATTTTTGGCTACGACACACGCTCGCTGGATTGGTGGGAGTACTGGATCAACATTCACATCCCGGCCCTGCGCCGCTGGACGTACCCCTTGATTGAAGGCCGGCCTCTGGAAGCGCGGCCTCCTCGCACGTTTCAACTTGCGCCCGCTAACGGAGATGCCGTGAAGACCGGGACCGACGGAGCCACGTGGCGATATTCCTGACCGGGTCGACGGGATACATCGGCGCACACGTTGCAGCCAATCTGCTGGAAGGGCATGCCGCCGCGTTGAACCTGCTGGTGCGGGCGCGTGATCCGCAGGAAGCGCAGTTGCGGTTGTGGCGAGCGCTGCAGATGCACCTGGATTTCCCACGCTTCTTCGAGTACCTGCAAACCAAGGTGCGGATCTTCTGTGGAGACCTGACTTCTCCCGGATTTGGCCTGGGCCGCGATGAATACGACCGGCTGGTGCACACCACGGATTCAGTGATTCATTGCGCGGCGTCGCTGAATCGCAAGTCAGAGAAGAGTTGCCTGAACGTGAATCTGCGGGGCACGCTCGAAGTGCTGACTCTGGCGCGGCAGGCGGAGCATTATCACGGCCTGCGGCGGTTCAGCGAGGTCAGCACGGTCGCCGTGGCGGGCAAGCGCAGCAACGAAGTGGTCACCGAGGATCGCTCGATCGAGTGGGACCGTTCCGACTACGATCCCTACGCGCGCACCAAGAAATTTTGTGAGCACATGACGCGGGTGCTGCTGCCGGATACTCCCAGGACGGTCTTCCGTCCAAGCATCGTGCTCGGGGACAGCCGGCATGCGGAAACCACCCAGTTCGATATGGTGAAGGCGTTCGTGTTTCTCGCCGGCCTGCCGGTGTTGCCGTTTCGTCCCGCGGACAAGATTGACATCGTGAATGTGGATTTTGTGGCGGACGCGATTGCGACCTTGCACCAGAAAGAGCAACCGCAATTCGAGACTTATCATCTTTCTTCGGGGATCGGTTCGCAGACGTTCCGCGAGTTGACGACCGCGCTTGCTGCCGCGCAACAGAAGCGCGGCCCCGTGTTCCTTCCGTTTGCTGAAAAGCCCTTTGCCGGTTCGGTGAATTTCCTATCCAATCGGAAGGGATCGATGGGCAAGGGTGCGTCATTGTTGAAGGTATTCATGCCGTATCTGGTGTGGAATACGGTGTTCGATAATACGCGGGTGACGACTGAATTGAAGCGCAAGCCGGTGCCATTTTCACAGTACAGCTTTCCACTGCTGAAGTTCAGCCGCGAGAATAATTTTCAGTACCAGTACAAGCCTTGGCCCGCGGCTGCAGGAGGGACTGCCGCATGATGGATTTCGTTCTGGAAGCGTGGGTCAGCAGCAACATCGAACGCGCGAAGGCGCGATGGATGCTGGGCGGACACAATCCCTGGCATCCGGGCGAAAAACTGAAGTTGCTTTTTGCCGGCTACAACGGCACGCGCAACATGGGTTCGGACGTGCGCGTCGACGAAATGCTACGGCAGATCCGTCACATCCTGGGCGCGGAGCGGGTCGAATTCAGCGTGATGAGTCAGAACTTCGAGTTCTCGAAAGGGTATTTCGAGGGCACGAAGCAGGTGCATTTGCCGGATATTTTTCCACCGTTCTTGTCGGACGAAGTTCCGAAGCACCATGGCGTGGTGGCTTGCGAAGGCTCGATGTTCAAGAGCAAGTTCGCCAATGCTCTGACGACGATGATGATTGGCTCGCTCGGCATCGCCGCGGTGGAAAATAAGCTCTCGGTGGGATATGGTGCCGAAGCCGGCCACATGGACCCCTTGGTCGCCAAGATGTGCGGCCGCTATTGCAAGAATTCGCTGGTCATCACCCGCAATGAAGAGTCGCGCACCGTGTTGCGCGAACTGGGCGTGCCGACAGAACTGGGCACCGATACTGCCTGGACCTTTGAGCCGCGTCCGGCCGAGTATGGCCAGAGCGTTTTGCGGCAAGTCGGGTGGGACGGAAAGACGCCCGTTCTGGTGGTGTGCCCGATTAATCCGTTCGAGTGGCCGGTGAAGGCCTCGGTGGCCAAGGCGGCCCTGCACAGTCTGACTGGCGCCTATAAGAACAGCCACTATCGCGGGCCCTATTTCCACAGCTCGGGACCGGCGGCCGACCGCGCCTACGAGCATTACCTGACTTCGATTGCCAATGCGGTGGATGCGTTCCGCAAACAGCGGAATGTGTTCGTCATTCTGGCGGCGACCGAGCGCATGGATGCGCGCCCGGCCAAACGCATCTCGGAGAAACTCGGCGGAGTGCCGGTTCTGAGTTCCGACCAGTACAACATGTATGAGCTAGTCAGCATTCTGCGCGCCTGCCACATGATGGCCTCGTCGCGTTATCACGGCATCGTGACCTCCATGCCGGCGCTCGTGCCTTCCGCGGGCATCACCATGGATGAACGCATTCGCAATCTGATGCGGGAGCGCGGCCATCCGGAGTTGCTCATGAACGTCGATGATCCGGACCTCGAGCCGAAACTGCTGGTTGCGCTGGAGACCTTGGCCACCCAGGGGGAGCGGATCGCGGACGGGATCGCGCGCACCGTGGTGAAGAATCTGAAAGTGATGGCTCGGATGGGCGTTTTCTTCGAGGAAGAAGTCCAGCGGCGGTACCCCGAATTCTCCACGCGCACGGGCGAATGGAGTTGGGAGGATTATCTCCCTCCCATGAACGCTTCTCTGCGGCAGTTGGTGGCGGCGTACAGCTGATTCCGCCGCGCTTCCGGGTACAAACACTCATGCCATTTGTCGGGGAAATATTTTCGCAACTCAAAGCCACCGCGGACCAGGTAGTGCTGCGGGAGATGCGGGATGGCCAGGTCACAGGCGTGACGGGAGCCGAGTTCCTCGAGTTGATCCGCAAAACGCGGACGTTTCTCGCCGCGAGGGGGCTGAAAAAAGGTGACCGCTGTGGGTTGCTGGGAGCGAACAGCATCCGCTGGATGGCCCTCGATCTGGCGGCGATGGCCGAAGGACTGATTGTCGTTCCGCTGTACTTCCGCCAGGCTCCTGCCGAATTGGTTGCCATGATGAAGGACAGCACGCCGTCGCTGGTGTGCTGTGGCGATGCGACACTCCGAGACGGAATCACGCAGAACTGGCCCGAAACGCCGCCGCATTTTCTGTTCGACGAAATCTTCGCTGGAGTGGAGGGAATCACACTGGATCGCCCGCAGGTGCGCGACACCGATCCCGTGACCATCATCTACACGTCGGGTACGTCCGGCGAGGCGAAGGGCGTGGTGCTGACCGCGGCGAACGTAGGATTCATGCTGGGTTGTACCTCGGCACGGCTCGATTCACTGATGGGGGACCGCCCTGGTCAGGACTGCATCTTTCACTATTTGCCGTTTAGTTTTTGCGCGTCCTGGATCGCCGTGCTGACTTTTCTGCTGCGTGGCAGCCTAGTGACACTGAACACTGACTTGACGAAAATTCCGAGCGATATGCCGGCGGTGGCTCCGCACTATTTCCTGAATGTGCCCCAGTTACTCGAACGCATGCGTCGCGGCGTGGATGAACAGATCGCACAAAAAGGAGGTATCACGCAGGCGCTCTACGCGCGAGCCAAGTCGGCGTGGATTCGGCAGAAGGAAAAGCGTCCGCAGGCAGGCGATGCTCTCTGGCTGTGGCTGGCGCATGCGGTGGTCTTTCCCGCGATCCGCAAGAAAATGGTGGGTGAGAACTTGAAGGCCCTGATCTGTGGATCGGCGCCGCTTACTCCCGAGACCCAGGATTATTTCAGCATGCTCGGCATCCCCGTGTTGCAGGTATACGGTCTCACGGAAACGACGGGGATCTGCACCATGGATGATCCGAACAATGTTGCGCCTGGACGCGTTGGACCCGCAATCCCCGGTATTGAGATGAGGCTCGGAGACAATGATGAGATCGTGGTGCGGGGGCCGAATATTTTTCCGGGATATTGGAACCGTCCACAGTCCACGGCGGACGCGCTTCGCGACGGATGGTTTCATACCGGCGACCAGGGTGAGATGGATGCTTCGGGGAACTGGCGGATCGTGGGGCGCATCAAGAATCTGATCGTTCTTGGTTCGGGCCACAAGATCGCGCCGGAAACCATCGAGGAGGAAATTGCACGACAACTTCCGAGTGCGCAGCAAGTCGTGATCGTGGGCAACGGCCGCGGATATCTTTCGGCTATTGTCACTGGGAACATCACAGGGGAACAGGTGCAGGTGGCGCTCGATGCAGTCAATCCGCAGCTTCCACACTATAAGCAGGTGCGGGCGTTCTGCGTGCGGCAGGAGCCGTTCTCGATCGAGAATGGAATGCTCACGGCAAACGGGAAGTTGAAACGCGACTTGATTTCGGCGCGCATGAAGAGCGAGATCGAGGATATGTATCAGGTGAAGCAGGCGGTTTAGAGTCGATACGGAAAGAGACGGTTTTGGGCGAGAAGCATTTCAAAGGGCAAGCTCTGTCGTGGCAGGTTCAGGGCGGGGTCATCGAACTGGCGCTGCATCGCGATCCTTGCAACGAACTGGGCTCGTTGTCGCTCGGTGAGTTCGAAACATTCGCGGCGGCGCTCGACGATCTCGAGAAAGATGCGCATGCGCTCATCATCTACAGCGAGTTGAAGCCGGGTTTCTGTGCCGGCGCCGATTTGCGGGAACTGTACACGCAGTCGCACACGATGGAGAAGTCCAAGGCCTTGCAAGGTGTGCGCGATTTTCTGGAGCGCATTCACCGCGTGTTGAATCGGATCGATGCCGCCCCGCTGACCACGATTGCCGCCGTGCATGGCGTCACGTTTGGTGGAGGTTTTGAACTTGCGTTGGTCTGCGATTTGATCATCGCCGACAAGATGGCTCGCTTCTGCTTTCCGGAGCTGAGGTTGGGACTGATTCCGGGATTCGGTGGAATCCCGCGTCTGAAGCGCGATGTGGGCAATGCCGTCGTACGCGACTTACTCTTAACCGGCCGCAGTTTCAATGCCACCAAGGCCCAGCAGATCGGGCTGGTGAGCCAGGTCGTATCGGAAGGCGAGGCGCTGCGTGCGGCCAGGGCAACAGCAGCGCAGATCGGAAAGTTCGACCGGCGAACCGCCGCGGCGGCCAAACAATTCATCAAGCCGGTTCCGTTCGACGAGTTGCGGAAGGAAATCGATATTTTCTGCGAGCTGTTTTCGCGTCCGGCCGTGCAAGCGGGATTGAAGAAATTTGTAGAGAGCACGGACGCGCAGCCGTATCTGCCGTAGTCCGAACTGGATTAGAATAACTGCGTATGGAAACAGCAGAAAAGACGCTCGACGAGATCCTCACGCTGGCCGCGGCGCACTTCAAAGTGCCGCGCGAGAAACTCTCCCCCGACGAAGACTTCTTCAAGGCGCTCGGTATCGACAGCCTGCAGACACTCGACTTGCTCACGAAGCTGGAGAATCACTTTCGAGTGGAACTACCGGACTATGAACTGCAGGGCGTAACTGACTTCCGCACGCTGGCCGCCAGGATTCAGGCCCGGTTGTAGATGAGACCCATTGTTGATTGCTGATTTTTGATTGTTGATTGCTGAGGAACCTGCCTGCGGCCACGCGTCCGGTTGCCGAATCAACAATCTACAATCAGTTCTTTATGCTAGATCTTCGCCAATACACGTGTCTGGGCGCCGCGCTGCGCGATGCGCTTGACCGCTTTTCTTCCGAAATCTGCCTGATCGAAGCGGAGCGCGATCGCGAGAAAGTCCGCCTAACGTATTCCGATTTCAAAGAGCTTGCGCTGCCGCTGGCCCGCGCTCTGGAAGACGCCGATTACGATGCCGGCGACCGCGCTGCGATCATTATGACGAATCAGTCGAAGTGGCTGATTTCGGCGTATGCGATCTTCTATTGCGGAGGCGTGCTGGTTCCGCTGGACTACAAGCTGACTCCGGCGGAACACCTGCAACTGCTCGCTCACTCCAAAGCCAAGGTGCTCATCGTCGAGTACCACCTGTGGCGGGCGGTTATGGAATCGCCCGACTTTCAGAAGATTGCGACCAAGATTGTTCTGGTGACCGAGGCCCCTCTGGGGGTGGAGTTGGCGGGCGCGTTTCGCTGGGAAGACTTCAAACGCAAAGGCGCTCCTGACTTCGTCATGCGGCAGAAGGACGATGTCGCCTGCATCGTTTACTCGTCGGGAACGGGTGGCCGTCCCAAGGGCTGTGTGCTCACCCACGAAAACTATCTGGAACAATGCCGGGCGCTTACGGCGTGGTATCCGTTCTGGCCGGGAGTGCGGTATTTGAGCATCCTCCCGACCAACCACGCTATCGATTTCATGGTGGGTTTCATCGGCCCGTTCGTATGCGGAGCTTGCGTGGTGCATTTGCGCACGCTGCGCCCGGAATTTGTGCGCGACGCGTTTGTGCGCTACCGCATCACCTACGTATCGCTGGTCCCGATGATCGTGAAGAATCTGGAGCGCGGCCTGCGCGCGAAATTCGACGAACTGCCATCGTGGAAGCGGGCGTATTTGAATGCCATGATTGCCACCAACCGGCTGCTGACGCGCCGCCGGCCTAAGGTGCGGCTCAGCCGTATGCTGCTCTCGAGCGTGCACCGGGGCTTCGGAGGCGAGGTGCTGGCGCTGATCACCGGAGGGGCATTCATGGAGCCCTCGACCATGCAGTTTTTCTACGATCTCGGTATTCCGGTGGTGAACGGCTATGGTCTCACCGAGGCGGGCACGGCGCTCACGCTCAACGATCTCAAACCGTTTCGGGCCGACACGGTCGGCAAGCCGTTGCCGGGAGTCGAACTTCGCGTTCTGAATCCGGATGCCGACGGGGTAGGGGAAGTGGCCGTCCGCAGCAAGACGGTGATGTCGCACTATCTCGATGATCCCGAGCTGACCCTCGAAACGATCGTCGATGGCTGGCTACTGACGGGCGATCTGGGCCGGTTCGAGAGCGGCGGGCATCTGCAGCTTTTCGGGCGCAAGAAGAACATGATCGTGACCGAGGGGGGGAAAAACATCTACCCGGAGGACATTGAAACCGTTTTCGACGGGCTGCCGGTGAAAGAGTATGCCGTGTTTGCCGCGAACTACGTCTGGCCGAAGAAGGAGCTCGGAAGCGAAAGCCTGGTCCTCGTGCTGCGCCTGGAGCAAAATCAGAAGTTTGACAGCAAGTTGCTGGAAGATATCTCTATGCGCAATCGCCGGCTGCCCGATTTCAAGCGCGTAGGCGGATACTTGATCTGGGAGAAGGACTTTCCCCTGACGGCGTCGATGAAGATCAAGCGGCAGATGCTGGCAGAAGAAATTGGTAAGTCGGTGGAGCGGGAAAAAATTGTGGGATTGTGACCAGCTACTGAAGTTGAACCTGTGGCGCGAAGTCCCGCTTCTCATCTGCATTCCCATGCTGTGACAAATGGATCTGGAACCTTGGGGAAAACCTATCTCGCAATCGTGAATCCGGCAGCCGGAGGCGGGCGAAGCCGTAAACTGCTGGGGCCGGCCCTGGAGCGCCTGCAGGCTGGCGGCATCGAAGTTAAGGTAGCGGAGACTCACGGTCCGGGGCAGGCGACGGAGATCGCGCGAGAAGCCTATGAACGTGGAGTCCGGCACTTTATCGCGGTCGGCGGCGATGGTACATCTTATGAAATCGTGAACGGCCTCTACCCGCTAGCTCTCAGCGGCGAGCGCCCGACCTTGGGATTCTTGCCGCTCGGCACCGGCAATTCGTTTCTGCGCGACTTCAGTCATCAGGGCGTCGAGTACGCGATCGAATCTCTACTCGCTCACAGGAGCCGGGCTTGCGACGTGATGCGCTTGCGCCACCGGGCCGGGGTGATTCACTACATTAATCTGTTGAGTATGGGGTTCTCGGCGGACGTCGCTACACTGCGTGCCCGCCGCTTCAGTCACTGGGGAGAGTTGGGATACCAGGCTTCGATTTTCTTAACCCTGGCTCGATTCCGGCGGCGCCCCTTCCCGGTTCGCGTCGAAGGCGGGGAGGCCTTCGACAGCCGGCGCTGCCTGTTCCTGACTTTTAACAACAGCAAGTTTACCGGCGGGACGATGATGATTGCTCCCAACGCCGAGATCAACGACGGCCTGGTGGAATACGTTCGCTGGGGACCGATTGGGCGATTGGGACTGATTCGCAATCTGCCGGGTCTCTATGACGGCACACACATCGAGCACCCGATGGCCGAGCGTAAAGGCGTGCAGCGTGTCGAGTTCAACTTGGACGCGCCGGTCGACGTTATGGTCGATGGGGAAGTGTTGACTTTGCATTGCGAGGAATTGGACGTGCTTCCCACAGCGCTGAACGTCGTTGCCTGAACGTGGTTGCAAGAGATCGCCGTGATATAAGGATGAGTCATGTCTGAAGAACGACGAAAACGGCAGCAGGAGCGGGAGGGCAGCGCGGGTGAGGGAAAAACCAAGAAGATGCTCACTTATAGCGCCGTCCTGATCCTGCTGGCGGGCGTATTCCTCGCGGGCCGGTACTACAGGAATCACAAGTACGATGCTTTCGCGAAGTGCCTGGCATCGAAGCAGGCCAAGATGTACGGCCTCTACTGGTGTCCGCACTGCATCGACCAGAAAGAAATGTTTGGCGCAGCCTTTCGCCACGTGCCCTACCAGGAGTGCGCGGTCAAGGACTCATCGGAGATCGTGCCGGCGTGCAAGATCGCTGGAGTAAAACTGTTTCCCAGTTGGCAGTTCGGGATGGAACCGCCGAGGGAAGGGGTCTTGTCCCTGGAAGCCCTGAGTGACAAGACTGGATGCAGCCTGCCGTGACGGATCCGGCTCGGGTGCCAACGTTTGAAGCTCAGGCAGTGTCGCGTTCCAGCCGAGTTTTGTTTGGAGTCATCGCCGTTCTAGCGCTGGCGGGTGTGATCGTGTCGGTGATTTCGCTGCAGCGCCATTATGCAAAGTCGGCAACCGCGTTCTGCGATTTCAGCCAGAAGTTCAGTTGCGACATCGTGAACCGCAGTGAGTGGTCGACGATCGAAGGGATTCCCGTAGCGGGGATCGGCGTAGCGGGCTACGCGGCGCTGTTCGTCCTGTCGACATTCTGGAAGTCGCGTGCCGAAACGCCAAACCGCCTATTGGCAGCAGCGATTGCGGGACTGGCCTTTGCCCTCTACCTCACCTACATCGAAGCCTATGAACTGATGACTTGGTGCATTTTGTGCCTGATTTCGCTGGCGCTTATTTCTCTGACTGCTCTTTTCGCCATCGCTGTGAAAGTCAGATGTGCGAAGGCGTAAAGCAGGGGCCTTCCGTTGTATTCTGATACTGCGCTTTTCCTGATGGAAGAAACCCAGCAAACTGAAAGCTACGGCCCCGGGCCCGCCGGGGTGATCCGCGCGCAGTCCGCGACCGGAGATTTGCGCCTGCACGAATTTCGCAGCCGCATTTTTCATAACACGCGATTCCTGCGCGTGTGGCTCCCTCCGGGATACGACGATCCGGCAAACGCCAGCCGGCGTTACCCAGTCCTCTACTTAAACGACGGTCAGAACTTGTTTGAGGCGGCGACCTCGTTTACCGGAGTGGAATGGCAGGTCGATGAGACGGGCGACCGGTTGATCCGCGAAGGAGTCGTTCCTCCCATGATTTTCGTGGGCATGGATAACGCCGCCCGGGACCGCATCCGCGAATACATGCCGCACCGCTCGCTGCATCCCATGACGCTGCGGGCGCATGGAACGCGTTACCCCAGTTTTCTGTTCAAAGAAGTTATTCCGTTCGTGGCTCGCAACTATCGCGTGGCAATCGGACCTGAGAATACGGGGCTGGGTGGGTCGTCGCTGGGAGCTTTGATTGCGCTGTACACCGCGGCCGTGCGTCCGGGAGTAATTGGCCGATTGTTGCTGGAGAGTCCGTCGTTGTGGGCGTCGAACCGGCAGTTGATCCGGCAGAGTCGCGGGGTCAAGCGTTGGCCGGAACGCGTTTTCCTGGCGACCGGAACTGCTGAAGTGGGGCGGAAGGATAGAGATCAGAGCGTGGTGGACGATGTCCGCGAACTGGCTGCGATTCTGCGGCGTGCGGGATTGGATGACTCACGCCTGAGGTTGGTGATCGACGAAGGCGCCACGCACCATGAGTCAGCTTGGGCGCGCAGATTTCCCGAAGCGCTGGCCTTTCTATTTGGGAAGCAGGGATAGCCTATGAGCGTCCCAGACTTCACGAGGCTGCCGCGATCCTAATCTGTGCCCGCCACCGAAAGCGGAGAACTGGCTTCGCGAGAGATGTTCCAGATCAAGTACAGCGTAGCGGCCATCGCAATCACCGAAAGCTGAACATGCGTCCACCGAGTGACGTTTCCCAGCAGAGGGAGCATGTAGACGAAGTACAGCAGAGTTCCCAACCGGCGGGTCGCGGGTGTGGAAGGTTCGCCAAGCAGCCAGTCCGCCAGCAGGATGAACGCTGGCGCAAGAATCACCAGATCGTAAACCGTCAGGTGGGGCGACACGAGCACACTCGCCAGAAGTAGCGCTGAATACCGCAGAGGTAGTGGCACTGTCCGGTTGCGCTTCCAGCATGCGATCGTGAGCCCGAGGATGAGCGCTGCACTGACAATGTAAAGGCCGAAGGAAAATGCAGACCACGGAACTAGCATCGACCAGAACGTCCGCAAAGAGTGAGTTTGATAGAGCTTGGGTTCCAGCAAGGGCAACACGGCTCGCACATTCCGCAGCATGCGCATCCACTGGCGCAGGGGTTCGGCTCCATAGTAGAGAACTCCAAGGGAGAGTTGTCCCGCCGCTGAGACAGCCGCTCCCACTACGGTTTTCCACGCGCCGGTGGATGCGAACACGATGGCGGCGGCCAGTCCCAACTGCGGTTTGAAAATCAGACAGCCGAGCACCAAGCCAGCAAGGAACGGTTGCTTGTCGCGCAGCAGGAAAAACATCAGTGTGAAGCAGGCGAGGGCACCGGCGGAGGTCTGACCCCAGGCGATCAGATGAAAGAAGGCGGGATACGCAACGGCGAGGAGAGCGACGGTCCCGCCGTGATCGCGCAGGTTCGGGCAGGCGCGCCACACGCTGTAGCAGCACATACCATAAACAACAGCGCTGCAACACCACCATAGGATCAGTGCCCAGCCGTAGGAGAGATGAGCCAACGGCGCGAACACCATCGACACCTGTGGGGGGTAAAGCGGCAAATACCGAATGCCTGCCGCTTCCGGCACGCGCTGTGCGGCCAGCACCGCCTGGGCGTTCATGTTGTACAAATCAGCGCCGCGATGAGCCACCGCGAGCGAACCCAGCGTATACAGGTGCAGAAAGTCGGTGCCCTTGAGGTTTCCGTTGCGGTCGCGTAGGCCCGGAGTGGAGAGGTTCCACACGTACACCGACAACAGGCACAAGGCAAGAATGGTGCCATGCGCGCGCAAGCGCCTGGCCGTCAGCCATGAGCCGGAACGATCGGAGCTGCGAAGATCTGGAGAGGATGTCGGCAGATTGGACCTCAGTTCACAGGATACGGCTCAAGCTGCGGCGGCGATTCATCGCCCGACATCAGCCAGGCATGGCGATTGCGGAAATACTGCAATAGTTCCTGGTTCTGTTCCGTTCCCATGTCGCGGGCCCAGACGATGCGTGCTCGATCGATATCGGGAGCGTTATAGATCCAATCGCGATCCACATTGTGATCCGGACCGTATCGCACAATCACCAGATGCGATCCCGGAATGGCGTTGAGCCGCTCAACGATGTGTACACGATCGACATTGCCCAACGGCCAGTGAGGCTCGAGTGGAGCGTGCGCGACGATTCCAGCGAGGCGCAGAAAAATCATTGCCACGCACACCACTGGAACGCTTCGCACAAGAAATTGTCCTACCGGAGCTCCGTCGCGGCGCCATAACCGCAAGTGCCGCATGCACTGGACAAGCACCAGATAGACCAACCCGGTGGCGGGGGCGACATAGTGGGGAAAGGTCCAAGTCTCCACCAGCCACCCGAGGCAAAAGACAAATCCGGCAATGAGCGCGAGACGCATGCGACGGTCCCGCAGGATCCGGGGAAACGCAATCAGCGGCAGCAGGAACGCCGGACCAAGATAAAACCGCCAAAGTTGGACAATCTTGTTGCCCGTCCGGCCCACGAAGCCAACCAGAGTGCGAGCTTCGTCGAACTGCTGGACTTCCCATCCGGCATAGTAGTCGCGCATTACCGCGTGATGATACTCGGGGACGGCACGCTTGGAGAAAAACAAAAAGTAGGGAACCACGGCATAGGTCTCGCGGTTGACGGCATAGGTCATGCGAAACGGACTTCCGGTTACGCGCCAATAGAAGTAACCGGTAGCCACGGCTGCGAGCATAAGAACACAGGTAGCGGGCACGAGGAGACGACAGAACAATTGTCGCCAAGGCGGCTGCGTTCGCCGCTTCAGCCATACGAGCGTGCCGGCCGTGACGGCGATGCTGAATACGAAGCCTTCGTAGGGACGGCTGTTCGCCATCGTGGCGAGACCGAGAGCGAGCAGAATCCCGTGCCGTACACGAGGATGATTGCGGAGTCTCGGAATTGCACCCAGAACAAGGGCCCCGCCGGCCGCGGCCAGAGCGGGGCACCAGTAGCTGTTCATCCAGTAGCTGAAGGTCGCGAAGCGCAGAACCGAAAGCATTCCACCGAACAGCGCCCAGGTGGGTGGGAACCAGCCTTGCAGCATCCAGCAGAGCGCGGCGCACAGGGCCGCGGTCATCAACCACACTCCGATCCAGGGATGGCCGCCGAGCACCAGGCCCGCTGCCATCACCAGGCCCTGGCCGGGCGCGTACATCGACATATAGCTTGGGTGCTGGATGATTTGGAAACTCTCAAAGTGGATCCACATCGGGTGGATGGGATTGGTCAGATGACCCGAGGCGAAGGTGTTGGCGGCAAGCAGATGGCTGTACTCGTCATTCCAGTCCGGCAGAGGAATTCCGAGCAGAGGAATTAGAATCGCTCGAATGCTCAGCGCCAGGAGGAAGACAAACCAGACCGACAGGGTGCGGCGGCGGGCGAGCCGTTCGAAGAGTTCTTCAACGCGTTCAAAGAGCAATCCGCTCTTTTGAGTGCGGCGACGCAGTGAAAGACCGGCGGCAGCCAGCACCATGATTGCTTCCGTGATAGTCAGCAACCATGGCGCCAGGTGTCGGTAGATTTCGTTCATGCGGATCTGGCCGTATAGAGGAGAGAAGGGAGATCACTTCTCCATTTCTCCATCCGCTGCAGGATTGCTATTTGCCCGCAGTTTCCTTCACGCCGATCTCTTCGAAGAGGCCATCCACAATCTGAATCATTTCGTTGTCGACCACACGGTTCTTTGCAATCGCCTCTTTCAGCGGGATGGAGACAATCTTGTTCGAGCGCAGCGCCGCCATGCAGCCAAATTCCCCGCGATGAACCATGTCGATCGCGCCCAGGCCGTAGCGCGTGGCCAGCACACGGTCGAAAGCGCTGGGCGAGCCGCCGCGCTGGATGTGTCCCAGCACCACCGCGCGCGTCTCGAATCCGGTGCGCTTCTCAATCTCGCGGGCGAGAATGTTCGCGATACCACCCAGTTTGGCGTGGCCAAATTCATCCTTACCCATGTCCTGCAGGATGGGGGACCCCGAGCCATCGGAGGAAAACTTCGCGCCCTCCGCGACCACGACGATGGAGAAGTAGCGGCCGCGCTCATGGCGCTGGCGAATCGAGTCGGCCACTTTGTCCACATCGAACGGCCGCTCGGGAATCAGGATCACATCGGCGCCGCCCGCGACACCGCTGTACAGGGCAATCCAGCCCGCATCCCGGCCCATGACCTCAACCACCATCACGCGGTTATGCGCCTCGGCGGTGGTGTGGATGCGGTCAATCGCCTCGCACACCACGTTGCAGGCCGTATCGAATCCGAACGTGTAGTCGGTTCCCCCCAGATCGTTGTCGATGGTCTTGGGCACGCCGATAACCTTAATTCCTTTTTCGTGAAGCTTCTGAGCGACCGACAACGTGTCGTCGCCGCCGATCGCAACCAGCGCGTCAATCTTGTGCTTGTCAATGGTGGCGATGCAGCGGTCAATTCCATCTGGGCGTTTCGAGGGATTAGTGCGCGAGGTGCGCAAAATGGTTCCTCCGCGGGGCAGAATCCCGCTCACCGCGTCCAGATCGAGAGGCATGCTCTGGTCTTCGATCATGCCGCGCCAGCCCTCCAGGAAGCCCACAAATTCGTCGTGGTAGTGGAACACGCCCTTGCGCACCACGGCGCGGATGACCGCGTTCAGTCCAGGGCAATCGCCCCCCCCAGTTAACATGCCAATTTTCATCGTGTGCTCCCGTTCGAGTATGAGTTCCGAATGAAATCCTCCGAATGCACTCCGGGTGCAAGGGTCACGAAGGGCCCAAAACACAAGGGTGAGTATCGGTCGGAAGAGATAGATTAACACTAAATTGACCGAGGCCAAAACCAGACAGTCCCCAGAAAATCGTTCAGGTGCGGCCCTCCACGCTGGCTTACATAGGCATTGCGCTTCCGCGCAGGATTCGACACAATGCTCGACGAAACCATGCTCGACGAAACAACGCTCGACGGACATGAATAAGACTGCGTCGATTTTTGCCTGGCTGGCGGTGGGCCTGCTCGGCGCCGCGGCGGTTGGCGTGATCGCCGTTCGTCGCGGGGAACCGATTAACGCTTTGTGGCTGGTGGTGGCCGCGACCTGCTGCTACGCCCTCGGATACCGTTTTTACAGCAAGTTCATTGCGGCCAAGATTCTTGCTCTCGATGCCCACCGCGCCACTCCCGCCGAGCGCCTGGAAAACGGACGCGATTTTCTGGTCACCAACAAGTGGGTCGTGTTTGGGCATCATTTTGCCGCGATCGCGGGGCCGGGTCCTTTGGTCGGCCCGGTGCTGGCGGCGCAGTTTGGCTATCTCCCCGGAACCATGTGGGTGCTGGCTGGCGCAGTTTTTGCCGGGTGCGTGCAAGACTTCGTGATCCTGCTTTTCTCGGTGCGCCGCGACGGCAAATCGCTCACCGAAATGGCGAAAGAAGAAATCGGGCGTGTAGGTGGATTCGTGGCCTACACGGCGGTGATCGCGATTCTTGTGATTCTGCTCGGCGTGGCCGCGCTGATCGTGGTCAATGCGCTGAAAGACAGTCCCTGGGGCACGTTCACCATTGCGATGACGATTCCCATCGCGCTGCTGATGGGCCTCTACCTGCGGCGGATTCGTCCCGGCAAAGTGCTGGAAGTTTCGGTCCTCGGATTCATTCTCGTCCTGCTGGCGATTTGGGGCGGGCAGTGGGCTTCGCAGAATCCCGCCATGGTGCGCGCGTTCACACTGCAGGGGACGACCCTGGCAAAGTTGATCATCGTGTATGGGTTTGCGGCGTCGGCGTTGCCAGTGTGGCTGCTTCTGGCGCCGCGCGACTATCTCAGCACGTTCGTGAAGCTGGGGACGATCGCGCTCCTTGGCATCGGCATCGTGGTTTTGCATCCCACGCTGCACATGCCCGCACTGACCCGGTTTGTGGACGGATCCGGTCCGGTTTTTGCGGGGAAAATCTTTCCCTTCGCGTTCATCACGATCGCGTGTGGCGCGATCAGCGGATTCCATTCTCTAATCTCGAGCGGAACCACGCCCAAACTGATCGCGCGTGAGACCCAGACGCGCATGGTGGGCTATGGAGCCATGATGGCCGAGTCTGCGGTCGCGGTTATGGCGATTATTGCGGCGTGCGTGCTCCAACCCGGTGTTTACTTTGCGATTAATAGTCCCGCGGGCGTGGTCGGACAGACTGCAGCCGCCGCGACCGCGACCATTTCCTCCTGGGGATTTCCCGTGACCGCCGCCGACATGCAAGCCCTGGCCCATGCCGTCGGCGAGCAAACTCTGTTCAACCGTACCGGCGGCGCACCCGCATTCGCCGTAGGCATGGCGCACATCTTCTCGCAGAGCCTGGGAGGCGCGGCCGTGATGGCGCTGTGGTATCACTTCGCCGTCATGTTCGAAGCGCTCTTCATCCTAACCATCCTCGATGCCGGCACGCGCGTCGCCCGCTTCATGATTCAGGACGCGCTGGGTCACATTTACAAACCGTTGGGGCGGACAAGTTGGTACCCCTCGATTCTGGCCACCAGCGCCCTGGTCGTCGGCGCCTGGGGATTCTTCCTGTGGCAAGGCGTGAAAGACCCGCTGGGCGGCATCAATTCGCTGTGGCCGCTTTTCGGCATTGCCAACCAGTTGCTGGCGACCGTGGCTCTATGCGTAGCGACGACGATCATTATCAAAATGCACCGAACCAGGTATGCCGCGGTTACGCTGGTGCCGCTGGCGTGGCTGGTCGCGGTCACGTTCACGGCGTCATGGCACAAGATTCTCGATCCCAATCCTCGCGTCGGATTTCTGGCTCAGGCGCAGGTCTTGGCGACGGGTCCCGCCACGAAAGCGACCGCGCGGCTGATTTTCAACAACCGTCTGGATGCCGCCGTGACCGCAGTTCTGGTCGTGATGGTCGCGCTGGTGCTGATCGAGTCGGTGCGGCAGTGGATCGCCGTGTTGAGCGGCAGGGAAGAGGCGCGCGTGAAAGAAGCGCCGTTCGTGATGACGCGCCTGGCCGATGAACGGGGATGAACCGCCTCATCCAAGCAGCCCGAATTCTGCTCGCAACGCTGCGCGAGATTTTCGACGAGGCCGCCTACGAGCGCTTTCTGAGCCGCACGCAAACAGCGTCGTCGCCCGGAGCGTATGCCGCGTTTCGCGAGGAATTCGAAGAGTCCAAAACGCGGCGGCCAAAGTGCTGTTAGGTCGGGCTGCCGCCATAGAATAGGCCCAGTGAGGTGGATATGGCGCAAATGACGCCGGAAGTTTCAAAGCTGCTGGAACAGGCATTGTCGCTGTCCGTTGAGGAGCGGGAGGCGTTGGCAGATTCACTGATCTCCAATCTTGACGGCAAAGTTGACGAAGGTGTGCAGGCGGCTTGGGAGGCCGAGATCGGGAAACGAGTCGCAGAGCTGGATTCGGGCAGAGCGAAGACCATTTCTTGGGCGGAAGTGCGCAAGCGCAACTTAGCGAAGTTTTCAGGCGGCCTACCTTCGCGACAGCAGTAACACCCGGGTGCTTATCTCTAGCGTTCTCGCGTAAGGTAGAACTCCGCGAACCTCAAGATCACATGATCCTCCTCAACACCATTTTTCGACTTGTTCGGCGTGCTCTCTTCTGGTTGCTCATTGCGTACTGGATCGGTTTCGTCACCTACACGTTCATGAATCTAGTTTCAGGTGGTCCGGTCGCTGTTGTTGGCTGGTACAGGCACATCGATAGGGCGCCCCAGTGGAGCGCGGGCATGTTCCTTGCCCGTCAAACTGTAATCCTCGCCATCACAATCGTCGTAGGCCTTTCCGGACGACGAAGTTCGAATCACGAAGCCATAACCAACAACCCGAAGTAGCTCTTTTAGTCAAAACCGATCCCGGCGAAAGAAATCGAGGACAGAAGCCGATGTCACGCAAATCGTCACTATTAATCACCTCAGCAGTTGCATCTGTTCTCTTCCTCGCATTGGTTCCTCAAACCATGACGCAAAGCAGCGGCGACGCCGCCCAGACCATGCGCCCGGTCATTCGCGGACGCCGCGCTGCCGTCGCTTCCATGAAGGCCGAAGCCACCGAAGCCGCGCGCCGCATTCTCGATGCGGGCGGCAACGCGTTCGACGCTGCGGTTGGCGGCCAGGCGGCGCTGGGCGTGACCGACTTCTCGCTCAACGGCGTGGGCAGCGACGCCGTCATTCTCGTCTACGACGCGCGCTCCAAAGAGGTATTCTCCATCAACGCCGAGCCGCGCGCGCCCAAGCTGGCCACCATCGAATGGTACGAGAAGAACAATGGCGGCAAGATTCCGGAGAGCGACGGCCTGCTTTCTGGCGGACTGCCCGGTGTGGTGGACGCCTGGTACACGCTGCTCGACCGCTGGGGCACGATGAGTTTTAAGCAGGTTCTGCAGCCAGCCATCGAACTTGCCGAGAATGGTTTCCCGCTGAGCGAATACGGCGCTTCCTACATTGCAGGCTCGAAGAAGATTCTCAAATATCCGACGACTGTCAAAATCTATCTGCCGAACGGTCGTGCGCCGAAGGCCGGAGAGATTCTGAAGAATCCCGACCTCGCGCGCACGCTGAAGAAATTAGTCGAAGCCGAAGAAGCGAATCAGTCCAAAGGCCGGCACGAAGCGCTCAAGGCGGCACGGGACCGCTTCTACAAAGGCGACATTGCGCATGACCTCGCCGCGTTCTCCGCGGCCAATGGCGGGCTGTTCCGTTACGAAGACTTCGCGGAATACACCGCGGAAGTCGAAACGCCGGTGTCGATCAACTACCGCGGCTATCAGATCTACAAGAATCCGTCGGCCAGCCAGGGACCAACCGAACTCCTTGCGCTGAATCTTCTCGAAGGTTACGACCTGAAAGCGCTGGGCCACAACAGCCCGGACTTCCTTCACACCAGCGTGGAAGCGATCAAGCTCGCCATGGCCGATCGCGAAAAATATCTCGGCGATATGGACTTCATCAAGATTCCTTACGATGGCCTGCTCTCGAAAGATTACGCCCGCGAACGCCGAAAGCTGATCGATCCCGCGAAAGCCTCGCTGGAACTGCGTCCGGGATCGCCCGAGAAGTTCACCACCAACGCATCACCGTTAGACCGGCCAGTGCACGAAGTTCTCGACGGCGACGCCAGCCACAACGGCGACACCAGCTACATTGCAGTCGTCGACAAAGATCACAACATGGTCAGCTTCGAGCCCAGCCTGCACAGCGAGTTCGGCACGGGCGTCGTCATGGGAGACACCGGATTCATCTTCAACTGTCGTGGCGACTACTACTCGCTGGTTCGCGGCGAGGCCAACGCACTCGAACCCGGCAAGCGGCCGCGCAGCACCCTGCAGAGTACTCTCATCATGAAAGGTGGGCAGCCCTACGCAGTCCTGGGCAGTCCCGGCGGTGACGATCAGGTGATGCGGACCATGCAGACGCTGATCAACATGATTGATTTCGGCATGAACGTTCAGCAGGCCATCGAAGCGCCGCGCTGGTCGTCGCGCGCCTTCCCGGCCTCGCCGTTCCCGCACACCATGCATCCCGGCGACATGTCGGTGGAAGCGCGCATTCCGCAGTCGACGCAACAGGCGCTGATTTCCCGCGGCCACAAGCTGCGCGTCGCACCCCCATGGTCACTCGGCTCTAACGCGGGAATCATTGTTGACGCCGAAACGGGTGTCCTAAGCGCCGGAGCCGATCCTCGCGTGGATGCGTATGCCTGGGCTTGGTGAGGAAACTAGCATCGGGCGAGGTGGGCCGATGAGTGTAATAGAGATTTTTCGCCAACTGCCGTCCGGTGCTCGGTCTAGGCGTGTCGCTCTGGGCCTAATAGCATACCGATGATTAATCGACTGTGACTTCGCCCCGCGCGGGCAACAAAACCTAAGGGAGTAGAATCGTAGTGAATCAGGGACGCGACGGAGGAGCCTTTATGATGTCTCGCCCGTGGGCTGGGATTGTCGTTTTTTTCCTCTTCGGGGCATTTCTGCACGCGCAGTGCGCCAGCGATCAACGTTCCAACAAGAATGCCGGGATCTTAGTCACCGATTTCACGATTACCGGCACACAGACAATCAGTGCGACCGAACTCGCTCGCGTCACCAGCGATCTCATCGGCACGTGCTTCGATGAGGATTCGGACGAATTGGGGGCGCGGGTCCGAGCCTCATTTCAGGAACGCGGATACTTTACCGTGAAGGTAAACAGCCTCGTATTCAAACCCCGCGACCCGTTGGGTGTCCCCAAGCCTGTGACCCTGGTGGCTGAAATATCAGACGGTCCACGCTACAAACTCGCGGAGATCACGTTCGTTGAGAATCACGCTTTTTCTTCTGGAGAGCTCCGAAAACAATTCGCGCTAAAAAAGGGTGATCTGTTCGAGAGAGGCAAAGTCGCTCGCGGACTGGAGAGCCTTCGCAAACTTTACAGTACTCAAGGCTTTCTCGATTTCACAGCCGTTCCCGACACAAAGTTCGGCTCAAACGCGACAGTAAATCTAGGTATCTCGATCCAGGAAGGCCCCCAGTACCACATGGGAAAACTCGATATTGTGGCCGATAAGGAAGTCGCCGCAAGGTTACGCCCGCAATGGAAGCTGGCTGAAGGTGATGTGTACGACGCCACGTACGTCAATCAGTATGTGGAAGCCACTCGGGATTTGTTGCCCATCAGTTTCAGCAGAGCAAGCGTCCAAACAATTCAGAATTGCCCAGAAACGACAGCCGAAGTCAGGTTCATGATCGATCCCGCCGAGGATAAGTCACACGCAGAACCAAAGGACGTCCCCTGCGAAGAACACCACGAGAGTTCACAATAGCCACGAATAGCCACATCAGGCGTTTAGCCGTGGCCGTAAAGCACAAGCTTTGTCGTTGGATTGCGCCCGTGTTCTTCCTGCACGCATCCTTGATCGTTCTAATATCACCCATCCGCGCCCAGGAGCCACTCTCTACCTTGCGGTCCGAATCGAGCGTCGTCTTGGTTCCCACCCTCGTGAGGACAAAGGCGGGAGAGATCACCTACGGCCTCGAAGCCACAGACTTCCTCATCGAGGACGACGGAATTGAACAGGACGTCAGCTTAGATGAATCGCCGGAACGTGAGCCGGTATCGCTGGTCGTTGCCATACAGGTCGGCCGCAAGGCTTCCTCGCAATTCAAGAAGAGACCCGATACTTCTCTTTACGACCGCTTCTACTCTGAAGAAGAGCGCAAGGATTGTCGCCTAAGGAAACGCCCCTGCCCTACGGCCATAGGTGGCCTCGGCTCGATGTTGGAAGCCTTTCTTGACGAGACAAGGGGTGAGGCAGCTTTGGTCACATTTGACAGCTCAGCGTATTTGTTCCAGGACTTCACCGAGGATGCTGCAAAACTGTCGGAGAGGTTAAAGAAATTGACTCCCGGCGATGACGGGGCTGCGATTCTAGATGCAGTGCGGTACTCGGTGAAACTGTTGGAATCGCGTCCCAAGGGCCGCCGACGCATCTTGCTCCTTATTAGCGAGAGTCGGGACCACGGCAGTCGGACTACGACCTTTCCGGGGATTTTTCAGCAGCTTGCAGTGAGCAATACTCTTGTCTGCACCCTCACATTCTCGCCATTGAGATCGGAGTTTCTAGAGGACTTGAGAGCAACGCCGTCCGATGAGAAGTTTGACCTCCTGGTTCCACTCCGGGCTTCCATAGGGATGTTGCGCAAGAGTGCAGCGGAGGGCGTCGCGGATGTGATGGGCGGCGAAAGCAGGAAATTCAAAGACAAGGTCACCTTTGATGCGGCGTTTGCATCTGTGGCCAACGATATTCGAGGTCGCTATTTGCTTAGCTTCCAGCCCAAGCATCCGCGACCGGGCCCACATTCTATCCGCGTCCATCTGCGTAATCCGCGAAGAGATCTCGTGGTGATTGCACGCTCCCAGTACTGGGCAGTCGAAAGTCACCCCTAACTGTTGAGAACAGGCCATAGCGCTCAAAACCCCGGTTTAGGGGCGAATGGGCTATGCCGACGTTACGACCACTATACCCACTCTGGGACTCCCGCCCCTTTCCGCGCTACACTGCTCTTGATATGCGCGTCCTTGGGATTGATTGCGGTGGAGAGTACACCGGTTATGGCGTGGTCGAGATGCATGACAGCGGCAAGCTGTGCTGCCTGACCTGCGGAGCAATCAAGCTCTCTCCGCGGGAGGTGCTTCCGCGGCGCCTTTCCCGCATCTTCACCCAACTTGGCGAAATCATTGTTCGGCACCAGCCCGATGAAGTTGCGATTGAAGATGTCTTCTACGCTCTCAATGTGAAGTCGGCGCTGAAGCTCGGGCAGGTCCGGGGAGTCGCGATGCTGGCGGCCGCCACGGCCGGGTTGGAAGTGGCCGAATATTCCCCGCTGACCATTAAGTCGTCGGTAGTGGGCTATGGCCGCGCCGAAAAGCAGCAAGTACAGCACATGGTGACCCGTCTGCTTGAGCTTTCCGTGCCGCCGGAGCCAATGGACGCTTCCGATGCGCTGGCCATCGCCATCTGCCATCTGCACACGGCCGGGACCCTCAGCAGACAGCGCGCGGTGGCACGATAGAGTTCAATCGGTAATTCATTTTTTGGCATAATTTGGTGTTGACGTCTGGGTAAGTTGAGAACGAAGCTGAGGCTGATGATCGCAACGGGGGAAGCAAGAATGCATCGGGCGGCACGGGGGAAGCTGCTGAGCTTTCTTGCGGTGAGCCTGGGCACTGGCCTCGCCCTTTTATGGAGTCTTCCCGCTCGCGCAGCTGATCCCGCCACGGTGACCTTCACGCTGGATTTTCCAAACTCGGATCCCGAGCACTATTCCATCGTCGTGGGGGCGGATGGCCACGCCCGTTACGAGTGTTCGGGGAAGATCTCGCCGCAATCCGACGACCGCGAGGCCTACCAGACCGACTTCACGTTTTCGGAGGCAAACCGCGCCCGGATTTTCGACCTGGCCGCACAAGCCCACTATTTTTCCGGCAAAATTGACTCCGGCCATCGCAAGCTGGCATTTACAGGCTCCAAGAAACTGGTTTACAAAGACGGACAGCGGGAATCCGCCGCGGCTTACAATTATTCCCCTGTGCTCCCGGTCCAGCAGTTGACGACTCTATTTCAAAGCGTCGCGGCCACGCTGGAGTTCGGCCGCCGACTGGCCCACTATCACCGGTACCAGAAGCTCGCCCTCGACGACGAATTGAAGCAGATGGAGGATCAGTCCCGACGTGGGGATCTGGTCGAACTGCAGGCCGTCAGGCCAGTTCTGCAGGAGATTTACGACGACAGTTCGGTGATCAACATGGTCCGGGCCCGGGCGCAGCGGATCATGGAAATGGGCAATAGCACAGCAGCGGCGGGACACTGACCGCCTCCCGTTTGCGCTCTGTCTCGACGTCATGATTACCTCCGTTACACGAGGGTGACACCTCCGGCCAAGACCTGCTGGCCGGTGTCCTCCATGGTCAAGTTTTTACAACACCTTCTGCGAAACCGTGCTCTAATAGGCAAGGAAGACCTTTGGGGGCTGCTATGTCTATGCGATCTCTCTCCAGATTCGAGATGGTTCTTCTGACGGCCGCTGCCTGCGCGCTCCTAGCGCTGCCCGCTCTGGCCGATTCGCAGGCCCGCATCGTTCGCCTGAGCGACGTGCAGGGTTCGGTTCAGATTGACAAAAACACGGGCATGGGATTCGAGAACGCGTTCCTCAACCTCCCTATCACGCAGGGGGCGCAGGTTAGGACGCATGACCGCGGCCGCGCCGAAATCGAGTTTGAAGACGGCAGCACGCTGCGCCTGACTCCAAACACCACAGTAGAGTTCAGCACGCTCGGCCTGAACGACTCCGGCAAACGCATCTCGGTGATCAATCTCGTTGAAGGCATGGCTTACGTGAACTGGCTGGGCAAAGACGAGTTCAGCCTGAATTTTTCTCACGAGAAGATATCACTCGACCGCGCCGCGCACTTCCGGGTCGATACGTCAGCGCAAGTGGCCAGTCTGGCTGTCTTCAAGGGCGAGGTCGACGTCGAAGGCCCGGCCGGTAAATTCATGGCCGAGAAGAAGAAAACTGCGACCTTTGACGCGGCGGATAATGACAAGTACACGCTGGCTGACAAAATCGCGGAAGAGCCGCTCGATTCCTGGGACAAAGAGGCGAGCGCCTACCACGATCAGTACGCCAAGAATAACTCGTCGCCGTACGGCTACGGCATGAGCGACATGAATTACTACGGCGCCTATTCCAGCGTCCCCGGCTACGGGATGATGTGGCAGCCTTACTTTACGGGGATCGGCTGGGATCCGTTCATGGACGGCGCCTGGTCCTGGTATCCCGGCTACGGTTACATGTTTGCGTCGGCTTATCCCTGGGGATGGATGCCTTATCGCTACGGCAGTTGGATGTTCATCCCGGGAATGGGTTGGATGTGGCAGCCCGGAGGATTTAATTCCTGGCTCACCGTGCCGCGTTATGCGGGGACGTTGCCGGTTGGTTTCCACCCACTGGTTGCGCCCACTACGGGGACGGTTAAGACGGTTGCCGTAGGCAGGGGTGGATCGTTCTCATCCTTACCGCCATCGCACCTTCTGGTGAGGGCTGGCTCGGCGGGCATGGGGATTCCCCGCGGTTCGCTGGGCAATCTCAGTCACCTGAACCACCAGGTTGCCAAGAGCGGATTCGTTGAAGTGCGCCCCGCGCCGCAGTTCTCTTCGAGTTCGGGCAGGCCTGCTTCGGGCTACAGCGCGCCGCGGAGTTCCATGTCGTCTTCGTCGGTGGGCCACAGCGCGTCATCCGGACACGCTTCCACGGGCCCGCATCGCTAGACTAGGTTAACTAGCGTAAAGAGACCGGGCGGCCCAAAGGGCCGCCCGGTTTGCTTTTGACTCGAGTAGCCCCAGCATCCCTTCGATTTCGCTCTGTCGAAAATCCCCACTTCTCGCGCAAAGAACGCGCGAGAAATGGGGCACCCGGATTTTCATCGCCTCCGGTGGCCCTAGCGCCGCAAACTCACCGACGTGATCACCTGCTCGCACAGCGACTGCAACTCCGCCGACGCAGCGTGGTCCGAACTGCAACTCACCGGTACAACTTTGCCCCACGGCGTAAGCATGAGTCCGAGCACGCCGTGAATGTTGGCCAGATCCCGCTGGGTGGCGCTGAAATCGGTGATCAGCCCGGGGTATCCGTCCAGCGTCGCGCTGGTAAAGTTGGTCCCGATCCCAGGTTTAGCCGCCAGCCAGACATAATTTTCCAGATAATAGTTCGCCTGTTTCTTTAACTCCTCGTCCTCCGTCAGACCCTGAGTGCGGCGGTCCAGCGCCGGCCCGAGAGTAATGCTCACCAACAAGTCCCCCTTCTGCGCGAGATACACCGTTCGGAGCGGCGTGTCGTCGGAGACTTGCACATCTCCAGGCAAAGCCACCGAGACGGTCGCGCAGAACCACGCGTCCCGGCACAGGCCCTTCTCGTAGCGGGTGAATCCGGCGGGAGTCGCGACCAGAGTGTCAGAGTCCACGACCAGTCGCGTGGTTCTCTTCACTACGGCGGGCTTCGCGGCCAGAATCATCGCATTCGGCAAAAGAGTTTTCGTCACTGGAACGGGAGTGGTCCCAGACTCGGGCTCGGGCGTTGCCTCGAAGTGTCGCAGCGCCGCCAGCCACTCGACCGACCGCGCATCGGGCAACAGCCGCGCCCGTGCCTCTTCCTGAAAATGAAATGTCATGAAGGGATAACGCCCCGGATTGTCAGACCGCATGCTCGACAAATCGGGCATGGGATTCTCGGTGTCCTGAGAGTCGTCCGGCTCGGCACGGTCGTTGCTGGCAAGATCGCTGTCGTCATAGGGCGACGCCAGAGTCAGCTTGTTGTCGATGGTCTGCGAGCGGTGCAGCCACGCCACGTGATGCGTCGCCGGATCGAGCAGCAGAGAAATGCGCAGAACGGCGGCCACAGCATTGTTGCCGGCGGCGGGCACCGTGCGTCCACCGCTCGCGGTGCCAACAGCTGGAAGGTCGATGGGCGAGAAGATGTATTGCGATGTCACCCAGGCGCAAGACTTGCCATCGACTTGGACCAGATTTCTGAAGCGCAAGTCCGCCCGCTCAGTTCGAGATCTTTCAGAGCGTGGTCGCGGGAATAGGCAAACTGTCCGCGCGGCTTCCAGGTAGCGCCCTCGGCCACCGGCTGCGGCGCGAACTCTGTCTGCAGCAGATCCTGCGTCACCTTACGCAGAAGATCGCCGCCGTCCCAGTATTTGAAATAGCCGTCGCTGGCGTGGCTCAAATCGGTCTCGCCGTGCGGTCCGACGCGGAACATGATCGCGGAGGACTGCAGGGCGGCGAGCCGGTTCTGGAAGTCCGGCGCCGAGAAGAGCGCGCAGCGCACACTGGTGACGCGGGTTTCACTGTACCGGGCTTCGACCGGAGTGTTGCCGTCTTTATCCTGCGCCTGCGGCCGCAAGGTAACGATGGCGGCCAGGGCATAATCACACGGCCCCCGGGGCGGACTCAGGTTGGCCCCGCTGGCGTCGGCAATCGGCAAGAAAGATCCGGCAGCTTCGAGTTCGTAGCGCAGAATCTCTCCCGCCTTCAGGTCGGCCCGCAGCGATAACTTGTGCTCGGCGGCTCGCGGTTGCGCGTGGGCGCGTACTGCTGCCGGTCCTGCGCAGAACATCAGAGCGAGGCCGGTCACGAAGATGGAGTGCAGTCGCCGCATTGGCCCTTTCTGTCCTTACTGTGGATCTTGGTTGTTTGGGGGATCGTTGGCCGGATCGTCAGGAGGATCGTCCGGTGGATCGGGGGCCGGAGGATCGTCATATACTTTGCGGACGGAGGACGACTGCAACTCCTGATACTGCGCCGACTGCACAATTGCGTCGCAAATGCTGCTGCCCGCGTCCGAATCCTCCTCGCGAAACACGCAGGCGAATCCATAGTTACCGTTGGGCGAACCTGCGACCACGCTTACACCGCGATGTTTGAGAGCAGCGGTGGTAATGGTGAAGTGAGTCACGGTCCCGGTGGACCAGTCGATCGGAACATGCTCATCGCGCAAAAGTCGCGCTCCCTGGCCGAAGTATTCCGGGCGAGCGAACTACGCTTGCAGAAACGTCCTCTTGAAGCTGTCGACCGTGTACCTCGGATCAGTCGACCCTGCCGCATAGACCCGGATCGAGTGACTGGAGTCTTCGTCGTGGCCTGCGATGGGAATCAAGACAGGCCTGGGCTCCTGCTCCGCCCGGCTCCACTTGGCATTCTTGGGAAGAGTGATGGAAAGTTCGTAGCAGGGAATGATCGGGCACAGGCGCACCCGCCAGACGCCGCTGGCATCGGGGCCGTCGTCGTCTCCGTTGATGACCTTCTTGGCGGGTGTGTGGCCCACAGACGCATGTTCCTTCCGTGTCTTGCGGGCGACGTCACCCAAGGATTGTCCGGAGGGGTCCTGTCCCCACGCGGCCAAGCCGGCGCAAAACACGAACGCTGCCAGCGCGGCCCATCCACGAGGTGTGATTCTCATGGCAACCTCAACGAATGCACCAGCGCGGTGCACAGCACTTCCGCATCGGCGAAATGCTCTTCCGGAGCAGCGCATCCCACCAGAAACTCTGCGCCCCGGTTCGCGATCAGTAGGCGTTCCCCGATCCACCACCTCTTCTGGTCGCGCTGGTAGCGAAAGCGCGTCATCAACGCCGGCCTGTCCTCGATGGTCAGTTCCTGGGTGCTGGCACTGTCCGGCTTCTCGCGCGACCATCCGTTGGCGTTAGCCAGGTCGCGTATGCGGATGTAGTCCGGATCGGTCAGGCTGCGGTAGGGCGCGTTCACATCCGCCGGCCCGGCATAGAGCATCACCGGCTCGCCATCGAGTGAGGCCTTGAATATGTGCTGTCCGTTGACCCGCGACACCACCTCAGCTTTTTCGGGAATGACGACTGACGCCTCCGAACATTGCTGCGGATTCTGGCAATACACCAGGATGAAAGACTGAAAGCCCGCCGGCGCCACACTCATTCCTTCCGCGTTGTCGAGTTTCGCCTGCGCCTTGTCATGCGGGGCGGGGCGTGTTTGGCGGGCCATTTCGGCCAGGGACGGGCCTTGCGATTCCGGTTCGCCGGGCGCGTTCTCTTGCGTTGGAATCACGCCCGCCGTTACTGCCGCTTTGGGGGCCTTGTTCTCCGAGATCGAAGCCGGATGCACCACGATATCTTCTTTCAGCTGGATCGACGGATAAATGATCTCATCGCACACTTGCGCGGTGGTTCGCTCATCCCGATGAGTCGCATCGGCGGCCGCCTGCGCCTTGCGGTGATCCCACCCATACAACTGCCGATCCCGATCGCTACAAGTATTGTGCCCCCACGTGTCGTAGACCACACATGGTTGATGCACATCGTCCGGGCTCACGCACATCACCGGGATCATACTGTTCGACCCAACGATAACCTCCATCGAGCCGAAAACCTGGTGCCCCAGCAGAACCGGACTGTTCTGCCACGAACAACGAAAGATCTTGCGCGCGCTCGGCCTGATCGGATAGCAATTGCCTGGCTGGCCATGCATACTCGCCAGCTGTCGCGCCGCGTTTAACAGATCGTTTTCGCTGAGGTTCGGTGGAATTGGAACCGGAGTCCCAGCCATGACCTCGGTATTTGTAACCCCCAGGCGTGATCCGAGCAGCACTGCTCCGCCATCGTCGCGGCCTTCCAGACTATAGGGAAACGGCACGAACAGGCGGTATTCACCGGCGTTGTAGTTCTTGAAGCCCGTGGGAGCATTTTCCGCGGCTTCCTGCTCCTGCTGCATCTCGTCGACCAGGTCTTGCGCCTTGCCGGACTTCTCTGCAGGGGTCGAAGCATGCTGGGCGCGGGTTTGGCGGGCAACATCGCCTAAAGAATTAGGGCTGCCGGAGTCCTGAGCGATCAGGGCAGCGCCAAGGCAAATGATCCCGGCCGCCACTGCTACTACTCCGCGAACTGAAAGCAGACTTCTCATAGCTTTCGCAGCAACGCCATCAGTTCGACCCGGTACTGGCGCTGGCCGGTTGCAGGGCGGCGTCCGGCATGTCGAATGAGATGGGCGTGTTGTAATCGGAGAACGAAGATCGGGAGTATTGCCAATCCACGGTCAGTTCATAGGGAAGGTGATCCTCCACGCCAAGGCAAACGGTGTCATGCTCCAAGCCGCTGGCCCCGCCCTTCATGGTGACCAGCCACTCGCGGCAGCGCACACCGTTCACGGTCTTCTTGTCCCCTTTTTGCAGAATGCCGCGCTTGATCATGGTGGCAATCTGCGGCATCATGCTGATGTCGGTGCCCTTGGCGAGATTGCTGCAATACGACTTCGCCGAGCCACCTCCTCCATACTGGGATTGCGCCCAGGATCCATCGCTCTGCCGGTTGAGCTCACGCCCCCCCGCCTTCATCACCTCCTGAGTCATGTCCGTGGCAGGGTTCGATTTATCCAGGAAATGCCATCGATAGTGAAGTACGTCGTGATTGCAGTCGACTTCCCACAGCATCTCGCTGTGTTGAGTCCCGGGATTTCCAACAAAGGCTGCGCGAAAGCTGTGAACCTGCTTCATCGCGTCGAGTGTTTTCTGAAATTCTTTTTCCCCGCTGCCCGTCACTAGATAGCTCGCGGCCCAGGCTACAATGGCCACGCCCACGGCCAGACGCACCACCACCCAGACCCAGTACCGTTCGCCCGACATAGACACCTCTCCCGAGTACGCTCTCTGCCAAGGTTAATAGGCCCAAGGAGGAGGATAAAGTTACCGATGTACTGGGTCGGCTGCCCAGTTTTGGCTGTGAATTGCTGGGTTGTAAAAATTTTTCTGGAATGGACAGATGCTGATGTGGCGACAGCCGCCTCGGCTGTCCCGCCAGGGCGAAGGCCGGCGGCACTGTCACGATCTAATCACACCACCACGACCCCCGCATACCCCACGACCATATTACGGTCGCCGGAAACATCGCCGGAGGTCGCGTACTTCACCAATTCCGCCGACTTCGCCCCCAGCCGCCGAGCCGCCGTCAGCATCGCCACCGCCGGCCCGAAGCCACACATACTGATGTTCTGCTGCGTGACCACGTCGAAGAGCCCGCGCGGATCCAGCGTGAGTATTCGCTCGATCGCCCGATGATCCTTGACCCGCGTCACCGCGTCCGATTCATAGTGATTCATGTCGCTCGAAGCGACGATCAGGACAGGATCGTTCTGCGCCACGATGACATCGGCGATCGCCTGGCCGAGTTGTTCGAGTGCTTCGAATTGTCCCGTCCCCAGAGCGATGGGAACGAACCTGAGCTCCGGCTGCCGCAACAGCAAAAACGGAAGTTCCACTTCAGCCGCATGTTCGCCGCGGTGCGCTGACGAATCTTCCTGCAATGCCGGGAGCCGCGCCTTCAACGCTCCGGCGAGTTCGGCATCGATCGGGACATCTCCCAGCGGCGTCTGCCACGCGCCTTCACTCATAATGGCCAGCGGGCGGCCCACACCCGTATGGTTCGGACACATCACGATGCATCGCCTGGGCACTTCCAGGCGTGCAAAGACCGCTCCCGCCACATGCCCGGAATACACGTACCCGGCATGCGGCGCGATGCAACCCAAGGCCCGGAGCGGAGTCTGGTTGATGAACTTTGCTTGTGACAGGTAGCCGCGCGCTTCGGTGCGCAGGTCGTCAGGATCGCCAGGATAGAAACGCCCCGCGACTGCGGGATGACGCAGGATGGTGGTAGTCATGGCCCCTCCTCGCCCACCGGGACCAACAAGTCAATGCTATGACTCGGTCTGTGCTTTGTGCAAGGCGCGGAACACGGCCGCGCTTTCATTCAGGCTCAACGTCTCGGCCCGTGCGGTCGCTTTCACCTTCGCGTCGGCCAGAGCCCGCTTCAACGCCGCGCCTTCGTACTCCGACTTCAAGTTATTCCACAACGTCTTGCGCTTTTGCCCGAACGACAGGCGCAGGAATTCGATGAAGCCGTCGCCCGCTACTCCCAATCTTTCCTGCTGCGGGTCGATGGTCAGCCGCAGCACCGTCGAGTGCACTTTCGGCGGAGGCACAAACGCCCCCGGCGGCAGGGTGAACAGCTTTTCCACGCGTCCATACAACTGCGCCGTGGCCGAGAGCATGCCATAATCGCGGCCGCCCGGCTCTGCCGCGATGCGGTCGGCAACCTCGCGCTGCACCATAATCACGATGCTCTCGAAGTACTTCGAAAATTCAAACAGCCGCAGCAGAATATCGGACGTAATGTAATAAGGAAGATTTCCCACGACCTTTACCGGCTGCGGCTTGTGATCGATGCCGGGCCGGCTCAGTCCAGGTTTCGGTCCGAACAGGGAATCGAAGTCGATGGCCAAAACGTCGGCCTCGATGATTTCCACGTTCCGAGCCATGCCGAACTTCAGCCGAAGCTGCGCCGCCAGCACGCGATCAAGTTCCACCGCGATCAGCCGTCGTGCCCGCCTCGCCAGCAACGACGTCATAATCCCCCGGCCGGGGCCGATTTCCAGAACCGTGCTCTGCGACACGTCGCCTAAAGCGTCGACCACGCGCGCCGCGAGGTCTTCGCTGGCCAGAAAATGTTGTCCCATTTTAGGCTTGGTTTGCGGACGGCGCGTCGAAGCTACCTTTGGCACGTTGACCCTCACTGCCTCGGGAAGTAGACTTTGAAGTCGGTCCTGGCATCCTGGCTGCTGGACCCTCTGGGCCCCGAGATACATTCATAATAGCGTGCGCCGCGAAAAACGTGCGCTTGTGCCGCTCAGGATGGAGGTTCCGCACTCATGAACATCGTATTCGCTGCTTCCGAGGGAGTTCCATTTTCCAAGACTGGCGGACTGGCCGACGTGGTCGGCGCCCTGCCGCGCGCCCTTGCCGCTTTGGGCCATCACGTCAGCGTCTATCTGCCGCGATATCGCCAGACCAAGTTGAGTGAACCCACCACGGTGGTTCGCAGCGTGACCGTCCCCTTCGATGACCAGTACCGCTTTGCTTCGGTCGTGAGCGGGGGCAGTCAGGGCGGAGTGCGCTTCTATTTTGTCGAGTATCCGCCATATTTCGACCGCGAGGCCCTCTACGGCACCCCGGCAGGAGACTATCCCGACAACGCAGAGCGCTACGCCTTGTTCTCCCGCAGCGTGCTGGAAGCCTCGAAGATCCTGGGTGTGCCGGACATTTTTCACTGTCACGATTGGCAGTCGGCGCTGGTGCCGGTTCTTCTGCGCACCATTTATTCCGAGGATCCTGCCTTCCGCGACGTAGGCACGGTTTTTACCATCCACAACATGGGCTATCAGGGATTATTCCCGCCCGACACTCTTCCTTTGCTCATGCTGCCCTGGGATCTTTTCACCATGTCGAAGATGGAGTTCTTCGGCCAGGTGAACTTCCTCAAAGGCGCGTTGACCTACTCTGACTTCGTTACCACGGTCAGCCGCAAGTACAGCCAGGAGATTCAGACCGCGGAATACGGATTCGGTCTGGAAGGCGTCCTCCGCGACCGCGCCTCGACGGTGACTGGAATTCTGAACGGAGTCGATTACGACGAGTGGAGTCCGCAGACCGACAAGTTCAGCGCAGGGAAGTACTCGCCGCAGGATCTCGCCAATAAGGCAAAGTGCAAAGCAGACCTGCTGGCGGCCTTCGGCGTCAAGAATGCCGACCCGAAACTCCCGGTGATTGGAATCGTCTCGCGCTTCGCCGCCCAGAAAGGTTTCGACCTCATCGCCCAGGTGGCGGACCGTCTGGCGCGCGAAGAAATGATCATCGTCGCCCTGGGCGCCGGTGACAAGACCTACGAAGAAATGTTCCTGCGCCTCAACAAACAGTTTCCCAACAAGATTGCCGTCAAAGTGGCCTACGACAATGCAATCGCGCACAAGATCGAAGCCGGCGCCGACATGTTCCTGATGCCGTCACGCTACGAGCCATGCGGCCTGAACCAGATTTACAGCCTGAAATACGGCACCGTGCCCATCGTCCGTGCCACTGGCGGCCTCGACGACACCATCGAGCCCTGGGACGCCCGCAGCGGGAAGGGAACCGGCTTCAAGTTCACCGAGTACAACGGTGAATCGCTCCTGCTCACCATCAAGCAGGCCCTGATGGCCTTCCGCGACCAGACGTCGTGGCAAGTCCTCATGCGCAACGGCATGAACAAGGATTTTTCATGGAATGCCTCGGCGCGCGAGTATGGGAAGATCTACGAGAAGGTAAAGCAGATGCGGGGAGCGACGCCCGTTCCGGCGGAAAAGGTCTTGGCCGGTTTGTCATCCTGAGCGGAGCCGGGAGCCGAGCGCAGCGAGTCTCCCGGCGCAGTCGAAGGATCCCTACCAGAATACTAACTTAGGATCGAACTAGTACCTGCGATGCTCGACGCCCAGGAATTCCACGAGATCCTCATGTTCGTTTACGGAAGGCCAACCATGCGTATCCCAAGGTGAGGCCGAGCGAGCCGTAGACCGCCGCGTTCATGGGAGCAAGCAGGAAAAAGACGGCGACCAGCGAGGGATCGAACATCGTCTTTACGAAATACATCGGACACAGCGAAAACATGAGCTGGGGATTGAGATTCCAGCGGTGTGGAGCGAGATAGGCGACGAGCGCCACGAGATAGGACACGGCCCCGATGCTCCCGAGCAGTTTGAGGGGGCCTGAAAACAAATGTTCGTTATCCCGATCTTTCCCGCATGCTTTCGCGATCCACGAGCGTGGCACGACCGCGAGCATCACGCTGAAAGCGCCCACCAGCGTCAGGGCAGCCGCGAACGGGACCCATTCGCTCTGAACCGGCAGCTCGACGCCCCGCAGCATCACGTAAGGAGCGGCGGTCAAAAGCGAGATCGAACCGCAGACAAAGAAAAGGATGCGAGACGTAATCCTGATCGCGCGTCCGGCCATGGGGCCGATTCTAACAGCCGTGACTCCTTCGTCTCCGTTCTTCCCGATCCTTTCTCCGCGTACTCTGCGAGCTGTCCGCCCAGGCGTAGTCCGGGTGAGTCGATGCGTGCTATGGCGATTTTTCGACAAGTTACTACTGTAGTTTCCGCAGTTCGTAGCTCGATGAGGTATTGTTTTCCTTGTTCTCGAAAACACCATGAATGGATTTACCGTCGGGCTTAACGGAAAGGTGAAGAACCCCAACGACTTTCCCGTTGCGTTTGGAGGTTATCTCGACCTCGCTAGGGCTTAGTAGCTTTACAGATGTCATCGTGTGTCCCGGGTCGTCTTCTACGGGATAGTCTTTGCCATCGAATTTTGCGTCGTACCTCTCACCAAGGGGAGTCCACGCACTGAATCCATCCGTTGTACACCTATACGAGATTGCGGGAACGTTAGGAACGACCTTGGACTTACTTTTCTTATAGAACAGCCACGAGCCGGAAAGGATGTGAGAGCCACTGGGTGCTTGTTTAACTCGTTCGCTAAGAGTCTCACTTGTGACCGGTTGTGCTTCCGTGGTGTCTTTCACCACTTGGGTCAGTGTACTTCCATCGGGAGAAACCGTATCGGTTTCCGTATACATCGTCTTCCCAGCTTTCTTGGCGATGATTTCAACCGTGTAGGCATCGACGATTCGGGCGCTCACTGTGTCCCAGTAGCTTGTCTCATGGACCTTTTGGTCACGCCCGTCCGCATTGATTTCCGGGCTTGCAAAACAGTCAGAGCAGCGAAGCATGCCTTTGGCAACTAAATACGTCACTGGTTTCGGTTTCTCCGACTGCTGCACAGAGTTTTCATCAAAAATCCAACCGCCATCGAAAGGGCTTTGGCTGAATGACGCAGCAGGCGTCAAGAGCAGCAGAGTAAGCGTGAGTCTTTTCATAGGGAACCTCACGGGATTCGACGCCCCAAATCTTATCGCCAACATCCAGAACTAGCCAAGACAGACGTACAGGTATAGGCGACGCAATCAGCCATGGCGCTCATTGACGTCGAATACTCTGCGCACGCCCGTGGGGAGATCCACTCTCCCCGACCCCATCGCGGCGGCTGCTAAAATTCTCTCACTATGGCTGCCGCCCAACAGCCCGCGTTCACCCGCACCATCTTCCACGTCGATATGGACGCCTTCTTCGTGTCGGTGGAAGAGCTTTTCGATCCCACGCTGAAAGGCAAGGCCGTTGTAGTCGGTGGACAGCGCGACGAACGCGGAGTCGTCTCCGCGGCTTCCTATGCAGCCCGCAAGTTCGGAGTCCATTCCGCCATGCCGCTGCGTACGGCGGCCAAGATGTGTCCGCAAGCTATCTTCGTCAACGGACATCCCGAGCGCTACCGGGAGTGCTCCGAGAAAGTCCACAAAGTCCTCGGCACATTTTCCCCCCAAGTAGAAATGGCTTCTATCGACGAAGCCTACCTCGACATGACCGGCACTGAACGATTGCACGGCCCCCCGCTGAAAGCCGCCCACACCCTGCACTTGCGCATGAAAGCCGACACGGGCCTGAACTGCTCGGTAGGGATTGGCACTTCCCGGCTGATCGCCAAAGTCTCCTCCGCGCAGGCCAAGCCGAACGGCGTGCTTTGGATCGTTCCCGGCGAAGAGGCCAAGTTCCTCGCTCCGCTCGACGTCCGCGAAATTCCCGGCGTCGGCAAGGTGATGGAGACCCACCTGCACGCGCTCGGCATCAAGAAAGTGGGAGACCTGGCGCGCCTCGACGAATCAGAATTGAGCGATCGCTTCGGGAAATGGGGTCTGGCTCTGGCCGGGAAAGCTCGCGGCGAAGATGCCGGCGGCTGGTTCGATACCGAAGTCGGAGCCGACGTCGGCGCCAAATCCATCAGCCACGAGCACACTTACAATGAAGACACGGCCGACGTCAGCCAGTTGGAAGCGACGCTGATGCGGTTGTCGGAAATGGTCGCTCGCCGCCTCCGCGAGTCTCAGTTTCACGCGCGCACCATTCAGCTCAAACTGCGCTACAAAGATTTCACCACCATCACCCGCGCCCACTCCCTGCCGTCCCCAACCCAGCTCGACACGGAAATTTTCGAGCAGGTGCGCGCGCTGTTCCGCAAGAATTGGAAGAAAGGCACGCAGATTCGACTTCTGGGCGTGCAAGCATCTTCATTCACGTCCCAGCCCGATCAGATCAACCTGCTCGAGGGGAACCGCCAGCAGCGCTGGAAAGATGCGATGGCCGCCGCCGACCGCCTGCGCGACAAATTCGGCGAGTCCAGTGTCGGCCTGGCTACGGGCATGCGCGGAAGCTTTCGCGAGCGTATTCACGAGAATCCGGCGAGCCTGCCGGGCAAGAAAAAGCATTAGGCACCGCCGGCAAAGAAAATCATGAACCACGAAGGACACGAAGTATCACGAAGGACTTCATCGTGGATTTCCTTCGTGTGACTTCGTGTCCTTCGTGGTAACGATCTTCGAACGAGGCCCCAAGGAAATCCACGCAGTTGACCCCGGTCCTCACCACGCACTAAGATTCCCGTTCGCCAGAAGTCTTCAGGAGCCCACATGCGCAAATTCGTCCCTGTGCTGTTGCTCGCCCTCGTCTCGACTTTCCTACAAACCATCGCAGCCCAGTCTGATCCCCTGCTCCTGCTGCGCTTTCCCACGGTCAGCAAAACGCAGATCGTCTTCAATTATGGGAACGATCTCTGGATCGTCAGCCGCGATGGTGGCGACGCTCACCGCCTGACATCGGGCGCCGGGATCGAGGCTCTTCCATATTTCTCTCCCGATGGCTCGATGATCGCTTTCACCGGCGAATACGACGGCAACCGCGATGTCTTTGTCGTCCCCACCACCGGCGGCGTGCCCCGGCGCCTGACCTATCATCCTGCCGAAGAATACGTCGCGGGATGGACACCCGACGGCAAGAAAATCCTGTTCAACTCATGGGCCAACAGCTTCATGCACTTCGAGGATCAGCTCTACACCGTTCCCGTCGAGGGTGGACTCCCCACCCAGGTCCCGCTCCCCATCGCCGAGGACGCATCCTTTCGCCGGATGGAACGCACCTTGCCTACGTTCCGCACCCAAAGTGGCAGGAAGCCTGGAAGCGCTACCACGGCGGCCAGACCACGCCCATCTGGATCGCCGATCTCAAAGACTCGAGCATCGTCAAGATTCCGCGCGACAACTCCAACGATCACCACCCTATGTGGGTCGGCGACACGATCTATTTTCTTTCCGACCGCAACGGTCCCGTCAGCCTGTTTGCCTATGACACGAAGAGCAAACAGGTTGCTGAGGCTCTCCACAGTGACGGCCTCGATTTCAAGACGGCCACGGCCGGTCCCGACGCCATCGTGATCGAACAGTTTGGAGCCATCAAACTCTACGACCTGAACACGCACCAAGCCAAGAACGTCAGCATCCACGTGATGGGAGACATCGAAGCCGTGCGCCCGCACTTCGCCAAGGTCGAACCCAAGCGCATCCAGAACTTCGGTCTTTCCCCGACGGGCGCGCGCGCTGTCTTCGAAGCCTGGGGAGAGGTTTTCACCGTTCCCACCGACAAGGGCGACATTCGCAATATCACTCGAAGTCCGGCCGCAGCCGACCGCGATCCATCATGGTCGCCTGATGGCAAGTCCATCGCGTATTTCACCGATGAGTCTGGCGAATATGAACTGGCTATCCGCGATCAGAGCGGTCTGGGCACGGTGCGCCACATCAACCTCGGCAATTCGCCGTCGTTTTTCTACTCGCCCACATGGTCTCCTGACAGCAAGAAGATCGCATACGCCGACAAGCGCCTGCAGTTGTGGTATCTCGATCTCGACAACCCGGCGCCCAAACTCGTTGATGCGGATTATTTCGGCGGATTCGGTCCCACGCAACTTAGCCAGACCTGGTCCCCCGACAACAAGTGGATCGCCTACGCCAAACAACTTCCCAGCGGCCAGCACGCAGTGTTCGTCTACTCGCTCGATCAGTCCAAGACTTTCCAGGTCACAGACGGGATGAGCGATGCCCTCAATCCGACCTTCGACAAGAACGGCAAATATCTCTATTTCACCGCTTCGACCAACGTCGCTCTCACCACCGCCGGCCTCGACATGACCAGCGACGAGCACCGCGTCTCCCGCAACGTCTACGTTGCGGTCCTTAGCAAGGATGAGAAGTCGCCGCTTGCGCCCGAAAGCGACGAAGAGAACAAGCCGAAAGACGAGAAGAAGCCCGATCAGGATAAAGATAAAGATAAAGACAAAGCCACCGATCAGGCTAAGGACAAGGCGAAAGACAAGAAAGCGGCGGACAAATCGGCCGAGGACAAAGACAAAGGGAAAGACGCCAAAGACAAAGATAAAGACAAAGACAAGGACGCGAAGAAGGACGAACCCGTCGTCGTCAAGATCGACGTCGAAGGCATCGGCCAGCGGATTCTATCGCTGCCGATTCCGGCGAAGAACTACCTCAACATGCTTCCCGGCAAGTCGGGCATCCTGTTCCTTTCCGAAGGCCCCATGGTCTTCGCTACCGACGACGATAACCCCAACATCAATCAGAGCATCCAGAAATTCGATCTGAGCAAGCGCAAGGTCGACAAAGTCATTGAGGATGTGAACGATTTCGCGGTCTCCTTCGACGGCGAAAAGATTCTCTATCGCAAGGCCGACGCCTGGGCGACTGTGTCGCCCGATGATGGCCCCGCCGGCGGAACTCCGCCCAAGCCCGGCTTCGGTCCGCTCAAACTCGATGGCTGGGAAGTCTACGTTGAACCGCGCGCCATGTGGAAGCAGATCTACAACGAGACTTGGAGGATCGAGCGCGACTTCTTCTACGACCCGCACTATCACGGGCTCGACCTCGATAAGGCCAAGAAAAAATACGCGCCGTATCTCGACGGCATCGCCTCCCGCGACGAACTCACCTATCTATTCCAGGAGTGTCTGGGCGAGATGACGGTTGGCCACATGTTCGTTGGCGGCGGCGAAGCGCCCGAACCGAAGAAGCTGAAAGGCGGCCTGCTCGGCGCCGACTACAGCCTGGAAAATGGCCGCTATCGCATCGCCAAAGTCTACAACGGAGAGAACTGGAATCCCGGCAACGAAGCTCCGTTGACCCAACCCGGTGTCAACGTGAAAGCTGGGGACTACCTTCTCGCCGTGAACGGACGCGATCTGCACGCCTCCGATAACATCTACAGCTTCTTCGAAGAGACTGCCGGAAAGCAGGTCGTTCTCAAAGTGGGTGCAAATTCTGACGGAAAGGATTCCCGCGACGTCACCGTCGTTCCCGTCGAGAGCGAAGAAAATTTGCGCCATCTCGCGTGGATCGAGAGCAATCGCCGCCGCGTCGACCAGGCCACCGGAGGCCGCGTCGCCTACGTGCACGTGCCCAATACCGGCGGTGGTGGCTACACCAGCTTTAATCGATACTACTTTTCGCAAGTCGGGAAAGAAGGCGCCATCATCGACGAACGCTTCAACGAAGGCGGCCAACTCGCTGACTACATCATCGACTACCTGCGCCGCCCCATGCTGAGCAAGGTGGTCACTCGTGAAGGCCACGACTGGTCGAGCCCGTCGGAAGCCATCTACGGACCGAAGGTCATGCTCATCAACGAAATGTCCGGTTCCGGCGGCGATGCCTTGCCGTGGTACTTCCGCAAAACCGGCATCGGTCCGCTGATCGGGAAAAAGACCTGGGGTGGACTGGTCGGGATCGGCGGCTATCCTGAATTGCTCGACGGCGGCCGCGTCACCGCGCCGCGCGCCGCCATCTACGGCCTCAACGGCGAGTGGGAAGTCGAAAACCACGGCATCGCGCCGGACGTCGAAGTCGATCTCGACCCGGCCGCGTGGCGCGCAGGCCACGACGCGCAACTGGAGAAAGCGATCGAGGTGGTCATGCAGCAACTGAAAGAGCATCCGCTGCCAGAGATCAAGCGTCCGCCGTACCCGAACTATCACGAGCACGACAATCTGGGGGTCAAGTAGGCCGAAATTCCCAATGAGTGCTGTCGCTGTTTGCGACAGTTGAGAGAAGCTCTGCGAGTAGCGGAATCCCGCCACGTCGGCCTGCGCGGGTTACTTTCGTGCCCCGTGCGGCCCTGACCTTTGGTTTGCAACAAACATCGCGATTCTGGGTTTTAATAATCACGCCCAAGTAGTCCCGGGCAGACGGGGAGATGTTGCCGTTTTCGGACCCCTGTACAAGGAGAAATGACCATGTCTCTTCGTTCCAAGATTCGCATCATGCTCGTCGCTGCTTTCATCGTGGTGCCGATGCTTACCCTGCCCGTCGCGCAGGCACAAATCGGCGTCGGCGTCGCTATCAACATCCACATTGCTCCTCCCGCCTTGCCGGTATATGAGCAGCCTCCGCTGCCGGCGCCGGGTTACATGTGGACTCCCGGCTACTGGTCCTACGGGGAAGCGGGCTACTTCTGGGTTCCGGGCGTGTGGGCGCAACCTCCCAGCGCCGGTCTTCTGTGGACGCCTGGCTACTGGGGCTTTGAGGGCGGCGTGTACGGCTGGCACGCCGGCTACTGGGGACCGCATGTTGGGTTCTACGGTGGCGTTAACTACGGCTTCGGCTTCGGCGGCGTCGGCTTCGCCGGCGGCGAGTGGCGTGGTGGAGTATTCGCTTATAACAGTGCAGTGGCGAACTTTGGCAGCGTACATGTGACCAATGTGTACGAGAACCGCACCATCGTGACCGAAACCACGATCGTGAACGTCAACCACGTAAGCTTCAATGGCGGCGAGGGCCTTCAGGTGCATGCGTCGGCGGTGGAGATGCAGGCGGCCAACGAGCGCCACTTCGACCCAACTCCTAACCAGGTGCAGCATGAAAGCTTTGCCGCACAGGACCGCGCGCAGCTGGCGTCGGTGAATCAGGGCCGTCCCGCGACCATGGCGAGCGCGAGCGTGAACGAGTATCACCAGTTGGCGCAGCAACACGCGCAGTCGCAACCCATCTCGTCCGCCGATCGCTCGGTCGGGCGCAACTACAATCCCAATACCCGCGAAGCCAATCAGGACCAGCGCATCGCCAACGGCTTGCGCAGCGGTCAAATGACTTCTGGCGAAGCGGCCCGCGCCGAGCGCACGCAATCCAACATTGACCAGCAGGTGCACGACGACCGCGAAGCCAACGGTGGCAAGCTCACAGGTGCGGAGCGTCAACAGATCAACGGCGAGCAAAATGCCGCCAGCCGTCAGATCTACGACGAAAAGCACAACGGGAATACCGTGAAGCCGAACGAAGTCGACGACCGGGAAGCCAACCAGCAGCAGCGCACCGCCGAGGGGCTGCGTAGTGGTCAGATGACTTCCGGGGAAGCGGCCCGCACCAACGAGAACCAGGCCAATGTCGCCCAGCAGGTTCACAACGAGCGCACCGCCAACGGCGGCGCGTTGACCAAGCAAGAGAAGCAACAGGTCAACAAAGAACAAAACAAGAACAGTAAGCAGATCTACAACGAGAAGCACAACAACAACAAGTCGAAACCTGCCAAGGAGCGCGATTAAGCCAAAGCAAGAGCGATAAGACTGAACGGCCGCCATTGCAGGCGGCCGTTCAATTTTGTACTTCCTGCGTATCGTCCATCATGGTTGGCGAGCTAATCGAGGCATCGGCCTCTGGTTTCTCTTCTCAATACCCGCTGACTCATCACGCTTTGACTTTCATCACTCTGCCTCCTACCATCATGGGTCTCTGTATCCCTGAGGTCACGCAGTGGCGTCGCACCCTCTCTCCGACTCCGTGGTCACCGATTCGGTTGTCGCCTTCCTCAGGAACGTTCCTCCGTTCCAATTTCTTTCTCTCTCCGAGCTTTCCCGCCTGGCCGGCACCATGACGCTGGAATTCTTTCCCAAAGACACTGTCATCCTCAGCGCGGGGCATCCCGCATCGGAGTCGCTCTACGTCGTGCACAAAGGAGGCGTCAAACTCCATCTCCGGTCCCAGGTTGGCAAACAACTCGTGCTCGACATGCGCAGCGAGGGCGAAATCTTCGGCCTGCTCTCGATCATGAGCAAGGACCTCGCCCGGCTCGACGTGACCGCCATCGAAGACACTCTCTGCTACCGCGTCCCGGCCGAGCAAATGCAGCGCCTCATTTCTTCCAATGCCGAGGTATCGAACTATTTGCTGCGGACCTCGGTCACCCGCTACATGGACCGCAGCCTGCAGGAACTCCGCACCCAGACCGGGCTCATGGGCGACACCGAACGCCTGCTCTATTCGCTTTCCGTCAGCGATGTCCCAGGCACGCCTCCGCTGCTGTGTAGGCAACACACAACCATCCGTGAAGCCGCGCAGATGCTGGCCCGCTCGAAGGCCACCTGCGTGTTCGTGGTCGACGAAGCCGGATCAGCGGTCGGCATCGTCACCGACCGCGACTTCGCCGAAAAGGTGGCGGCGCAGGCCCTACCCCTCGATCAAACTGTGACCGAAATCATGAGCAGTCCGGTCGTGGCGGTCGAAGCCAGCGAGCGTCTGTTCCTGGCTTTGCTCGCCATGGTCAGCCGCAACATTCACCATGTGCTGGTGACACGCCAGAGAGTTCCCAGCGGCGTCCTCACTGCTCACGACCTGATGGTGTTGCAGGGCAAGTCGCCGCTCAACGTGGTGCGTTTCGTGGAAGCGCAAACCAATATGCTCGACCTGGCCGGCGCGAACACTCGCATCAGCGGCCTGCTTCCGCTCCTGCTGCGGGAAGGCGCGAAGGCCAGTCACGTCACCCGCGTAGTCGCCGAGGTCAATGACCGTCTCATCGTCAAGATTCTCCAGTTCGCCGAAGCGAAACTTGGACCCGCGCCCGTTCCCTACTGCTGGGTAGTCCTGGGCAGCGAAGGCCGCCGTGAGCAGACCTTCAAGACCGACCAAGACAACGCGCTGATCTACGCCGACTCCGCCGGCGAAGCCTCCAGCGAATACTTCGCACAACTCGCCTCCTTTGCCCAGGATGCGTTGTTGACGTGCGGCTACCCGCTCTGCACCGGCAATTACATGGCGAGCAACCCGCGCTGGCGGCAGCCGCTGCAGTCGTGGCTGAACTACTTTCACGAATGGATGACGGGAGCCGAACTTCACGGCACCGAGGACGCGCTCATCTTCTTCGACATGCGGCCTGTTTCGGGGGACTTCTCGCTTTACCAGTCCCTCGCCGCAAGGAGTCGTGAGTGGTTGAAGGACGCAGGCATGTTTAAGTCTGTGCTCGCCTGTGTCTCAACCGCGCGCAAACCTCCGCTGGGATTCTTCCGCAATTTTGTTCTTGAGCGAAGCGGTGAGCATCAGAATCAGCTGGACCTCAAACTCTTTGGCACGGGCCCCATCGTGGATGCAACGCGGGTATTGGCGCTCGACGCCGGAATCGAGCACACAAACACTTTGGACCGCCTCTCGGCGCTGGCCTCCGGCCCCGAGAAGGACCCAACGATCTTTCAAGACATGCAGGAAGCGTTCGAGTTTCTCACGTTGCTGCGGCTGGAGTGCCAGCTTCGTCAAGTCCGCGACGGTCAGGCCCTCAGCAACTACATCAGTCCCGACAGCCTCACCAATCTGCAGAGAAGCCTGCTCAAAGAAGCATTCCGGGCCAGCGCGCGGGCGCAAGCTCTGATCGAGGAAAACTTTCGGACCGCCATCTGGTCGCAATTGGGGAGATGAATGCCTGCTTGGTTCAAGCGCGCGGCCGAATCTCACGTGACTCGATCTCACAAAAGCGACGCACCCGCGATTGCCAAGGACACCGCTCTCGATCTGCTGCGCTACGTGGTTCTCGATACCGAACTGACCTCACTCGACCATCGCACCAATCGCCTGCTCTCCGTGGGTGCGATCGCGATGCAGGGGCCGAGTATTCAACTGGGAACCCAGTTCTATCGCGTGGTCAATCCGAGTGTCCCGATTCCAGCGGAAACCGTTGTCATTCATAAGCTTCGTTCGGAAGATGTGGTGGACGGGGAGCCGCCCGCGAAGTGTCTCGATGATCTTTGCCAATTCATCGATGGAGCAGTGCTGATCGGACACTGCGTGGAGATCGAATTGAAGATCCTCGCAAAAGAAATGAGCCAAACCGGACACCAGTTCAGCAATCCCGCCATCGACACGGCGCGGGTTCATCACTGGATCCTGCGCCACGGGCGCTATTCCGAAGATTTGTCCGCCCAACTTGAAAAGCTGGACCTGACAACTCTAGCCAAGTTCTACAGCGTCGACGTGCAAGACGCACACCATGCGCTCTCCGACGCATTCTTGACGGCCCGCGTCTGGCAGAAGATGCTGTACGCGCTGCAGGCGAAGGGCGTGACGAGTTTGCGCAAGTTGCGGAGGATCGCCGGAATCGATTCACGATGAAATGTCCAGGCGTTCATCAAGACCGGCAAAGTACACTCCCCTCGTAGCTGTCACCCATTTATAGGTGACAACTGTAATGTCATCCAAATATGGGTGACTGCTTGAAAATCATCCAAAAGTGGGTGACAATACTTTGCGTACCCTGTCCCTATGCTTCAGGAGGCGACTTGGCTCGGGCACCCCAACTCTACATTGCCGTCATCGCTGACATGGTGCGTTCGCGCGAGGTGCCTCGTTCCAGGCGCCGCGTCCTGCAGAAGCATTTCAGCGGGCTGATCTCCACTCTCAACCGGGACTACCGGAAGGAAATCGCGGCCAGGTTTGTCATTACCTTAGGGGACGAGTTTCAGGGGATGCTGAACTCGGCAGCTCTGATTCCAGACTTGATTTGGCGGCTCGAGCAAGACTTCCCCGAGCGCGAACTTCGCGTTGGGATCGGCTTGGGAAGCCTCGACACTCCACTGCAGAAGTACGCCATTAACATCGATGGACCTGTGCTCCACCTCGCCCGCGTCGCGATCGAGGACGCCAGAAAATCCAAGACTCTGGGTGGAGTTTTCCACGGCTTCGGGGACCTCGATGACATCCTAAATGGGATCGCCCGGCTCCTGTGGTTTCAGCGTTCCCGCTGGACTCGTTCTCAACGGAAGATCGCAGGTCTCCTCCGGCAGGGCATGTCACAGACCCAAGTCGCAAAGAAGCTAAAGATCAGAAGGCAGGTTGTATCCAGACAGGTTCTCGCCTCCGGCTGTGTCCAATACCTAGCAGCGGAAAAGGCATGGCGTATGATTCTTCAGAAGCAGGTGGATACCCTGCTAGGTCGTAAACATGGCCCTACCAAGAGTCATTAGCACCGAGTTGTTGCTTTGGTCGCAGTCTCTTTTGCTGTGGAGCTTTGCCGCGTACGGAGCTACGGCCGACCCGCTCAGCGGGGAACCCGCGCTCCTGCGGCGAACCCGGTGGATGCTGATTCTGGCGTCCCGTGCCATTCTCGCGGCAGTGTTCGGATACGGTTTGTCTCGCTCGATCATGCTGTCTGCTTTCCTCCTTGTGAGCACGCTGGGGCAACCGCTACTCCGGTATCGGGTGCCCATGCGACGGACCGCCGAGTTCGAAGGAATATGGATCTTCGCTTCCATGGTGCTCAGTCTGGCAGTGATCCGCCACTTCCAACTCTCCACCGCATGGGTGCCGGTGTCTATCTCCCCGGCTCACCTTTCGGCTCTATGCATCGTGGCAAGCACCCTGATGCTGGTGGTTCGCGGTGGCACATATGTTGTTCGTGGAGTGCTCAAAAAAACCGGAACATTACCTTCGAAGGAAGGAATCCACTCCGTCCCCCAACCACTTGCGACTTCTCCAGCACCACCGAAGGCGGGAGAGGCTGTTCCGGTGGCTCTCGAGATCGCTGCGGCGGCCGAGGAACCGTCGCCGCCGACCATCGATGTCGAGGAATACGATCGTGGTCGCCTGATCGGTAACCTCGAAAGAATCATTCTCGCGATTGTGGTCGCGGCCGGAAGTTATGCCGCTCTGGCTTTTCTCGTGGCTGCAAAGGGTGTCGTCCGGTCTGATGAATTCGGGAAGAACAGAGATTTTGCTGAATACTTCCTGATCGGCTCTCTCTCAAGCGTCCTGGTGGCTCTGTGTGCCGGCATTGCCCTGCGTTTTGCGCTAATCCGCCTCTGGCCAGAACTGCTGACGCTTCAAATACAGTAGGAATGCTCACATCAGAGAAGTCAATGCGACGACGCCAGGAGCGAAGTCACTCCGGGCTTATACCCATAGAAGTCGCCGATCAGGTGGAGATGATCGATGATCTCTTCGTCGTAGCGCTGCTTGAGTGCCGGAGTCAGAATGTCGTGCTCGGCGTTGGGGTCCGCCGCGAGGTCGAACAAGTAGCTCTGCGCCGGCGAATCGTAGGTCGTATACAGATAGCGCCCGTCCGCGGTCAGAATTCCATACACCGCGCGCACATCTGACGCCAGCAAAAGATCCTGCCGTGGGTAGCGATCGAGTTCCTGCCTGGTTTCGGCGAACAAAGGGCGGCCGTAGAGCGCGTTCTGCACAATAGGCCGGTGCCCCAGCAGGTAATAAAGAGTCGGCGTAATGTCGGTCAACGTCGACAGGCGAGTGTCATCGTACACGAGATGTTCGCGCATCTTTGGCGGCAGATGAATGATGAGCGGCACCCGCATGATTTCCGGCCAGATCGAAGTCGAATGGCTCGACCGTCCGAACTCGCCCGTGGCATCGCCGTGGTCGCTGGTTACGATGATGATGCTGTTGTTATACATGCCGCGCTGCTTGAGATAGTTGAAAAACTCTCCCAGGCACTTGTCCACCCAATGTACTTCATACGATACGCGGATGCTCATTCCGTCTGGCGCCTGCCAATGCTGCGAAGTTGGCGACGGCACGTCGTTGCGCGCGAACTGGTGCACGTTCTTGGGTTGAGTGTAGAAGAAGACCGGTCGCGCCGAACTCTCTGGAGCGTCAAGAACATTCTTCGCCTGCCGCAGAGTGGCTCCCAGTTCCAGTTCGTTCCACAGTTTTTTCCCGTTGTCCAACCTCACCAGGTCGTCGTCGGCCGGCAAGATGGCGCTTAGAACTTCATCGATGCTGACCACCATCCGGTAACCGTCGGTGTGCAGCATTGTGTCCAGGCTGTTCAACCGGGAGAAGGGCTGCAAATAATGGGCGTGCAGCATGGTTGCGCCCGACCAGATCGCCGGCTCGGAAAGCGACGTCCCCGCATATTGCGTGTAAACGTCGTGCAGGACTATGCTGTCGCGCGCCATGGCGTCGAGGTTCGGTGTGAAGCTTACGCGGGGATTGTAGGCGCCGAGATAATCCGGGCGCATGGAGTCAATCACAAACACGAATACGTTCGGCCGCTCGCCTTGCGCCGGTGTAAGCGGGTCGACCAGGCGAATATCGGTGTGAAGCCTGGTATCGCGGATGTTTGAGTTCTCGCGCAGAATGTGGCAAAGATCTCCGCACACCTCGTTGCGCGAGTTGCCCAATATGTGATGCGCCAGCTGAAAAGAGTTGTCGTGCCCGGCGTAGGCCTCCAAAGTCAGCGAAATCTCATCGTCCGTCGAGCCCAGCGGCCGGCTCCAAAAGATCTCGGTGGCTTGCAAGGACTTGTAAATGAATGCGCTTGCCGCCAGCACCGAAAGCACCACTACCGCGGAATATTGCATCCGCGCCGGCCGCAAGCGGAACAGGCAAACGCTCATCGCGATCCAGAACAGCAGCGTAATCACGCTCTGGAAAAATCCGCTCCAGTCCGCATCTCCAATGATGTATGGAAACGCAAGCGTGAGCAATCCCGACACCACCAGCGCAGTCCATGTGCCCAGTTGAACCGAAGGTCGGCTGCCGGAAGGGCTGGCGGATGCAGCCTTTCGCCGCGCCTCCAGAAACGGCAAAACCAGTGAGAATCCCCACAACGTAAGAGCCAGGGCCAGCGATGCGGCATAGACGCGGGCGTCCCATCCGCCAAAACTTAGAGCGTCCTGGAGGAAGCGTAACAACAGGGTCCCCAGCGAAGCGAAGACCGCCGCGCCAAACACGCCGCGCCGAACCGCCTGCGGTTTCGCAGTCCGGGCGGCCAGCACGAAAATCAGGTTAATGATGGACAGGACCACGATCGCAAGTACGAAGTGGGAGACGAGACTCCAGAGCATTAGTTCGGCATCGGCCGAATGAAAGCGTACGGCGCCGGTCTCGTGGTAAACGTGAAACCTCGCGCCCCCCACGTAAACCATGCTGACCACGAATGCGATCAGCAGCCCTCCCGAATAGGCGAATGGCCGGTGGTCAGTACTTTCGTCCGCAGGACGCTGCGCTTTGTCGGATTGTTGCCAAAGCGCCAGGGCGATGAGCGGGAGCAGCGCCGCCAGACTCCACCAATATGCCGACCGATTGTCCGCGACGGTGCGCAGAAACGGGCGGAAGGTAAGGTAGAGTCCGGTCGCCGCCAACAGGCCAACGCCTGTCAGGAACCGCCGGTCTTTGCTCCTCCACGACGCAACCAGGCGCCAGTTCGCCGCCACCGGCGCGGCGGCTGCCAGCCAATACAGAACGGCCTGATGATGTACAAACCAGGGCATCCACGCGTAGGCGGGCGCCTTGATCAGGAAATAGAACGTGTAGGGCAGAAACGCGAGCAGACAGTACAGAGAAGTCAGAACGAAATACGTCCCTGAAACTGCCTTCAGTACTGTATTGAGCCAAAGCCTCAAACGTGCTCCTCACGTTGCCGTTACAATCCAAGACGGGGTAACCTGATTCTCGGTGACTTGATTCTCAACGACCTGCGCTTCCCGTCGCAAGTTACCGTGGGCAAGCGAATGGTTCTGGTCCCGCCCATAGCATGGGAGAGCTTACAACCGGGAACTGCGGGCTCCGCATCCCAGACTCATTGTGACCAAAGTATCTACCTCGTTACTACTTCGGTGTGGGCGTGGCGAGTGCGGAGGCCCCAGGTTTGGGTAGGATAGGAGGCGCACTTCTGTTTTCTGTTGGCCGGAAGAATTGCATGCCGAGTCAGGGCGCCAAGAAGTCCGCCGTACGATCATCGTCGCTACGGTCGTCGTCTCTTCGATCATCTCTTCGATCATCGTCGCTGGCACTGTTTGCCCGCAATTTCCTGAAGAGTCCTTTCATGCTGGGCTCGGTGGTGCCGAGTTCGTCCTTCCTCGTCAATGACATGATGAACCAGGTGGATTGGGACCGCGCCCGGGTGCTGGTGGAGTACGGTCCGGGCGTCGGCACATTTACGCGGGAGATCCTGCGGCGGATGCGGCCCGACGCCGTTCTGTTGGCGATCGAGCTGAATACCGATTTCGTGGAGTATCTGCGTGACCATGTCCGTGATCCGCGCTTCCGCGTCGTGCACGGGTCGGCCGAGCGGGTGCGCCGTGTGCTGGCGGAACAGAACCTGGCGCACGCCGACTACATCATTTCCGGTATCCCGTATCTCAACATGTCGGATGCGCTGCGCCGCGAGATTCTCGAAGAGTCCCGCCTGGCCCTGAAGGCGGAGGGTTCGATGCTCCTGTTCCAATACACGCGCACGCTCCTGCCTTATCTTGAGTCCAGCTTCAGCTCGGTCAAGCTCAATTTCCAACTCTTCAACATCCTGCCGGCGCTGATTTTCCACTGCACGCCGTAGACAACCGACGATCGACAACCGACTATAGGCGCCCGGCGATTGGCAGCCGATCGTAGGCAGCTGAAATTGCGTCCGGATTGCTGACCCATCCGCGGCGAGTATTCTAGTTGTTTCCCATTATTGATTGACCGTTTTTTCACGGCTAGAGTGGCCAGCACGTTGTGCGAACAAACAGTTGCGTGACACCGGAAGCACCCCTCCAAACCCTGAGATTCGCGGACGTATCCTGGTGCGTAGTTATGTGGAGAAATGAGATTGATGAAATTTTTTTTCCCGCTGCTGCTGGTTCTGTTCTCGCTGTCCGCCTTGGGTCAGAGTAACTACGCGGTCGTCAAGGGTGTGGTAACCGATCCGCAGCATTTGCCGGTTGTGGGAGCTGCGATTCAGTTGACGGCCGCGAGCACCGGCGCAACCCGCCGCGTGGTCACGAACGCACAAGGACTGTTTGAAGCGTCGGCACTCCTGCCCGATGACTATGAGTTGACCACGGAAGCACTTGGCTTTGCTCCAACCGGGCAATCGATTCGGCTGGAAGTCGGGGCGCAACTAGCGGTGGCAATCAGCCTGACCGTGAATTCCGTCAAGCAGGGAGTCGATGTCTCGGCCTCGAGTGAAGTGCTGCACACCACCGATGCCAGCGTTGGTGAGGTGGTCGAGCCCCAGTCCATCCGAGAGTTGCCGCTCAATGGACGAATGCTCATCGATTTGGTGCTCACCGTACCCGGCGCCCACGTAGGTTTTGGCGCACAAACTGGCTCGACGAATCCTCTTTACTGGCGCCCGGGCCAGCGTTCCGCGGTGGTCATCGGCGGCAGCCGCCCGAATGCAAACTTTTTCCTGCTGGACGGCGCCACCAACACCGATCCGACCTTCAATACGCAAAACCTGAGCCCTTCCCCCGATGCGGTGAAGGAATTCCAGGTGGAGACCAGCAGCTACACCGCGGACATGGGGGGAGCCGGCGGCGGCCAGATCAACATTGTCACGCACTCCGGTTCCAACCAATACCATGGGACGGCCTACGAGTTCCTGCGCAATGGGGCGATGGACGCGAGTTCGTTCGGCTCCATGGGAAACAATCATCTGGTGCAGAATAACTTCGGCGCCTCCTTCGGCGGGCCCCTGCCGGGCGTGAAAAAGACATTCTTTTTCTTGAACTACGAAGGGTTCCGTCTGGCCCAGGCGGATGCGCAGATTCTGACTGTGCCTACCCCGGCTGAAATCCAGGGCGATTTCAGTATGAGCCCGAACAAGATCTACGACCCGACAACCGCGGTCGCGAATCCCAACTATGATCCGACCAAGCCCACCGGTCCGGCGAATTTTCCTTACACTCGCTCTCAGTTTCCCAACAATCAGATACCGTCGGGCAGAATCAACCCTCTGCTCACGGCCTTTCTGATGAAGTACGTGCCGGCGCCGAACATGACGATGAAGTCGGGGGGAGCCGATTCCAACAACTACCTCGATGTGCGCAATGAATCGCATGTGCAGGACCAGGGCACAGTTCGCCTGGATCACAACTTCGCGAACGGCGACATCCTTTTTGGAAGGTACAGTATCGGTACGGAGAATGGATTCTCCCCCAGCAGCGGCGTCACGGCTACTACGGAAGACCTTCCGGGATTCGGAGCAAACTTCGACAATCGCTCGCAGCAGGCGGTGATTTCCTGGAACCATATCTTCGCCACCAACAAGGTCAACACGGGGTCGTTTGCCGTCTCACGTTTGTCCATGGATCGCACTTCGCAGAACGATAAAGTGAATGACATCGTCAGCGCGCTCGGTATCCAGGGTGTGGGCTTCGGCGGTCCAGGCGCGTGGGGCGCTCCCTGGTTTGCCGCTCAGGGGTACACCGGCATCGGCGATACCTTTGCCGCCACGCCCATGCACGCCTGGGACACGATGTACGAATTCCGGGACACTTATGCATGGCAGCGGGGACGCCACGGAATCAAATTCGGTGGCGACTTCCACTGGTATACCTGGCCCATGTGGGGTTTCTTTCAGAATCGCGGCTACTACCAGTTCACGACCGGATACACGACGGAATTCGGATTTAACGATGGGAGTGGCTCTGGGTTTGGGAGCATGCTGTTGAGCCTGCCTGCTGTCAAACAACGCCAGGCGGGCATTCCACAAATGAATTTGCGTAACTGGGGAAGCGATGCTTTCATCGAAGATAGCTGGCAGGTAACCCCAACCACGACGCTGAATGTTGGCGTGCGTTACGAATACTCAGACCCGCTCTATGACAAGGACAATACCAATACCAATCTGGTTTTTCAAGGCGGCGTTCCCTCCGTCTTCGTGGGGGGCCGGCAAGGCTACCCGAAAGGCCTGATGTATCCCAACCGGCACAATTTTGCGCCCAGGGTTGGAATCGCCAAGAATCTTCCCGATCATGGCCTGGTTTTTCACGCAGCCTACGGCATCTTCTTCACCCCGGTGGATCAGAACACGTGGTGCAATCAGCGCCACAATGTTCCGTTTGTCTTTCCCGAAACCCAGCAGGCGGACAACTTCACTCCTCCGGCCTCGCTCTTTGCCAACGGGTTCAATTTCGGCACGCCGGTTCTGGGCACCGGCACATTGCCGGCAACGACAGTGAGCTTTACCGCCTTCGATCCGCACGCGCCGGCGCAGTACGTTCAGCAGTGGAACGGCTCCGTGCAAAAGAGCCTGGGGAGAGATACGTCGGTTGAAGTCGGCTATATCGGCTCTCGCGGCTTTCACTTGCAACGGGCGCACTTGATCAACAATGCGCCTCCCGGGCGCGGCCCGATCGGACCACGGCGTCCGTTCAAGACGCTGACCTTCGTTCCCAACACTGTGCTGCCGCCAAGCAGTGCGTCGAATGCCGTGATCCAGAGCACGACGTTTCCCGTCAGCACCATCAATTTGCTGGAGAACACCGCCCAGGGTTGGTACGACGCGGGCTATGTCAATGTGCGCCGCCGCTATTCACATGGGTTGAGCTTCCTGGCAAACTACACCTATGCCAAGAACCTGACCAATGCGCCCGACTTTCGTTCGCCGATGGACGAAGCGGCCATCCCCCAAAACAACAGCGACCTCGCGGCAGAAAAGGGACCGGGCTGCGACGTGTGCCACCGTTTCGCACTGAGCAGCGTTTACGACCTGCCTGCCTTTCGCCGAACCGAATGGGTAGGGCTGATCACGCAGAACTGGCATCTGTCCACCATCTTTCAGGTTGAATCGGGAATGCCATTTACCATCTCTGTGTTCGGCGACACGGCGAATTCCGGAACCGTGCTGGGAGAGAACCCCATCCGGGCCAATGTCACGGGTCAACCTATCTTTGGCACCGGCACGCACAGCGCCGCGGAGTGGTTCTCTCCCTCGGCGTTCGCCGCGCCCCCGGCCTTCACCTTTGGCGACGCAGGACGGAATTCCGTCTACGGTCCGCGGATGCAGTCCCTCGACTTCGCTCTGGTGCGTTCGATCAACCTCACCGAAAGGGCGACCTTCCAACTCCGTGCCGAGGCCTTCAATGCCCTGAACAAGACCAACCTGGGCACGCCGAATCGTTTTGTGAACACTCCGCAGTTCGGGACGATCACGATGGCGATGTCGCCGGCCCGCGAACTGCAAGTCAGCGCCAGGCTTTCATTTTAGAGAATGGGCAGTTTCGGACAATCTGGCGTCATCAGCGAAGTCAGAGGTCTGACCAAGAGGCTTGGGCAACCTCCCTCAAAAGACCGAAGGACGGGGATCCCGGAAGGAAGTTCCGGATCCCGGCCCACGTCTTACTTCAAGGGGAAACTTCTTAAGGGCTTGTGCTCCGAGCGGCGACATTACTGCCGGCACGGAACCGCGAGGTTCGGACTGTCACAGGTGAAGAATTTGTGGCCGGCAACGATTTGCTGGAAGGCGGCATAGTCCTGGTCCCAGGTTTTCGGATCGCGTGTGGTCAGCACAACCAGAATCATCGTCTCGTCGTGCTCAATGAAGGCGAGGGCTTCGTTGTCTTTGAATTCCGGATTGCGGGGATCTTTCGCGCCTTTGAGGATGCGGACGGCTGCCTTGGCTCGATCCTTCGTTCGGACAGGTTCTGCAGCGGTGATCTCGACGGTGGGGCTTCCCGCTTTCACTTCGCGAAGTGTGTTGGCGATCGATTGCGACAGAGGGCTCAGGCAATTGTCCGAGCACGGATCGCCGAGCTCATTGACATAGATCACACTGCTGGATTCGTTGAAGCTACCGCCCTTGGGAAAGAATGCGAGTGCGGCTCCATGCTGGCGTGCCTGTTCGAAGTTGAATTCCCAGCCCTCGGGCACTCCAAACGTGTAGGAGTACTTGTTCGGGCCAACGATCAGCGGCGGCGCTCCAGCGGTCGAGGCTGCAGAAGTCGCGGGCGGATCATCGGTGAACTTCATATCGATGTGCAGGTAATACGGAGACTGTGGAGGCGCGGGAAACGTGTCGTTCTTCAATGTCGCGAGCAAACACTGGGAGAGGTTGGTCTCGTGATCGTCGTAGAGGCGGGTCACGGTTCCGGCCGAGCCAATCGCCGCGACGAAAGAGAACGGGCTATTGTCGGGCTGCTTGACATTGGCGAAGCAGGACTGAACCACGGGAGCGTATTTTTGTGCGTAATACGGAAGCAGAACCTGGTTGAAGAAGTCCTTTGTCGCCGGAGCCTTTTCCTGCGCCTCGGCGAGCGCAACGGCTTGCTGAAATGAACTGGCGAGGTCTGCGGCCATGCTCGAAGCGACGGCCAGGAGGAAGATGCAGATAGTTCTGAATGCCTTCATGCACTGATTGAAATCTGGTGCCGTCTTCACGGCAAGTAACTTTGGTCAGGGGCGCGTCTGCAAAGAACGAAGGCCGGGTATCCCGGAAGGAAGTTCCGGATCCCGGCCCACGTCTTACTTCAACTTGGAGTAGAAGTCCTGCCTGTTAGTTTCCCGAGCCCGAGTTGGCGGCAGCGGTGGTCGGAGCCGCAACTGGAGCGGCAACGCCTGTACCGTACCGGGCCAAGCGCGGGAAGAAGGGCGTGACTTCAAACGGCATCTTGTCACGCGCCGAAGTGATGGCGACCGGAGCCGTCTTCACCATTTCCGCCTTGTCGTCCCAGGGATTGACCTTCACGCGGCCGCCCAGGGGCAGAGCCGCGATCTGATCGAGTTTGCTGTTGTCGAGAGCCGGGCCTTGCGTGGCCAGAGCGGTCAAACGATTAACCGTTCCGTTTTCCGCCAGCGGGTTGCCCAGGTGCGTGGTCAACAGCGCGCTCAGTGAACCAGCGCGCAATTGCAACGCCTTCAGGAACAGGCCCACATTATCCAGTTTCTGCGCGTAGGGCGAGTTCTTCAGAAGCTCCACGGCCTTCTTGTCAGCGGCCTGTTCCTCCTCCGGAATGTGCTTGAATCCCAGGTTCTGATAGGTGGAGTCGTCGTTGAACAGCATGCGGTCGTTGAAGGCAAACTTGCTGCCCAGGTTGTGGCCGAGCACGATATGGGCGAGCTCATGCGAGAGCACGGCAGCCAGGCTGGCTTCATCCGGGAGTACGTCCACCAAGCCACGGCTGATCACGATGGTGTTGCCCACGCTGAAAGTTTCCAGCGGAGAGGTGAGCAGCACGCGCGTACGTACGGGGCGCGGCAAGTCAATGTTGTTGGTAACTTCCAGGTTGTTGACCACGGTCTGGAGAATCCGGTCGACGTCGCCCTCGGGGGCAAGCAAGCCGGCGTTGGTGAGGCGCTCGACGACGTTGTCTTCCGCCTGCTGCTGCCATACGCGCTCAGCCTGCAGCGGGGACGCATCCTGCGCGGTCGGACTTTCGTCGGTCACGCTGTCGACGCGGATCTGCGTCAACTCGTCGTCCTTGCCGCCTTTTTTCAGGTCGTAACCCCAGATGCGGGTCTGCGCCTTGAACGCCATCTTGTTCTTTACGCCGGCGCTGAAGTCGCCTTCTTCGCTGTAGATGAACGAAGGGACCCAGTAGCCGGGGATCAGGTTCAAGCGCCAGCTGTCCATGTGGAAGAAATAGGAGTTGCGCGGCGCCGGATAGTAGGTGCCGTTCAAGCGCACGATGTTGAAGCCCTGATCTTCCACCCAGATGCGGCCGAGGAAGCGGCCGCGGCCGGATTTCGGTTTCGGGGTCACGTCAAACACCAGGCAGCGCACGTCGCCCAGAAATTCGCGGCGGGCGTAGCGAAAGTCATAATGCTCGCGGTCGAAGTCGGTGCGGTCGGCATAGACCATCCACGAGAAGCCCAGGGGCTGGTACTGGACCTTGTAGAGCTTGGCAAAGCCGCCCATCAGGCGGGCTTGCATG